>Ga0210140_1000161_pt1 | contig 12307 bp, 8 predicted proteins | sample China_Bullhead_C_3_FD_184858 | JGI IMG/M metagenome (GOLD analysis project Ga0210140, IMG submission 184858) | Wetland microbial communities from San Francisco Bay, California, USA, that impact long-term carbon sequestration -... | ecosystem: Environmental > Aquatic > Marine > Wetlands ...
AAGGGGGAGGGGGTAAGGGGGAGGGGGAAGTGATAGCTGAAAGCTGACCGCCGACAGCTAATAAGGAAGGTGCAAACGACCATGAAAGTAGGCATTGTAGGATGCGGGTATGTTGGCAGTTCGGCTGCATATGCCATGACACTTATGGGTGCGGCAAGTGACATCGTTCTCGTTGATATCAATGAGGCCCTGGCCAAGGCTCAAGCTGAGGACATCCTCCATTCGACCCCTTTCGCTAAACCGGTGCGGATCATTGCCGGCGACTACGCGCAACTCAAAGGGGCTGAACTAGTCATACTGGCCTGCGGTGTGAGCCAGCAACCAGGGGAGACCAGGCTGCGCCTTCTGCAGCGAAACACCAAGATATTCCAGCAAGTTGTCCCTCAGGTTCTCGCATCGACACCGGAAACCATCCTTCTCATTGCTTCCAATCCGGTGGACGTGATGACGCACGTGGTTGCGAAGTTCTCCGGGTTACCATCAGGGCAGGTCATCGGCTCCGGGACCATTCTTGACACGGCTCGGTTCCGTACTCTCCTGGGAGAACATTTCGGGATCGCGCCGCACTCGATTCACGCTTATGTTTTGGGCGAACACGGCGACTCTGAAGTACTGGCCTGGTCCAGCGCCAAAGTGGGGGGGGTGCCCCTGTATGACTTTGCCGAGCAGAGAGGTAGCAACCTCACTGGAGAGGTCAAATCTCGTATAGATGACGGGGTCCGTCACGCAGCCTATCGGATTATTGAAGGAAAGGGGGCGACCTATTATGGGATTGGAGCCGGGCTTGCTCGCATAGCCCGCGCCATTCGTGACGATGAGCGCGCGGTGCTTACCCTTTCCATGCCCGTCGAAGGGATCGAGGGTTTAGAGGACGTAAGCCTCTCTCTTCAACAGGTTGTCGGCGCCCAGGGTATCATTGATACCCTGGAGCCCACGCTCTCAGAAGAGGAACGTGTGTTACTCGTAAAAAGCGCTGCGGTTCTGAGGGAGGCAGCAAGCGAGCTGGGGTATTAAAAAGCTATCAGTTGTCAGCGTTCAGCGATCAGCTTGCTAGTTCCAACGACTCTGGGTTCAGGGGCTGTGTCCATCTGAGCCGTCTTATGGCAGGGTTGTCAGAAATGCTGAATTAACTCAACCAAGCTGAGTTCTTGAACCTAGGTTTCGTGGAGTATTTTATTCCTTTAGCTGACGGCTGAGAGCTGATCGCTGAAGGCTTGCGGAGATGATAGCATGAAGAAACTAGTACTTCTTCGACACGGTGAGAGCGAGTGGAATCGAGAAAACCGCTTTACCGGATGGACCGATGTTGCACTCGGCGAAAAGGGTATCCAGGAGGCCACAGAGGCTGGTCGCACCCTCCGCCAGGAAGGGTACGTCTTTGACGTCGCCCATACATCGATGCTTTCACGGGCGATCAAAACTCTCTGGATTGTTCTCGAAGAAATGGATCTCATGTGGATACCGGTGCACCGTAGCTGGCATCTCAATGAGCGCCATTATGGAGCACTTCAAGGGCTTAACAAGGCGGAAACCGCTGAACGCCACGGAGCTGAGCAAACCCTCATCTGGCGCCGTAGCTACGATGTACCACCGCCCGCCTTAAGCCCCGATGACGAGCGTTATCCCGGTAAGGACCCACGTTACGCAGGTCTCAGTCCTGATGAGATCCCCTTGACAGAATGCCTCAAAGACACAGTTGCCCGTTTTCTGCCTTACTGGCACGAATCCATTGCGCCGGATGTGAAAGCCGGCAAACGCGTGCTCATTGCCGCGCACGGGAACAGCCTTCGTGCCCTGGTCAAGTATCTGGACAATGTTTCGGATGAAGACATTGTCGGGATCAACATCCCCACGGGGATTCCACAGGTCTACGAACTTGATGACGATCTTGCTCCAATTCGGCACTATTATCTGGGCGACCCTGAAGCGGTAAAGGCAGCCACTCAGGCCGTGGCGGATCAGCTAAAGAAAAAGAAGTAAATACATTGCAGATTTTAGATTGTAGATTGCGGAATGCGGAATTCAAATAGAGTTCTTGATTTGCATTCCATTTTTTCCAATCTGAAATCCGAAATCTGAAATCCGAAATCGAAAGGAGTTGTCATGCCTGTTGCTGATTATGAAACCTACTGCAAGATGCTCGATAGAGCACGGGAGAAGAAGTTTGCCTATCCGGCAATAAACGTCACTTCCTTAACCACAGCCAATGCTGTTTTAAGAGGTCTGGCCGAGTGTCGGAGCGATGGAATCATACAGGTCTCAACCGGGGGTGGTGCATTTGCATCAGGTCTGTCGGTCAAGGACATGGCCCTGGGGGCCATTTCAATTGCCGAACACGTACAGCGGGCTGCAGAGCGCTACGGCATCTATGTTGCCCTTCACACAGACCACTGTCAGGCAGACAAGCTTGCCACCTTCGTCCTTCCCCTCATCGAGGAGACAGAGAGGCGTCGGGCTGCCGGGATGCCAAATCTCTTCAACAGCCACATGTTTGATGGAAGTGCCTTTCCTTTGGAGGAGAACCTGGACATAGCCGTTCCATTGTTAGAGCGCTGTCACAAGAATGAAATCATTCTGGAAATTGAAGTAGGTGTGGTGGGCGGTGAAGAGGATGGGGTCAGTGGCGAAGGGGATGCTGAAAAGCTCTATAGCACCCCTGAAGACCTGCTGGAGGCTGCCGGCAGGATGAATGAAGTGAAAGGCGCGCGCTACTTGGTGGCTGCGACCTTCGGCAATGTGCACGGGGTCTACAAGCCAGGTCACGTCAAACTCAAACCGTCGATTTTAAAGGACGGTCAACAGGCTTTGGTGCAGGCTTACGGTGAGGAAGGCAAGTTTTATTTTGTATTCCACGGGGGGTCCGGTTCATCCCTGGATGAGATTCGAGAAGCCCTTGATTACGGTGTGGTGAAGATGAACATTGACACAGACACCCAGTACGCCTTTACCCGTCCCATAGCAGACCACATGCTGAAGAACTACGACGGTGTGATCAAAGTAGATGGGGAAGTTGGAGATAAAAAGAAGTATGATCCACGCGTCTATTTGAAAATTGCCGAAGAGGCCATGTGCGAAAGAATAAAGCGGGCCGTGGAGGATCTTAGAGGGATGGGAACGACACTGGCTGAGGCCTAGTTTCAGGTGTCAGAAATCAGACGACAGATGACAGACGACAGACGACAGCAGGCAGATTACAGCTGACAATCCCGCGACAAGCTCCCCGTGTCTACGCACGGGACAGGCGGGCAGACGTTTCAGCTAGGCAGTAAGCAGTAGGCACTAGGCACCACCCAGAAGTAGTTAGTGCAGTTGAGAGGAACTCAATCTTGTTTTCTTTTCTCCTGAAAATGCTACAGTGAGCTCATCCCCGCACTTGCTGCGGGGTTGGCGAACGAATTACAGTAAAATGGGATCTCTTCCTTACATTTCGAAGATTCCCTGCAGCGTGCTGCAGGGAGCTTCAATTCTGGCTACTGGCTACTGGATTCTCTGATTTTTGAATTGAGAGGAATACTACCATGCAAGAAGTAACCAGAGCTCACACGGGCAGAGTAGCCATCAGGAAGTTTATGGCCATCGCCCATGCCCTTATACTCAGGGGACACTATAGCTTGTCGGCTACGTCCGGCCAGGCGCTGGAGGATGCCTTGAGAACCCTCAGTCCTGAGATCTACGGAAGCATGAATGATCCCAGAAGGATAGAACTTAAAGGATTAGAATACATTTTAGACAGACTTCCAAGGGGCATAGAAGAATGTAGCCGGTTCGTCATGACAGTACAGGATGCCCTCGAAGGTACCTCATTCGAAAAGATCCAACCACCCAATAGACGCAGAATCTCCTACAGGGTAGGCTCGGACGAAATGAGCTTTGTAGTCACGCGGGGAATTAGTGAGATCTATGACATTCTCACCCATTTGACCTTTCTCTATATAGAAGCCAAGCACATATACAGTAAGACGAGGGATGAGGAAGGTAATCCCACTAGGGAGTGGTTGGAACTGGAGAGACATGTACATGGTAGCGGTGAACTGGGAAAGGAAGAACTCGAGAAAGAGATCTGGAACTTAAGTATGCTGCTGGGTAGAACGTATCGTGAGACCAAACAGACGTATGAATATTTGGAAAGAGCCAAAAAAGAGTCAAACACCAACAGCGGCCTTTTCAACATCATCTATAAATTGGGCAAATCGAGAGAGAAAGAGGTCAGTAAAAACAATAAGGTAGCGGTTTACTTCAGACCTTCTTTAGTCGACGAAATCATTCATCAAGTCTATGGAAAGAAGTGGGCAGCAACAATAAAAGACAAGTTGTGTGCTTTAAAACTCGAAGATCGACCCTTACATATAATTAGTGCGAACCTACATAGTGTTGTCAATTTGCTCTACGGCCATGGTGCAGCTGCCGCCGGTATGCAAAAGAAGCATGCAAAAGATTTGTATGGCTTTATAAGCGACTTGCGGCAAAACGGAAAACAGGTGAAAGATTTCGCCAGAAAGCATGGATTCTCAGAGATCGAGGATAAAAGTGGGGCACAAATAGACTGGCAGATAATAGACACTTCCGAACTCACCTCTGTTGCCTTCCATCCCAAAATCAAAATCAGCAGCCGAATGATAAAAGACCAGAAGCCAGTGCTTCTGATAATGGATTATGCCTTCGGCAGCCAGGCGTTCGAGTTGATGGATGAACTATTGCAACCTTTGGATAGAGATGGTTCAACTAAAGCACTGAATGTTCAATCCATTTCTGTTATGGGCAAGGCAGGCATACTACCCGGGAAAAAGGGCGACATAATGCTGGCAACAGCCCATGTTCTCGAGGGACAGGCAGACAACTACATGGTGAATAACGATCTGAATGAGGAGGATTTTGACAATTCCGTAGACGTTTACGTTGGTCCTATCATAACGGTTCTCGGCACTTCCCTTCAAAACCGAGATATACTCGAAAAGTTTATGACAACAAGCTGGAAAGCAGTAGGTTTGGAGATGGAAGGCGGCCATTACCAACGTGCAATCGACGCGGCGATTATTCGAGGCCACATCTCAAAGGACGTAAAAGTAAGATACGCTTACTATGCCTCTGACAACCCACTCAAGAGTGGTCAGACCCTTGCTTCAGGCGCCCTGGGGACGGAAGGGATTCGACCCACCTACATGATAACAAAGGCTATTCTCCAGAAGATACTTAGCTCAGCTAATACTTAACCACTTCTTCCAGCCCCCCTTTATGAAAGGGGGTTGGGGGGATTTCAGGAGAAAACTCCATGAAACTCCCAGTCAACAAGACCAAACTAGTGTGTACCATAGGCCCTGCTTCGGAATCTCCGGAGGTGCTCGAGAAGATTATCCGGGCCGGCATGAACGTGGCACGCCTCAACTTTTCCCATAGCGACTTTGATAGTCACAAAAAAGTGATCGGCAAGATCAGGGCCGCTTCTCGCGCGGTGGGAAAGCGCGTGGCAATTATGGCTGACCTGCCCGGCCCCAAGATGCGTATTGGGCAACTGGCTGAAGAGCCTATTGAGTTGGTCCCAGGAGATTCTTTCACACTTACCACCGAAAAAATCGTGGGAGACAATAAGCGAGTTTCCATGAGTTTTGCCGGGTTACCCAAAGCAGTGAACCCAGGGGACACTCTGTTTCTCAACGATGGTCTCATCCAGCTCGAGGTAGTCAAGGTGGAGGGTGGCGATGTTCAGTGTCTAGTCCTTGTTGGAGGGGAGCTGCGCTCCCGCAAGGGACTCAATTTGCCGGACATTGATCTTGGCATCAGCGCCTTCACCGATCGTGATCACGAGTGTCTCAAGTTTGCCATGGAGCAGGGGCTGGACGCGGTAAGTCAATCCTTTGTCGAATCCGCTGCTGACATTGAGGCCGTTCGCAACGCTGCCAAGGCGTTGGGCCACAATCCCTTTATCATCGCCAAACTTGAACGCTCGAGGGCGCGCGATCACCTAGACGACATCCTTGAGGCCGCAGACGGTATTATGGTGGCCCGGGGAGACCTGGGGGTGGAAATACCCATCGAGCGGATCGCCGTTGCCCAGAAAGAATTAATACGTCGAGCAAATCTGCTGGGTAAACCGGTGATCACTGCCACCCAGATGTTGGAATCCATGGTAAGGAACCGCCGGCCTACCCGGGCGGAGTCCACTGATGTTGCCAACGCTATCCTGGATGGGACTGACTGCGTCATGCTTTCGGAAGAGTCGGCAATGGGCAAGTATCCAGTGGACGCTGTTGCCATGCTGGCCAAGATCGCCGCGGAAATTGAGCCTTATCGCCCAAGTCTTAGGGCGCGAACAACCCTGAAAGAGTATGACCATAAACGCGATATCAGCACCAGAGATCTACTAACCATGAGCGTTGAGACCATTGTGGAGCGTGTTGCACCCGCCTTGGTTTTGGTGCCGAGTTTGACCGGTGGAACAGCGAGAAGCATTGCCCGATTCAGGCTGCCGGTTTGGATAGCTGCTGTAAGCTCTGAAGAGAGAATCTGCCAACAGCTCACATTCTCTTACGGCATATACCCGGTCTTTGAGCCCGATCCTCCTGAGGTCTGGAACGACTTCGCTCGTGAATGGCTGAGGTCGCACGGGGTAGATGGAGACTTCGTCGTTTTGTCTACAGGACCATCGCCCAAGTACCCTGATGCAAACAACCGCATCGAGATGATTGATTTGAGTCGAAATTAAGGAGATTGAAGATTTACCACAGAGGCACAGAGGACACAGAGGATGGTGTTTTTTCCCTGGCCGGGAGACGACGGCCAGGGAAAAGAGCCTCCGCCTACGGCGAAAGCTCTTTAGCCTAGCGCCAACCGTTGACATGAAGCCACCCGGTTACTAGATCGTGCGCTGAGGGCTGATTTCTTTTCTCCGCGCTTCGCTTGGAGTCCCACCCTTCGGGCGGGTTCCCGGTTTGCCCGATCGCCGCCTGCCCGCCATCGCGAGCCGCTCAGGCGAGGCGGGCGGGTCTCCCGATCGGGCAAAAAATATAGTTTCCTCTGTGCTCTCCGTGTCTCTGTGGTTAGTAAATAAAAGTGTATATCGAAATCTAGTTTTGACAGTATGCGGAGCTAAAGGAATAGGTGTTTTTCGGGTTGAGAAATGGCGGTCGGGTTCCTAACAGAAGCATGAGGTCCAGAGAATGAGCGAAACAGCTGCACTCATCGAAAAGGCAAGAGCCGGTTTCGAAACATTGGACGTTTTGGTTAAACATCAAATCGAAGCTCTGAAATGGCTTGAGATCTGGCTAACGGACGATATCTTTAGTGATTACGTCCTTCAAATAAAGTATTTGATTGAATCGGAAAAATGGGAATTCTTACTGGACTCTTTTTATCAGGTAATTCCCTTTGGAACCGGCGGCAGGAGGGGGTTGGTTGGTATTGGGCCGAACAGGATAAATCCCTGGACAATACAAGCCTCTGCCCAAGGACATGCCCAGTATCTCATCAACCAGCATGGAAAAGAGGCGCAAGAAAGAGGGGTGGTGCTCAGCTATGACGTAAGGAAATACACTCAGAAAGGAGTGTACGACGACAGCCTTGCCAATCCAATCATGAATCTGGACGGTCCTCAACTGGCAGAAGCGGCAGCGGCAGTGTATGCAGCCAACTCCATAAAGGTTTATATCTTTGATGGGGCCAGGAGCACGCCGGAGCTTTCCTTCGCCATACGTCACCTGAATGCTGTCTCGGGAGACATGTTCAGCGCCAGCCATAACCTGCCGACTGATAACGGCAAGAAAGTGTACGACCAACATGGCGGCCAGTTAATACCACCAGACGATCAGATTCTAGTTGATGAAGTGACCAACAATGTCAAAGAAATAAAGAGTATGAATTTCGGCGAAGCCAAAAAAAATAGGCTGATTGCCTACGTCGATGAAGAAGTTGATACCCCCTTTCTGGAAGCTGTCTGTAACATTTCTCTCTCCGAAGAAAGGGGCGTAAATATATCGTACGCGCCTCTCCACGGCACCGGCTTGAGTTCCATCTATCCGGCATTACAAAAGCTGGGATTTAATGTCACCCTTGATAGGCGAACGTCCAACCCAAGTGGAAATTTCGAACATGTCACCTTCAACATACCAAATCCGGAAGTGGTTGAATCATTTGAAACTTCTATCCCTTTTGCTGAAGAAATCAATGCTGACCTCATTATTAGTTCTGATCCTGACGCAGACAGAATTGGCGTTATGGCCTGGCATAAGAATTCATATGAGTTTGTCAACGGCAATGAAATTGGAATAGTGTTAACGAATTACGTTATCTCCAAGTACAAAGCCAAAGGAACCTTGGACCCAAACAGTGTGGTCATAAAAACAGGCGTAACGACCTCGTTGATAGAAGGAATCGCGCAAGAAAATAACATTCACTGCATCGGCGATCTATTGGTTGGTTTCAAATACATTGGCGATGAAATGAACAAGCTTGAGAACGATAATAGAATTCAGGACTTCATTATCGGTGCTGAAGAGAGTCACGGTATTCTTACCGGCGATTACTGTCGAGATAAAGATGCGGCTGGTGCTGCTGTCTGGATAGCTGAACTGGCTGCTGAATTGAAAAAAGATGGCAAAACATTAATTGACTATCTCGATGAGATCTATTGCAAATACGGCTTTTGCCATAACCACTTGACTGAGATCAGGCTACTGGGTGCCAAGGGCATGGAACAGATTGCGGATATCATGACACATCTCCGGGATAATCCTGTTGAATCTTTTGGTGAATTTGTTGTTGCCAATAGAATTGATCAATGGGAAGGCGAGCCTCAGCCCCATCTGTCCATTACCGACACGGCTTCGAGAAATGTTCTGATATTCAAGATTGACAAACTGGCAGACACAAAAACCATCAAAGTAACTGTTCGCCCATCAGGAACTGAACCAAAAATAAAAATGTACTTTGAAGTGTATGGTGAACCCTTCGATCTGGAGAATATTGATGCTGAAAAGCAGAAAATCGTCGAGATTAGAAAGAGACTGGAAAGGGCGTTCATGCTCTATTGCTATAGATTATTAGGCGTTGATTTTCCTGAAAGAGGATTTTTGTTGTTCTGGCAGTTACCGCTCAACGACAAGCTCAGATACTTTGAAATAGAAGAAGAAATCGTTCATTTAAAAAACATTCAAGATCAAAAAACCAGAAAAAAAGAGCTCTATAACCTGCTAGCATTCCTTGGCGCCGACCCAATTGAAAAAGTAAATGATGCATTTAAGGAAGAATACAAGAAAAGCATAAATGAATATTTAGGTATAGGGCGATAAAAGATTGCGGATTGCTCCCGCTCGCCATCGTCCTCCTTAGGCGGACTCGCATGGCGGGCGGGGACCCGCCCCTACTTTGGCATTCTCACTGGCAAAACACTTGACCTCTGACCCCGACTTGGTTTACCAAGATGTAGTGGTGAGCCTTAAAGAGTGAGGTAAATATGGACGGAGACGAAAAAACGTGTCTTACTTTTAGCCAGGTCTGCTTTAAGGAAAGATTCCTGAGTCTTCTCATCTTTATCATTGCTATGCTTATCGTCGGCCCTCTCTTTGAAGAGTTTGTCGGACTAAAAATCCTCATAGACATTCTATGGTCTGCTATTTTTGTATCCGCCATTTATGCGGTCAGCCAAAAAAAACGTCACATCGTTATTGCCGTCCTGCTTGCGCTGCCCATGCTCGGGTCAATATGGAGCAAATATTTTTTCCAGCATAAAGCTCTGCTGGTGGTGGGTAGCCTCTGTGGAGCAGCTTTCTTTCTTTTTGCAGTAATTCAGATGCTGATCTTTATATACAGCCACAAAGAGGTCACCAGAGATCTTATAGTCGGTGCGGCCGTAGTCTATTTGTTCATGGCACTGATGTGGACATTCATTTTTGTTGTTGTGGAGATACTGCACCCCGGCTCATTTAGTATCCCAGAAGGTCAGGACATAGGGGCCACCCAGAGCTTTCTCTACTACAGCTTTGTCACCATAACCACCTTGGGCTACGGTGACATTACCCCCGTGACGAGACTGGCAAGATCTTTATGCGTTCTCGAGGCAGTGATCGGCCAACTCTACCTGGTAGTCCAGGTTGCCTGGCTGGTGGGCGTCCATGTTTCACAATCAATGTTAAAGAAATCGCGGCAGGACGATGAAGAAGGGGAATGATTGAAGATTTGAGATTGTAGATTGAAGATTGCGGATTTTAGACTTATTCAAGTAATGTTGAGCGCAAGCGTTCAAGCGTGGCCTCATCTATCCCAAGCCCCTCCTGAAGATACCCCTCAAAGGAGCCGTATTTTTCGTCTATGGCCGCAAAGGCAGCTTCCAGGTATTCCGGCCGCACTTCCATCAAGGCGCGTACTTCGCTGCGCGGGGTTTGAAAAAAAGAGGCGCAGCTGGCAAAACATGACAGTCGGCTGGCTTCACTCTCCCAGAATGTGTTGCTCAACAGGTAGTCCTCGAGAACCGTCTCCTGAGGTACACCGAGAGAACGGAGGACTATGGCCACCGAAACTCCCGTCCTGTCCCTACCATAGGTGCAGTGAATGAGGGCGGGCAGACCTCCGGGCTCAGCCATATCCCGTAAAAGGGAGGACCACTCGGAAGTGAAGTTCAAAGCATAACCCCGGTAGCATTCGATCATTAATTGTTGGAAATCGCCCTCTTCCACATCACCCCCCAGAATCCGGCGGGCCACTGCATAAGGGTCAATGAGGTCGCAGTCAATAGGGAGACTAACCACCTCCAGCGAGGTGATTTCTGCTAGCCGGGAAGGATCTCTCTCGTGTTCCTTTCCAGTGCGCAGATCGTAAACTCTCTTCACCCCGAGGGCGACGACCGCTTCAGCATTTCGCCTACTCACCCTCTTCAGGTGATCTGAGCGGTAGAGCAACCCCTTCTTGATCTGTCTGCCGTCGATGGTGCTGTAGCCACCGAGATCTCGAAGGTTGCGGGTGCCCGCAAGTTCAATACGGCTGGGATGCTGTGGTGGCGCAGTGGCACAGCCCAAGAGGATGAGAAGGCACGCGACGACGAGGACGGATAGGGATTTTGGATCTCGGATTGCGGATCTCGGATTGCGGATTGCGGATTGCGGATTTAAGATATTCAACATTCACCTCTCGAGAGTTCACGGATTACAATCTACAATCTTCAATCAGAAATCAAAGAATCCAGTAGTCAGGAGTTAGGTGTCAGGTGTCAGGTGTCAGCAGTAAACGGCAAATCGTTATCGAGAATCGAAACCGGGGCCCCGCCCGTAGGGTGGGGAGTCCGAAGGACCAACATCTCAAATTCCGAAATTCGCAATCCGAAATCCGAAATCGTCACTCCCCTTCCGTCATTTCTTTAAACTTTCTGCCCGCATAGCGCACCGCGAAGATCCAGATGATGATAATGGGAATGGTGAAACCTGAGAGCCAGCGGATGCTGGAAAAGTCTTTAAACACGGAGGTGATCCCGAGGCTTACTCCCACTGCCACCGCTTTGGCAAAGCGCTGCACGAACATGTCGATGAAAGCCTTGGCTTTGTACTTCTCGTCCTTGGTGGTTGGGACGTACAGGGACTCCTTGGCTGACTGATTGATGGAGTAGCTGAAGGCGTTGTCCACCGTGTTCAGGGAGCTGCCCACCCAAAGGATGGGAAGGACCGTAAAACCCATTGATCCGGCGAGCACAGCAATAGGCAGAAACAGAAGCGCCACCCCCACGCCGAGTCGGGACATGACGAAGCTGGTCAGCAAGAGCTGCACCAGCATAGAGACGACGTTGGTAATGGCAAAGACCGTGGCGAATTGCTCTCCGATGGCAGGACCGTTCAGGTAGTGGGCGATAGTACTGGTAAATTGAAAATCCATCACCGTGGAGACTATCTCATAAAGACCCACAATAGCCACGATGGACAGCAGATATGGTGAGCTGAATACCAACCGTGCCCCCTCTATGGCTGGATTGGACTCTCTTTGCGGTTCCGGCTCGGAGATTTCAGGCTCGGGCTCAGGGGGCGGGTTTCGATCCACCAAACGACCAGCTCCCATTGCCACAGCAAGGATCACCAGGCCCAGACCAAAGGCGATCCAGAGCCAGCCCACCGTATTGATTCTGGCGATCAGTACCCTGACGGTTGAAGTACCGAAGACTCCGCCAACGACTCCTCCCAACCCCACCAGACCGTAGAGGCGTTTGGCAGCGTCAGGGGTCACGCTGTCGTTGAGAAAGGCGAAAAAGGTGGCCACCATCAGGGTGGAAAAAAGATCCCCGAAGAGATAGAAGGTCCAGACCGTAATGCTCTGGGGCTTTTCTATTATAAAGCTG
>Ga0210140_1000165_pt1 | contig 12017 bp, 10 predicted proteins | sample China_Bullhead_C_3_FD_184858 | JGI IMG/M metagenome (GOLD analysis project Ga0210140, IMG submission 184858) | Wetland microbial communities from San Francisco Bay, California, USA, that impact long-term carbon sequestration -... | ecosystem: Environmental > Aquatic > Marine > Wetlands ...
GTAGGGGAGAAAAATGCTATACAATGAGCTAGAAAATGCACTACAAAAGTAGCTGATATTACCCACCTTATTAAATGTCGGTATTGAAATTAAAAAATGGGGATCAGCCATGGTTGGTTGCCCCCCCTTTTTTTTCTTTGATGTGAGTCAATATGTCCACTTAACATCTTCACACTTCAGGAATGATTCACGAGTTTATATTGATAGAGCAGAAATTGAAAGTCGCTAATGTCCTTCATTTGAAGTGCCCCCCGATAAAACAGGGGGCAATGGATAGGTCTTTTCTGCTTGACACTGTCAGGCATATCAGCAGCAATCACAACTATCCCTACAGGAAAAAAAGGGCCAGCAATTAAGCTGACCATCAATGGATTATTGTTTTTTCACTATTGTAAGTGCTTTCATTTTGGTTTTCCTCCTCACTCATTTATTTAGCCAACATTGCCTTTAATTCTGCTGGGGGATTTTGGACAATTTTTTGGCAACCAAAATGATACTTATCTATTATAATAGCTATGTTTTCATATTGATAATTAATTTCTCCGCTCAACTTCGTCTTACGCATTTTAAGACGAGAATTAGTTAGTTGAACAGCTATATCTTGACTCATGCCTTCACTTGCCAACAATAGCGAGTAAAACTTAGCTGTATCCCTTAATTCCAAATAATCATTTACTGCTTCTCCTTTGCCTGACACCTTAAAAGATTCAGAAACTAATTCATAATAAGCTGCACATTCTACATATTGCCTCGCAATATTCTCCAAATTTTTATCAGTTTTCTGGAGATTTTCGCTAAAAACATGAGTATTCCAAACCAGGCACAGAATGAAAACAATAATAGATAGAACTCTATTCATGTTGCCGCCTAAATAACGCATTTTAAAATTAGTTTTTAAATAATACACTAGTTAGAACTAGCCCTTGCATTGGAAAGTATGCTGGCACTCAATCCTTCACAGTTTTTTGAGTGACAGCTCTTCCTTGTTTTTTCAATTTATTAAATTCTTCAAGACTGATTGTTTTATTTGAATATGCTTCATTAATAAAATTATCCTCACCAATTAACTCCAAACTTTCTTCTGCAATCTTCTAATTAATTTCTTTTGATTTCGACATCAAACAGGTTCCACTTATCGTTAGAGTTAGAATGCTTAATAAAATAACCATCGCAGTAAATATTCCAAATTTGATAGCCAACCAACTAAATCCAACCAACGGAGCTAATCCTATTCTAACCGCAGTCCGCAGGCCATCATACTCTGCTATATAATCAGCCAACGGTGGTGAATACTTATAATATGCCTCAACAAAATTAGTTCCTAACTTGTTTGTCAGAAGATATTCATCCCTGAATTGACGCAATGTCATTACATGCGGTTCCCAATATGAGCCATATGCCGCGGTGGCGATAAAACAGCCACCGCCACTACCTGAGAATTTTACCTTAGTCACCCACTCTAGTGGATGTTCACTATTACCATTATATTCAAAAGCTCCCATGTCAACTATTGGCGGAGTGCCATTGCCCGTGTCGGCAACCCCCGGATCATCAATTTTTCGGTCATCTCCATCAATGTCGGTTGACGGCAGGGCAAGAGCTGAGTTGTCCCCTGCATCAATGCATGGTGAGTCATTCAGGAGATGAAAGTCTCCGTTCTCTTCATCCACAAACTTCGGGTCTGCATTGATATTCCCGGTTCCAGGCCAAGTGGTCTCCCCCGGGATGCCAGGGTTTCCGGGCCCCATGCCCCCCCCTTGGATGTCAGAGTAAGTGACCGAGATTGTATTTGCATCGCAAGTAATCTCCGCAGGGCTATCTCCCCATAAAATGCTGTTGGACACTGCTGTTCCTGGTAAGGGGTTTGAACAAGCAATCGCACCGCCGGGACTCGAAGCACTGTTATTGCTGAACGTACAATTGGTAATTATCGGTGCAGAGTTTTTAAATGTGATTGCCCCCCCGTTAACAGCCGCTGTGTTGTTGCTGAAAATGCAATTAACAATCAACGGTTCATCCGCGGTATTAAATGCCAGCCCGCCGCCGTTCCAATCGGATGTGTTGTCTTTAATGATGCAGTTGGTAATGGTCGGTGAGGCGGCTGGTGAGGCATGAATCCCGCCACCGTTACTCTGATCATTATCACCTGTTACCGAATTGTTTTGGATGATGGAGTTTGTGATGAACGGCTCTGAAGAATCCCCACAAGAAATGCCACCCCCGGCGAAAGCCTCATTATCGGTGATGATGCAATTGGCAATGGTCGGTGAGGAGGAACTGCCAATACGAATGCCGCCGCCGTTTTCTGATGTTGAACCGTTGGTAATCGTGAACCCATCCAAAGTGGCGTTAATGCCTGCGGCAAAGGTTACTACACTGCCGTTATTGCCACCATCAATAACGGTTGACTCTGGCCCGTTTTCCGAAACAAGAGTAATGTTCGTCGTATTACCGGGAAACAGGATATTTTCATAATAGGTGCCTTCGGCAACAGATACTGTATCTCCAGTAGATGAGGCATTAATTGCATCCTGGATTGTATCATAATCACCAGGAACAAAAATTGTGGCCGCAAAAACAACAGAGGAGGAAATGAAAATTGATAAAATAAAGAAACAAAAAGAACAACACTTGGTGAATAACACCAGTGTAGGCTTTAATATATCTGACGGGGAAACCTCATTCATTAGTTTTTTCATAATCACCCTCCTAGCAGTTAAAATTTTTGGTTACCCCAAAAAACACAAAAGCCTCCAGAGAGATGCGAAAACCTCAATGAAGGCTTAAAACTCTAAAAGCCAGAAAAAATTCACCCATTGGAGTTCCCTCCTCTGAAGAATTTATGATTCAAAATATCACAAAAGCCCTAAATTTTTATTGTTTAATAATAACTAAACGCAGGTGTCAAGTATTATTTTTTTGTATTTCTGTGGGTATAGATTTGTTGGTTTTTTGAAAGAAACTTATACAAAAAGTATAAGTTTCGAGAGTGACGAGGGGAATAAACTTTTGGTGTGGCAGGAATTAGGTATGATTAGTTTTGTATGTCAGACTATAGATGTCTTGCCACAATCTATAGTTTGGTCATACAAAATCTGACTCAATATATCCACTGTACATCTTGACAATTTAGGAATGGATTCACGACTGTAAATGTATAGCAGAAATCAATTTTTCTCTTCGGTTATTTCTTTATATAGGTCTGGATATGATTTTTGTGCACAATCCGGACAAATAGAATGACTAAATTCCGCTTTTGAATGATTACTTATATAAGACTCCATTCTATTCCAATATCCATTATCATCCCGTATTTTTTTGCATGTGGCACATATGGGAATTAAACCACTTAATATATTAACTTCTTCTTGGGCCTTCTGAAGTCCCATAATTAATTCCTCTTTAGCATCCTCCGCAAGTTTACGTTTAGTAATATCCGTACAGAATCCGCCTACTGCAGAGATAGCTCCATCTTTCCCATGAAGGGGGAATTTCGAGGTTATATAGGTATGAATGCCATCTGCCAAAGGAACGGTTTCTTCAAATTCTAGAGGAATGCCTTGTTGGATGACCTCTTTGTCCTGAGACTGGAAGAGTTCCGCAACCGGTTGAGGGAAGATATCAAAATCATTTTTCCCAACTATATCTGCCAGTTTAACACCAGCAAGTTCTTCATACTTCTTATTGACCCTTTTATAATTACCTTGAGCGTCTTTAAGGTATATCGGTGCAGGGATATTGTCTAAAATCTCCCGTATGTATTGGTCGCGATAAGCAGCATTTTTACTTTCCTGTCTGAGCTGATTACATTCAAGCTCAAGTTCTTTAATCTTCTGAAGGAGCTCTTGGCGTGTTTTTTGGGGCATTTTTTTCTACCGTAATTAACAAAAAAAATAATAATCCAATTTAGAAATGCAGATGTTTTTTAATAATGCAATATATAATCCACTGTTTCTAAAAATATTAATTCTTAATAATTACAGATAGTTGCTATTAAGAAAAACTTATTTAATAATATGTTGAGAAAAAGGATTTAGGGATATGACCCAATGTGGTTAGGAATTTTCCACAATGTGGTGGTTGGGTAGTGTAGACCGAAACTCAAGATTGCTTGCCACAATCTTAACTTTTGTTAAGTGAAATTAGATTCAATATGTGCAGTGGATATCTTGACCTTTCAGGAATGATTCACGACTGTTAATATATAGAAGTTATAGTAAGTTAGAGGCTTAAGAAAACTGTACGAATGTTTCAGTTTTGAGGAAGGTAGAAAATTGAACACTTTTTACAAAAGTAATTAACATTTGAACTACGTATATAACTTTTATTTTTCCGTCTGGATGCTAAAACCGGCGGCATGTATCTTGGCAAGAATATCATCCTTATCTGCTGCTTTAAGGTATGCCTCTTCCGGGGCAACAATTTTCTGGCAAACCAGCTCGATCAAATGAGTATTGAGGAGCTTCATTCCTAATCGGCCACCAGTCTGAATGACGCTGGGGATCTGGTGGGTCTTACCCTCCCGGATATTATGGGAGACAGCGGCGTTAACAACTAGAATTTCCATGGCTGCAACGCGACCTTTCCCTTTTCTCTTCAATAGATTCTGACAGACGACTCCTTTTAAAGACGATGCCAGCATTGTGCGAATCTGAGTCTGCCGTCCGGTAGGAAACTGATCAACAATTCGATCTATGGTGCTGGCTGCTGTTGATGTGTGCAGAGTGCCTAAAACCAAATGACCGGTTTCTGCAGTTTCAATGGCTATCTCAGTTGTTTCCAAGTCACGCAATTCACCAACCATGATTATGTCTGGGTCCTGTCTTAGAGCTGCACGCAGGGCATTTTTGAAACTGTTGGTATGGGTGCTTATCTCGCGATGATTGATTAGACATTTTTTGTTCTCATGTACAAATTCTACCGGGTCTTCAATGGTAACAATATGATCCTGGCGAGTGTTGTTAATGTGGTCTACCATCGCTGCCAATGTGGTTGATTTACCGCAGCCAGTTGGACCAGTAACCAATACAAGGCCTTTATTAAGGGCACAAAAACTCTTGATCACCGGTGGCATGTTCAATTGTTCCAGGGTCAAAATGTTTTGTGGTATAAAGCGAAAAACAGCACCTATTCCTTCAAGATCTTTAAAAATATTAACCCTAAAGCGGCCGAGACCATCTATTGCATAAGCAAAATCTGTGTCTCGTTTTTCAGTAAATTCCTGCTGGTTGCGCTCTGGTATTATCTCTTCCAGCAATGTGTGGAGTTGCTCAGGGGTATGAGGTTTGGCATTATCAGCTGACACTGAAAGCATTTTCCCATCAATCCTAAATTTTGGCAAACAGTTAGAGCTAAGATGTAGATCAGAAGCACTTGCTTTAACCATAAATTTCAGATACTGATCAATATTGGTCATGTTTCACCTCACATACCTGAAGAATCGTTAAGGTTTGTTTTCAATAAGCTTAAAGGTATAGAGGCGGACACGATCGCATGGTACGGAATAAAGTGTATATTGCCGGCACTTGTTTTGACAAAGAGCTCGAAGCCGGGAGGATGTTCCTCAGCCTTTATTATGATCCCTTCAAGTTGTTTACCGTTTACCAGTTCAATCACAATGTTCACCTGGTCAACGATGAGCTGGCTGATATCTAGGGAGGCAAGGCCGGATACCTGCATGGTCCACTCCAGGTTTTGTCGTAAACTGCTCATTGTGATATGCAATCTTTTTCCGAGTACATTATTGAATAAACGTAAAAATTTAACACCAAGACTATTCTTTTCCGCTAGCAGCGATTGCAGTTTCTCACGATCAAATTTGTAGGCTTTTGTTTTTTCAGCAATCCTTGCGTTAATATCACGAACTTCATCGTCAATTATTGCCATAATGCCAACAAAACCCCCGGTTCGTACGGTCATGATGGTCTGGTCAATATTCTCGTTAAAGCATGCGAACAAATCAACAGCGCCATAAATCACAAGGTAAACAGAGTCTGCGGGATCTTGCTCTCTAAAAAGGACATCTCCAGGTACCATCTCTACAAGTTCGGCAATCTCGGCAAGTATCTCAATGTCACCGTCATCAAACGACACTACTGTATAATGTTCGTCTAAAAGCTCTTTGAGTTCCTTCATTTTCCGCCTCGCTTTTATGATTTATTTTGTATCTATATTTTGGATGTTAGAAAAAAGAATAAGACTCAGACCCAGATTGATACAAGTAACATATTGCCCAGTTTCTCTAAAAATTAATCTTTTGTAACCTTATGCTGCGATTATATATTTTCATTTTCGAAAAACTTAACAATTCAATAGATGTTGTTATTGCAGCTATCTGCCATATAGAGGCAAATAGCTATAAAGGCACAATTTTTATCGCTTGTTGCTCTATCCTGTTTATTGGGATAAAGCTGCATTAAATAATCCGTGCCATTGTTTGTAATGATTTGACCGTCTCAGCCTTTTAACACTTCTGTATATTATCTTAATCAACCAAAAACTATATATATCTTGCCAAAATCTAAAGTTTTGTCATACAAAATCTTACTCAATATATCCACCATACATCTTCACACTTCAGGAATGATTCACGAATGAAAAGGGAATTCTTTGCAAAATCTACCTATAACTCTCCAAGTTATCTCAAGTTTGTTGATATTCTAACCGATTTCCAATAGTTCTTTTTCCAATATTGATTATCCAAACTTGAAATTGTTACACCTACTGAAGTTGAGGCATGAAGAAATTTTCTCTTATCAAGATAAATGCCAACATGTCTGGAAAATAATCCTGTTTTGAAAAACACCAGGTCTCCAGGTTTCAAGTTATTTTGAGAAACTTTTTTACCCAGGTGTGACATTTGTTCTGTGGTCCTAGGAAGCTTGATTTCAAATTTCGATAAATACGTAATGTATACAAGCCCCGAACAATCTATCCCTCTCTTAGACAAACCACCTTTCTTATATTTAACGGACTTCCATTCTTCATATTGAGAATGCAGAGTTTTCTCCACGGTGTTTGGAGATGATAAGTCATATTTGTATTCAGAAGTATGCCCGTGTTTTATGCTCGTCGATTTTTGCTGTGCCGAGCAGCCAACTATAAATAAAAGGGGCAATATAATAATAATTTTTCGTATTATATTTTGTTTATGTATAAAATTCTTATTCAACTTAATTTACACAGATATTATCCAATAAGTGGACTATAAGATTAGCCTATAATCAATTATCCTCTTAAATCATTCACGGGTGTCAAGATAACTTGCCAACATCTTGAGTTTTGTAATACAAAATCTGACTCAACATATCCACTGGCAATCTTTATATTTCAGGAATGATTAACGACTGTAAAGAGATAGCAGATATCGCAAGACGCTTATACACTGCAAAATATGTAAATATATGTTCGAGAATTTTTCATTACTAATGGGTAAAACCTTTTAATCTTGTCACTTAGTAATTTATTAATCTCAATTAAAATGCCATGTGAATCCCAACGGTTAAATTATGACTGATGATTTCAGCTTCAGCCGTTCCCCCTGGATAGCTAAACTCAGGATCTGCAGTACCCAGAAAGCGGTATCTAAAATCCAGTGTCAAGATTTCACTCATTGCATAACCAACACCTGCACCTAACTGGTAGGCAAAGACCGTATCATCATATTTATCATCAATGACTGGTGCCAAATTTATATCGGCCTCAACTCTAGAAAAACCAGCCCCTGCTGTAAGATAAGGCGTCAAGGCATTACCGGATTTAAAATCATAATAACCATTGAACATGAAATTCAGTAGGCTAGTTTCTATTGAATAACCGCTTGGAATTGAAATCCCATCTACACTATCAACTTCATTGCGTCCGTATGATACCTCACCTTCGAGCCTCATCTGGTCCATTTTTTTTCCGAATGTTAAACCGAAAGTATATCCTGTATCATACTCCCATTTTTCTGTTCCGGAGAAGCCAAGTTCATTATATGTAATGTCCGAATCCGAAACAAAAGTTACCCCAGCGTTCATACTGCCATACCAGTCAGTTGCTCCAAGACAAACGGTAGGGAATGCTACAAAGAAGCAACCAATTAAAATCAATACAAATTTCTTCATCGTATTCTCCTTCCCCTTTGTTTTAACAAAAAAACCGAGCCATCCTTATTAGGACAACTCGGCTTTATGTTAATGGCAACCCAGCTGTCTTCATAAGACCTGTGGCTTTCCGTCCCTGCCTCGCGACAGGTTTGGCTTTTTCATTTATGTTTATGCTAAGTATTATTTAGCTCGATTAAATATTACCCTCACATTTCGCTTCAGTCAAATAATATATAAAATTAAGATAACTTGCCACAATCTTAAGTTTTTCGGATCGAAATTAAAGTTAAGATGTGCAGTGGCAATATTAACTTTACAATCAAATTCAGTTCTTATCGTCTTTAAATCCAATATTCCAATGAGTTCCATTTACAGTCGTGAATGGTTCTTAAAATACCAAGATGTACAGTGGATATATTATGTCAGATTTTGTAAGACAAAAATTTTGATGTTGGCAAGACATTATTACTTTTGATGGATTACCTTTGATGAAGAGTTGTCGCAGTTTTTTTCACTGGGACAGGAACTGCATCCACAACCGCATTGAGTTTCATCTTTTCTTTGCAGGCTCCGGTAAAATTTCCATATCAGATAGGCGGACGCCAACCCGACAATTATAAAAATTAAAACAGTTTCCATGCTTATCTCCAGATTAGAACCCTAATAATCTGCCAACCTGAAATACGGATATGGCCAGCAATGATGCCAGAATGGTGTTGAATATTATTGAAAATAGTCCCCATTTCCATGATCCTGCCTCTCTGGCAATGCACACAACCGTTACAAAACATGGTGCGTAAAACATGATGAAAATGATGAGAGCTGCAGCAGTCAGGGGACTCCAGGCTGAGGATGTTGCCAATTTATTTGCCAAAGAAGTGCTTGCCTCCGGATCTACTTCACCTAAAGAATAGGCTGTACCCAGAGTGGAAACAATTACTTCCTTGGCTGCAAATCCTCCAACCAAAGCAATATTTGTACGCCAGTCAAAACCGGCAAATTTTGATAACGGCTCCAGGGCTCTTCCCAACTGTCCGGCAGCAGAATACTGCAGTGCCTCTTCGGCCTCAGCCGCATTTAATTCGTCTAGTTTGCTCCTTAGCAGAGTTGCTTCAGGGCTGAACTCAGATCCTGCCTGATGCTGCTCAAGTTCAACACTGACCAATGAATTTGCAGCTAAAAGACCTTGACGTTGTAATTCATAGTATTCTGTTTTTGAGTCTGGCATACCTGGAAAAGTCATTAATGCCCAGAGGACAATAGAAATCCCCAGAATGACTGTACCTGCCTTTTTAATATACTGCCATGTACGGTTCCAGGTATGAATACCCAGACCTTTAAAAGTCGGTAGCCTGTAAGGCGGCAGTTCCATAACAAATGGCGTTGAATCGCCTTTGACCACCGTACTTCTGAGTAATCTTGCAACCAACAGGGCACCGCCCCAAGAGCCAATGGTAATTAGAAACATGACTAGCGCCTGTCTGGCACTAAAGAAAGCTGCTACGAAAAGGGCAAAAACCGGCAGCTTGGCCCCGCAATTCATAAAAGGCACCGTCAACAGGGTTGCCAACCTTTCTCGGGGTGACTTGAGGGTGCGTGCCGCCATTACTCCGGGAACCGCGCATCCGCCTGCAATGCCTCCGGAAACAATAAAGGGCATTACCGAGCTGCCGTGCAGGCCGAACAAGCGGAAAACCCTGTCGAGCATAAACGCCATACGGGCCATGTAACCAGAATCCTCAATGAAAGAGATACCAAAAAACATGAACATAATAAGAGGCACAAATCCCAGTACCCCACCAACACCATCAATGATACCGGATATGATGAGTGATTTAACCATGCCATCGGGGATATAAGTATCTGCAACCCCGCTTAACCAACCGAAAAAAGATTCAAACAAGCCTACCGGTATCTCGCTATACGTGAAGGTAAACTGATACAACCCCCAGATAACCCCAAGCATAATGAGAGGACCTATGAATCTATTGGTCAGCACTTTGTCAATTTGGTCGGAGAGGTGTAGACGGTTCCGGTCATAATTAACACTCAGTACTTCCTGCTGCAGGATGGACCTGATAAAACCATAGCGGTGATCGGCAATAACAGCTTCTGGGTAGGAGTCAAGGGTCACGTTTAGGTGATCGGTTACTTTACTTACCATGCCTTCCAGTTTCTCAGCAATCCGTGCATTTGTCTGGCGGCCCAATGACCTGACCTGGTCATCATTCTCAAGGTATTTAAGTGCTGTCCAGCGGGCCCCGTAGATCTCAGTCATGAATTGACTTCCTTTAATTTCCTTTTCCATTTCCATGAGGGCATTATCAATATCATCCCCATAGGAAATTTTCAGCTGTTGCGATACTAGACTGTCACCAAACGTTTGTTCCACAGTTTCAAGCAGTTTAGCTTTACCTTCCCCCCTGCGGGCAACAGTAGTAACAACCGGCACACCCAACAATTGCGCCAACTTTTCCGTGTCGATGCTTACTCCCCTCTTACGGGCTACGTCAATCATGTTGAGTGCAATTATGATCGGCACTCCCATTTCCATAAACTGAAGGGTCAGGTAAAGGTTTCTTTCCAGGTTCGAAGCGTCAATGATATTTATGACTGCCGCAGGTTTTTCATTTACCAGAAAATCTCGCGCTACTTTTTCCTCCAGGGAATATGCCGTTAAAGAGTAAGTGCCGGGGATATCAACAATCTTGAACTTTTTGCCTTTAAAAATGCAGAAGCCTTCTTTTTTTTCGACTGTAACTCCGGGGTAGTTTCCGACATGCTGATGCCCACCAGTGAGAGAATTAAACAGTGTTGTTTTGCCGGAATTCGGATTGCCCGCCAAGGCAAATGTTGCTGCTGACATGATTATTCTGCCTCCACTTCAATATAGTCTGCTTCACTGTTGCGAAGGGTTAGGGTGAAACCCATAAGTCGCAAGGCAACCGGGTCATATAGCGGCGCCCTGCCCTGAATTTTAATCTTTGTACCCGGCACCAGGCCCATATCCCGGATGCGCCGTCCCATCTCGCCCCGAGCCCTGACAGCTCTTATAGTGCCTTCCTGGTTGTCTTTCATATTTCGCATTGGAATCCGTTGTTGCATGGTAAGTCTCCTTATTTAAAGTTAGGGTAAGCTTACTTTTTTCGAAAGTCAATACTTTTTTTAAGCTGAGCCTAACTTTATGCTGATTGACTTATTTTGTGAGGCCTGGTAGGGTTTGCAAAAAGGAGGAGTTATGGACGAGCAGATGGATCTTTCAGAAAGTATGGAGAACTACCTGGAGACTATCCTGGATCTTCAGAAAACCAACAAGGTCGCCCGTGCCAAGGATATTGCCGATCAGCTGGAAGTTAAGCGGGGAACGGTCAGCGGTGCCTTGAAGGTATTAAAGGAAAAAGACCTGATTAATTATAGCCCTTATAGCTTTATTACCCTTACCGAAGAAGGGAGGGAAATTGCCGAGTTAATTCATCAGCGGCATAAGGTCCTGCATGATTTCCTTCAAAATGTTCTCCAGATTGAAGCTGATAAAGCAGATAAAACCGCATGTCGCATGGAACATGCCATTGATGATGAAACTCTTGAAAGGCTTGTTGCCTTTATTGAGTATATCCATTCGTGTCCAAGGAAAGGTGATGGGTTACTTGATTCATTTATCCACTATCTTAAAACAAGCAAACTTGATCGCCAGAAATGCAAAAAATGTATTAAAGAACAAAAGCAAATTTAGGTTTTATTACCTTTAGTATAAATTATGATTGTTGCTACACATTGAAAGTCGTGAACGCTGCCCAAAAGGTCAAGATGTACAAAGGATATGTTGACTCCCCTACCCTTCAAAAAATAGTCTTCGGTGGGTATCTGGTGGGGCAAAGTTCCGACTTCTATCAAAGCAAAGAATTTCAAATAGGAAAAAATTTTCCA
>Ga0210140_1000173_pt1 | contig 11608 bp, 13 predicted proteins | sample China_Bullhead_C_3_FD_184858 | JGI IMG/M metagenome (GOLD analysis project Ga0210140, IMG submission 184858) | Wetland microbial communities from San Francisco Bay, California, USA, that impact long-term carbon sequestration -... | ecosystem: Environmental > Aquatic > Marine > Wetlands ...
GCCATTGCCAAACTACTTGCAACGAGTGCACTTATCATTATTTTTTTCATTTTATTTTCCTTTTATTTTTTTCTCTTCACATTAAAAGAAATTCTTATTCACTTGTACCCATTATAATGGTAGCCTGCTATCACTTCAAAATGCTCATATTTATACCAATACCGGTAAAAGCTTGCCAAGACATGTCCGTATCTCCCATTCCTGTATTTCCCCTCATTGTTAAAAGAGCAGTGGAACTTATGATTTTATTCATTTTCTCTCCTTTTTCTTAGATAATGTATAGGAGGCATTAAGTACTTTATGTTACTATAATTGCCTTTTAATTAATATTAAATCATAACCTAACATAATTAATACTTTTGGGGAAGTAGCTCAAAAGTTCTAATGTACTACTATTTGGAAGGTTCTAAAAAACATAGTTCATTTGTTTAATGTCTAATTTATATACAATGTTTTTGTAGTGAGCATTAAATTTCTGATTATAATTTCTCATGGACACTTTATTATTAGCAATTTTTGCAACCATTTTCATTGCAACACTACTCAATATCATTTTCAAAAAACAAAATATTTCACATATTCTTGGATACATCTTTACGGGTACCATTATTAGTTATCTTTTTGATTTTAATAGCCTAAAAATTGATTCTCTGGAATTGGTAGGGGAGTTTGGTATCGTCTTTTTAATGTTTACCATCGGTCTCGAACTCAGTTTTGAGAAGATTAAAAAAATGAAAGAGATATTGCTCATTAATGGTGCCCTGCAACTTTTTTTAAGTGTACTGTTCTTTTTCCCTTTGGCTTTTTATGCGTTTAACTTAGATGTTACAAGTTCTATTATTATTGCTCTGGCATTCTCTTTATCTTCAACGGCGATCGTTCTTCCGTATTTGAAAGAGTCTAAAGATATCTATACTCCGTATGGGAAAAAATCGGTCGGTATTTTGATTTTTCAAGACATATCGGTCATTCCTATTTTGCTACTTATCACATTTTTATCCTATGGGGCATCCGGAACAGATGTATCCATTGTTGAAGTGATGTTGAAAACAGTGTTGGCTCTTGTTTTTATCGTACTTTTTATTCGCTATATAGGCGATAAGATCGTGGATGCTATGCTTAATTTTGCAGCAAGCACACAACTGGAAGAGATTTTTCTTGGAGCTATTTTTACCATTGTACTGGGTATGGCAGTTTTGATGCATTCTATAGGATTTACTTATTCTCTTGGAGCATTCATAGCTGGTGTTTTGATCGCTGATACTAAATACGCAATCAAAGTAGAGTCAGACATCTTAAGTTATAAAGATCTGCTTTTAAGTGTCTTCTTTTTTAGTGTGGGAACAAAGATCGATTTCGTCTACCTGTTGTCTAATCTTCATATGGTTTTTTTCATTTTTATATTGGTGTCTCTGGTAAAAATGGGGGTTATCTATCTTATTATAAAGAGAAGATCAGATACCAATACCTCTATGAAAACAGCACTTGCCTTAGCACAGATAGGAGGCTTTTCTTTTGTAGTATTTGATTTGGCTGCGGCCAATCATCTGATCACGCATGATATGGCAAATTTTTTATTTTTAGTCACCTTTGTATCGATGATCATCACCCCGTTTGTACTGAACAATATCTATAAACTCTCTTCCTATTTTGAAAAAGAGTTTTATGAATCTGACGTTATTACCCCGATCGATAAGAAAAATCACATTATTATCGTGGGATTTGGTACCCTGGGAAGAGCTGTTGCCAAAGAGCTTCATGCAAAAAATATCGATTTTATTATCATCACAGACAATTTACAACATGTCTTATTGGCAAGAAGAATTAATTTCCTTGCGTATTTTGGACACCTTAACAAGCGCCCCGTTATGGAGTCACTTAAAGTGGAAGAGAGTTCTAGTGTTATTATTACTATGCAAGATGAACATTCGAAAGATCTTATTAGCCAAGCCGTGACAGAGTACTACAGTGATGCAAAAATTATCATAAAAGTCGATACGGATGAAGAGAGACAGCATTTCCAAGAGATGCGTAACATTGATTTTATTGATTCAAACCATGAGTTATCCTCCCGTCTTGTTCAGCTTTCATTAAAGCATCAGAAGTAGATTTCTGATGCTTTAAAAACTTAAGAATTGAGCAGCTGTCTTTTTAAGTGCCCTAATTTACAAATAGCTTATTATTTATGGTCGAATTCAAAAAAGTAATGAGATTACAGATAAATTATGCTAGTATCACACAAAATTTGTATTATTATAAAGGATAACAGATGACAAGTGGAAAAGTATTATCATTATATATGACTATGCCTGATATGATACGTTCTGGTCACCGTATGAGGGTAGAAGACTTGGAGTGTGATGAAAATGGTATCATGGGTAGTAGAGACTATGAAAATGGAAAAGAACATACGATGGTTCTGGTTTCAAAAAAAAGTTATGATATTATAGAAGAAGCGGAACTTGCTTTTGAAAGAGGTCTTTTGATGGAAGACATTTATGTAGATGTTGACCTGTATCATCTTAAAAAAGGATCCATCATTGAGATAGGTGAAATGCTCTTTGAAGTGACTGGACCGTGTGAGGATTATCGATATCTTTATGCATTTGCACCTGAGCTTCCTGAACTCATTCAAGGAAAGCGTGGTCTTTTTATATCTCCGATAGAGTACGGAAGAATCGAAGTTGGAGATGAAGTGAACGTGGTACAAGAGGCTTAAGATGAAAAAAGTAGGTATCGGCATAGACTATAGTAACATCTGTAAAGATTATAATACTTCATATTTGGATCGAGACAATACAGACCCTGCAACCAAGAAATGCATGAAACAAGTACTTGCTTGGGCTCAGGATTTTTTATCTGAACTTTTAGAAAACTTCGGATATAAAATACATCACTTACACTCTTCTACTCCTGTAAATGTAGAGGATGTCGCTTCTAAAAGATTTCTTTTTTACTCTCTAGAGAAAGAAATAACATTACAAAGCTATGTCATACAAAAAGAGTATGTAGAATATGAATCTTTAGCAGCATGGGAAATAGAAAACAGTGAGGGAATACTTATTCAAAATGATGAGGATGGGGAAGGGATCTACCTTTATCTCAATGAAAACTCCAGTGAACATCAATGGATACTCGATAAACTGAAAGACTTTTCTTTAGATGAAGTTCCCTTTCATGCAAAATAAAAAAGATCGAATTGTGAGATAAAATATTTTTTAGTTGTCTTCATAATTCATCTCAATACCTTTTATCAACAGCTTTGTTGATAATTCACCTTTTTTAGAGAACTTTTTATCATTTTTTTAGATACTTCTGTTTTATTATGATACAATTATAATATGAGATTTGATAGATATCTCTAAGAAAAAAATACTATCATACTGCATGCTTTTCATTGAAAATGATCAGCTATATTATTTTAGGAGAAATTGTAATGAGAAAAGAAATTAAAGTAAAACTGGAAGAAATCGTAGCACTTCTGAACGATCCAGAAGAAACTGTATTGGATAAAGAAATTAAAGAGAAACTGGAAAAAATTTCCGCGCTTCTGAGTAATCCAGAAGATATTGCAACAGAACAAGAAACTAAAGAGAAGTTGGAAGCCATTGTAGCACTTGTAAATAATGTGATGGTAGATCCAGAGATTGATATTGAATATTGTATACCTGATGTAGCGACAACATCAGATACTTGTGATGTTTCTGGAGATCCTTATATTTTAGTGACATATGTTGTAAGTGAATACACAAAACCGACACGTAAGATCCGTTTAACACCTACATACCTAAACAATACAGCAAAAGCGATAGCTAATTTGGTTACTTTCTCAATCGAACAATTTAAAACAGAGATAGATTCTGTAGAGATGGGCTAAAAAGTATCTTTTTAAGAGATTTTATCTAGGCTAAAAAAATTATTTTTAGCCTGCCAATTGATAGTTATTTAACAATTCCATGGAATTGCTCATAGACTCTTTTTACATATTTTGGTTTAAGACCTGTCGTTTTGATCTCTGCGAGCTCTTCTTTAATATGATCTTTTGTAATTGCGATGAGATTTTCCCATCTTTTCACCAAAAAGTTTCTTACATCTGCTTCAAAATCACCGGTATAATCAGGGTATACAGCATTTAATTTTTCTACAACATCACCAAACTCTGTTTCTTTGATCAGTTCTAATTGCTCTTTTGGATGCGTTTTTTCGACTTCTACAAGGTGTGTCCAACCCATTTCCAATATGGTCTTTAGCTCTTGTACATAATCTCTCTCTTCATTTGGAAATTTTTGGATCAATGCTGCAGCGATATCTTTGAGCGCATTGGCATTTACGATTTCCAGCTCTTCTTCAAAAGCTTTTAATCCTTCTTCATACTCTGCTGCATCTTCATACATTTTTGCGATCTCAGCATTTTTGCTATTATCTCTAGTATTTTTTTTGGGAGCAGTATTATTTTCCTCTCCCTCTGCCTCTGCATGAGCGGCTTTAAGCTCTTCCATCTGTAATTCTAAATAACGCTTTGTTTTTTGTTCAGCCATAGTATCAATACCCCATAATGATTTTTTTGTATTCTAGCATTAGTTGTTTAATTACAAATTAAAGAACTCACCTTAGAAATAAAATAAATAAGGGCATTAAAGGGCTATACATTGCCTCACTTAGGTGATACTTGATATGCTCAAAAGTAAGTTAAATACATAAATGTATACATATTTAATAAATAGCTGAGATAAAAAATGATAAAATGCGCAAAAAATAAAAGGAAGATATCATGTCTCATACACTAATTCACAATGAAGACGAATGTAAATATGAATACCATATAGATGGCCATGTAGCCTATATCACTTATGAGGATCAAAACGGAAACATGCATTTAACAGAGACCCAAGTACCTGAAGCGTTAGCGGGGAAAGGTCTTGCTAGAACGCTTTTAGAAGATGTACTACAAGAGATAGAAAAAGAAAATAAAAAAGCTGTAGCTAAGTGCTCATATATAGTCAAATATCAGGAAAAAAATCCAGAAAGAAGTGATTTATTTGCATAGACGTATCCAATGATCAAGTCTAAAGAGATTTGGACTTGATCACTATGCGTCCCTCTTTACTCCTATTCTCCATATATTAAATATCATCAACAATTACAAATGCCACTACTAGAAGTGGAAGCATCAACACTCGATCTTTTTATCGTACCTTTATTATAGCATCACAAGAGATATTGTTGCTTCGCATAAAATTGAGATGAGTATAACCATCAAACAATGCAGATATCTCTATTTGCCTTATATTATGTAAGCATTTATCTCTATCTCACCGTAACGGCTGCATCATACGGTAACTATTTGACTAACATCTGCATCATATGGTAACTATTTGAGTTCTGAACAGGGTTTAATATGGCACTTGTCTTCTATATTTAAATTATATTCGATACTATAAGACACAAATTCATGTTTTTCAAAGGTCTGAAGGTACCTAGATGTACTTTCTATTTGAAAAACTTTATATCTGCTGATAATGAATTTTAAATGTTTAATACACTGGAATTTAAAAATGTTTAATACACTTTTGGTGTATTTTTCGAAACTTTTTCATACATATAAGGAGTCAACTATGACGAAAAGAGTAACAGAAGGTCCTGCTGGGTATATGCCACAGTCAGCACCGGAGATGGGGGTAGAGCTTGCGCCAGAAGGTTCAGCTTTACTTTATGGTAATGTTGTCACACCTGAAGAGGCAATGAGAGATGCTGCTATAGCATTACTCACAAGGGACAATCCAACAATCTTCCCTGGTCCTCAAGTTTTATGGGACTGGAAAGATGATGTTGCGGAAAAAGCTGCAGCGATTTTAGATCTTGCATCTGAGATTCCAAACTGTAAAATCATTCCAATGCCAGATTACAGACCAAAATATCCAAAAATCGATGTTAAGGCTGAAATCAACCCAAATCACCCAAATCTAACAATCTTAGATAACAGAATCAAAGCATGTGTTTTTGTTGGTGTGCATTGTCACTACGCAAACCTTTCACTTAGAATGATTCGTGCTGGTACTGATTGTTATACAACTGCATTATGTGCTTATATGGGACATGAAGAAGCAATGGCATCAATTAGAGATCTACATGCATCAGACATTCAAAAGTTCAAAGAGATCGTAATTGAAGAAAGAAATAAATTAGGCATTGAGTGGGAAACTACTCTACCACCTGAAAATCCATCTTTACAAAAAGAAGATTACAGTACATTATCACCGGCTGATTATGGCGAGTATAGAAGTCTCATCATGACCAAAAAAGGTGAGCACGTTACTGAAGTCGAATAAAGGAGAAAATCAATGGATGCAAGTCAAAGACCACAATTAGAAAAGAAAAAAGTAGATATCAATTACCTACTAAAAGAGGCTCCAAGAGAGCAGCACTTTATTACAGGTGCGCAGGCAATGGCAGAAGCTGTTAAAAGAGCAAACGTAGATATGGCGATTGCGTATCCTATTACACCACAATCAGAGGTAATGCACCTTGTTGGTGATATTTATGCTCAAGGTCACATTAAAGAGTACTATAGAGCTGAAGAAGAGCTTGGTACTATGTCAGCTATCGCTGGTGCTGCAAGAGCAGGTGTTCGTCTATTTACAGCAACATCAGGACCAGGACTTCTTAGAGGTCTAGAGGCAATCGTATCATGGTCAGGACATAGAGTTCCAGCTGTACTTGGTATCTTAACTCGTGTTGTAAACGCACCGTTATCAATCCAGCCAGATAATATCGAAATGGCATACATGATGCACTGTGGTGCTGTAATGCTTCATGCTGAAAATCAGCAAGATACATTTGACTACACATTGGCAGCATTTGCTATTACAGAAAAAGTTGATGTTTATATTCCAGTAGCTGTTGCAACAGAAGGTTTCTTCGTAACACACGCTAAGGGTTATGTTGATATGTTTGACGAAGAGTATGCACTTAACGATTTCGATCCTGTTGCAGCTCCAGTTCCAGCTATGGATAACGAAACTCCACCAGCTAGAATCCAGCGTGATGCTCCAGTTCAAAAGTCAAACTTCATGTCTTACTTGATTCACTCAGTATGGCAACAAGAGATCTGGGATTCAAACAAGCGTGCGATGAAATATATCTATGAGTACCTTGGTGGACCAATCGAAGTTCAAAACCCTGAAGCTGATGTATTTGTTCTTGGTTCTGGTTGTGCTGCAGCACAATGTAGAGAGGCTCACAGATATGCTCAAGAAGATGGATTAAGTGTTGGTTTTGTTAAAGTAAAAGCAATCAGACCATTCCCAACTAACGAAATCAGAGACGCATTAAAGAATGCTAAAGCAGTAATCGTTCCTGAGCACAACATTATTGGTTGGTTATGTAAAGAAGTTAAAGCAGCTATTCCAAATGGTGGAATCGTTGTAGAGGGTCCAAGAGTATATGGTGGTATGACACTTCCAGTGGAATTGATCATGAAAGAAATTCATACTGCTCTTGGTCTAGAGTACGATCTAAAACTATAAGAAAGGTATAAAATGAGCTTAAAATATATAACTCCAGCAGAGAGATTTAAAAAATATTTACCAAAAGATTATGTAGAGTTAGTTGACTATGGTCCGTTTGGAAAGACTCAAGATGAAGCTGGTCCAGGTAACATGGGACAGTTTAAAGAGTTAATGGAAGAACACCCAATGTGTTCTGGTTGTTGGATGGCGTATTACATCAGATTGATCTTCGCTTCACTTCCACAACCTGAAGAGACTGTAACATTAGGTACAGCTGGATGTGGTCGTTTGGCTATTTCTCAAGCTGCTGTTCCATTCATTTACGGTAACTATGGTGACCAAAATGCTATGGCTTCTGGTCTTACACGTGCATTTAGACTACGTTTCCCAGATAAACATAAAGACGTTATCACAATCGCTGGTGACGGTGGTACTATGGATATCGGTTTCTCTATGACTATGCACTCATGGATCCGTGGTGAAAAATTCACAACGATCATGCTTGATAACGAAGTTTACGGTAACACTGGTGGTCAAGAGTCTGGTATGTCTCCTAAGGGTGCTATCCTTAAGATGGCTCCACTAGGTAAAAAAGGTGAGAAAATGCCTGCAACTGAGTTAGCAAAAGCTGCTGGTTGTGTGTATACTGTAAGAATGTCTCCAACGAACATCAAAAAAGCTGCAAAAATCATCAGAAGAGCGATCTTTGTTGCTAGAGAAGTTGGACCAACATTTATTCATGCGTATACTTCATGTAACATTGAGTACTCAATTCCTACTGAAGATGTGTTTGCAGATGCAAAAGAGAAAGAGAAAACAAGATTCCAGTTTGAAGAGTACATGACTGATGAAGCTAAAGCTGTAATCGAACGTGTAGAAGCTGAAGAAAAAGCGGCTAAAAGAGCAAAAAAAGCAGAGGTGGTTTAATATGGCTGAGCAAAAGAAAAGAGAACGATATAATATTAGAATCTCAGGACTAGGTGGGCAGGGTGTTGTAACTACTGCTCACATCCTTGGTTCTACTATGGATAACGCAGGTAAATATGCATCATTGGTACCATTCTTTGGTTCTGAAAAAAGAATGGCACCTGTTGAAGCATATGTACGTGCTTCTAATCAACCGATTTATGAAGTGGGTGAAGTTGTTTACCCTGACATTATTATGATCTATCACTCACAAGTTGTTACACATGGTAAATCATATACAATGCCTTTCTATACTGGTCTAAAGCCGAACAGTTTGATCATTATCAATACTGATTTTGATGTTCTTACTGAAGACGATATTAAAGTTCTTGAAGATCTAAATGCAACAGTTGTACAATTTGATGCAACAGCATTGGCACTAAAAATTGCAGGTACTGAACTTGCAACGAATATGGCAATGATGGGTATGCTTCTTGGTCTTACAAAACTTGTATCAACTGAAAACATTGAAGCAGCGGTAAGAGAAAGATTCTTGGGAACTTCATTCGTTTCTTCTGGTGGTACAGCTATGCTGGATTCTGCTATTGAGAAAAAGTTTAAGAAAAAAGAACAATTACTTGAAGCGAATATGAACGTTATCAATAAAACTTTTGAGATGGCTGACTCTGTAGATATCAGTGGATCTGAGCTAATTGTCAGATTTGACATATAAGGAAGGAATTAAATGTATTATGTAGCAAAAGTAGACGCAGACAAGTGTGCTGAATATAAATGTAACACGTGTACTCTATATTGTCCAGAAGCGAATACGCTTATGTTCGATAAAGAACACAACACGTCATGGGTAGATGAAGATAGATGTAAAGGGTGTGCACTTTGTGTATACGTTTGTTCTGATATGCTTGACCGTAATTGTATTACAATGGAAATGGCTGGTCACGAAGACTAAGATCTTCGAACCGTTAGTCACCCTCTTGGGTGACTAAGCTAAATGATATTTCTTGTCATCTAGCAATAGTATTAATCCAAACCTTCATATAATAAATTTTAAACCGTAAAATTAAAGTTATATCCTCCCTAAAATCAAAATATTTTAATAGCTTTAAACTATAAATTTCAACACACTTGTATTGTGAACACGACTACTTATAAAATGATAGAAACCTTTATTCTTTTGCCATACAGAGGTTTTATGCATATTTTACATCACTATTGAGTGACTCAATGCACTCAATGTTAATTTTAGACAATAATGCTAAAATTACGCAATTAAAACCGAAAGGATTGTAGTGAAAGTTACAGTAGAAAAAGTAGATGATATAAACTACATTATAAGTGGTACAGTTGACAACAGTGTGATTGAAGACAAGGTTGCTAAACTTAAAGAAGAAGCAGCTAAAAAGCCAAAAGATGAAAAGCCAAAAGATGAAAAGTCTGCAGATGAAAATATTGAGCAGGATGCAGCAGGACAAGTCTTTCAAGACTTCATTAATGCTGGAATTAAAGAAGGTAATTTAGATGTTGAAAATATTTTGGGTCAACCTGGACTTAAAAAATATGAGCAACAAGACGATTGTATTTACTTTGAAGTCGAAGTAGCTGTTACCCCTGAAATCAATGTTGATGACATTGATTTCAAGGATATCGCACCTACTTACACAAAACCTACTGCAAGCCCTGAGGCGGTTGAAGCTAAACTTGCAGAGTTCGCTCAAAATCAAGCGCCATTTACCAAGCTTGAAAAACCAAAGCCGATTGAAAACGGTGATGTTGCTGTGATCGATTTTACAGGGTATATAGATGGTAAACCTTTTGAAGGCGGTAGTGCTGAGAAATTTAATATTAAAGTGGGTTCGAACAAGTTTATTCCTGGATTTGAAGAACAGCTTGTTGGAATGGAGTATGGTGAAGAAAGAGATGTTATCGTCACCTTTCCAAAAGATTATTCAGCGGATGATCTAGCAGGTAAAGAAGCCAAATTCGTTGTAAAACTGCATGAAATCCAAGAGCAAAAAGCGGAGACGATAGATGATGCTTTTGCAAAAAAAGTATTAAATAATGAAACAGCAACAGTTGAGACACTGAAGAAACAATTTTCAGAACAAGTCACTGCTGAAGAACTGTCGCAAATTTATATGCGTGAACTTAAGCCAAAAATCGTAAAAGCTTTACTTGAAAAATTTGATTTCACCTTACCAAATAACATAGTAGAACAAGAGATCGACGCAAAAGTCCGTGAAAAGACAAGAGGATTCAGTGAAGATCAACATAAAGCTTATATGGAAGATAAGGGTAAATTTAAGGAGCTTAGAGAATCTGTACGTGATGAGGCAAGAAAAAGTATCAAGTTGGCGCTTATTGTTGAAGCCTTAGCTAAAAGAGAGGGGATCGATGTACATGAACAAGAGGTCATTGCTGCATTGGGTTACCAAGCTACGATGACAGGTCAAGATCCACAGGCATTATTAAAATACTACCAAGATAATAACTTAATGACAGCAGCGAAAATGGGGCTCACTGAAGATAAACTGTTTGGTCATATACTTGGTTTTCATAAAGCATAATCAAGCCCTGGTACGTTATGCATAATACAGATGATATCTGGATTCAAACACTTTGGGATTGGGCAGATGAAAACGCTGTTTCTGATCTACAGTGGATTGAACATGATTCATATTTAAAAGGCGGTTATTTTAGAGGATTACCAAGAAACAAAGAAAAGTTACTGAAGCTAACCGAACTGAATCTTCTTGGTGCTCAACTCACTGAGTTACCAGCAGAAATAGGAAAACTGCTAAATTTAAAGAAACTCTATCTTTTAGGAAACCAAATCACTGCACTACCAGCTGAGATAGCCAATCTAATTCATTTAGAAGAACTTTATGTTCCAGGAAATCAGTTAAAAGAGTTACCAAAGCAAATAGGAGCTCTGAGAAACCTAAAGCTTCTTCTTCTTCAAGAGAATCAAATAACAACACTGCCAAAAGAGATCGGGGACCTTCTAAGTCTGACAACTTTAGAACTTGGAGGGAACCAGCTTACATCACTGCCAGAAGAGATCGGTAAACTTACAAATTTGAGCAAATTAACCCTTTGGAAAAATCAGCTTACATCACTGCCAGAAGAGATAGTACATCTTTTAAACTTAACAGAGTTAGATTGTATTTACAATA
>Ga0210140_1000177_pt1 | contig 11445 bp, 10 predicted proteins | sample China_Bullhead_C_3_FD_184858 | JGI IMG/M metagenome (GOLD analysis project Ga0210140, IMG submission 184858) | Wetland microbial communities from San Francisco Bay, California, USA, that impact long-term carbon sequestration -... | ecosystem: Environmental > Aquatic > Marine > Wetlands ...
TATACCATTTTCATCTACGATAGGCAGTTTTTCTATCTTATGTTCCTGAAGCACTTTTGCTGCTTCTTCAAGGGTGATACCTATTTTTGCCGTTACCAAAGGAGCTTTGGTCATCACATCAGCGATACTTAAATTCATGTCAGTGATAAAACGCATATCACGGTTTGTGATAATACCAATAAGTTTCAGATCTTCATCGACAACAGGCACACCAGAGATCTTATATTCACCCATCAATGCATCTGCATCTGCCACTGTTTTATCTGGACCTATGAAAATAGGATCAATAATAATACCACTCTCAGACTTCTTTACTTTCATGATTTGCCTAGCCTGTGTTTCAATATCCATATTCTTATGGATGATCCCAATACCGCCCAAGTGTGCCATAGCGATCGCTGCTTTGTACTCAGTTACCGTATCCATCGCTGCTGAAACGATAGGTGTGTTCAATGTTACACGCTTAGTCAGGTTACTTTTTAAACAAACTTCTTTAGGAAGCACAACTGAATGTTGTGGTACTAGTAATACATCTTCAAATGTTAATGCTCTTTTTTTAATTCTCATATTATTTCCTTAGTTTATTTAATATAGTTTACAGCTTTTTCCATGCTTGCAGCACCGTCAAAAAGTGTTTTTTCGTTAAATGCTTTAGCAATAAGTTGTAACCCTATTGGCATTCCCTCATCATTTTTAGCAACTGGCAGTGAGATTGCAGGAAGTCCTGCAAGGTTGATCGCGATGGTGTACATATCACTCTTGTACATTTCAAGCGGGTCTTCAGAAGCACCTATTTTTGGTGCAACAGATGGTGCAACCGGTGAAAGTATAAGATCAGCCTCTTCAAAAATAGCATTAAATTCATCTCTGATAAGGTGTCTTACTTTTTGTGCTTTGACATAATAGGCATCATAATATCCTGATGAAAGTACAAAATTACCAAGTAAGATACGTCTTTTGACCTCTTCTCCAAACCCTTCAGATCGTGTATTATAGAAAAGTTCTTCCGTATTTTTCGATTCAGCTCTTGTTCCGTAACGTACCCCATCAAAACGTGCAAGGTTGGTTGCCGCTTCTGCTGTAGCCAAAATATAATAGGTCGCGATATCATATTTTGTATTCTGCATATTTTTATGTACGATCGTATGTCCGGCTTCTTCGAGTGCTTTGACTGTTTGTGCATAGGCTTTTTGCGTATCGTCATCCGCTTCAGAGATATAGTTGTCTATCACTGCGATAGTCAGTTTTGCATCAGGGTTGATATTGTTCGCGATATCTTCTATCTCAAAATCTGCTGAAGTCGAATCTTTTTCATCATGCCCTTTGATCGCATCATACAAGATCGCTGCATCTTCAACATTCTGTGCGATAGGACCTATCTGGTCAAGAGATGAAGCATAAGCTGCCAGGCCAAAACGGCTGACTCTTCCATAGGTTGGTTTCATTCCTACTACACCACAGTATGCTGCAGGCTGTCTGATAGATCCGCCTGTATCTGAACCCAGTGCAGCAATAGCAATACCTCCTGCAACCGCTGCGGCTGATCCACCTGAAGATCCACCAGGTACTCTGTCTGTACCATGCGGGTTCTTAGTGGGTCCATAAAAAGAGCTCTCAGTAGTTGAACCCATTGCGAACTCATCCATATTGGCTCTACCAAATGCCATCATTCCTTTAGATTTAAGGTTAATGATAGCCGTGGCTTCATACGGTGCAATGTATCCCTGAAGAATTTTAGAACCAGAAGTCACAGACCAGTCTTTGACTTGAATGTTATCTTTAATAAGGATCGGTACACCCTCACCTGAACTTTCAAAACCTACATAGGCATTCAGTCCACTCTCTTTGGCTTTGACTTCAAGTTGAGCTCTTATCTCTTCTAATTCTTCATTAGATTTCGTTAACGCTTCTTTTAGTGTTATCACGACTCGCTTCCTTTTCTCTTATAATATTCTACTACTGCCAATCCTATAGACACCAATGCAAGGATAAAAATGATCGAACCAATGATCACTTCCATTTGGATAGGTTGAGACATATCAAACATTAGGCAACTTCTCCATTACCGACAACATTTGCACATCTCTCACAGGCACACGCATCACTGCTACTTGTAAATCTCCAACATCTTGGACATTTTGAAGCAGTTGCTTTATGTACGGTATAGGTTGTACCATCCACTTCAAAAGAAGCGACTTGTTCACCTTCGCTGTTTGATTTCATAGCTGAGACCACAAACCAGTCTTCAAGGTCTTTACTGTCCTTAATGTCAAATGCACTCACATCCCCTGCGATCTCAACTTCAAGTGTAGACTTCATCAGTTTTTCTTTTTTGAGTTTGTCTACGGCTTCAGAGAATTTCACTCTTGCTTCCAAAAGAACCTTATCATCAAAACTTGCTTCAACGGCTGGTACTTCAACGTACACAAGGTCAAATACATTTTCCATGCCGTCTTTGAAAAGTGCCGGTGCATACTCTAGGATCTCATCTGCCGTATAGGTCAATACCGGAGCCACGAGTCCCAACATCGCTTTAGCAATGTGTGCCATTGCAGATTGCGTTGCTCTTCTGACAGGATCATTTTTATCTTCACAGTAGAGTCTGTCTTTAGTGATATCCATATAGATACCTGAAAGCTCATTGGTGATAAAGTGGTTCAGTGTTGCAAAACCTCTAAGGAAATCATAGGCATCAAATGAACTTTTGACTGATGCAAATACCTCTGCTGCTTTAGTGAGTATCCATCTGTCCAACTCGCCATACGCATCATTATTTACATACGTTTCAAGGTCGTCAACATTCGCAAGTAAGAATCTAAACGTATTTCTTATCTTTCTATACTGTTCGGCCGTCTGTTTCAAAATACCGTCAGAGATCTTCAAGTCTGACTGATAATCAGAAAGTGCTACCCACAGTCTGAGAATTTCTGAACCATACTCTTTGACGACTTTATCAGGAGCAACGACGTTACCTTTAGACTTAGACATCTTCTCACCCTTCTCATCCACAGTAAACCCATGAGTGATAAGCGTTTTATAGGGTGAAACTTCATTCACAGCTGCTGAAAGTAATAATGAAGACTGGAACCAGCCTCTATGCTGGTCGCTTCCTTCGATGTAAAGAGATGCGGGATACTCACCTGCATCATAATTGCCACTCTTGATCACAGAGTTCCATGTTGAACCAGAATCAAACCATACATCCAGGATATCATCGATCTTTTCCAGGTCATCAGCGTTATAGCCTGAATCAGCAGGAAGAAGATCAGCAATACTCATAGAGTACCAGGCATCTGCACCCTGTGCATCAAAAAGAGTGGCTACATGTTCTAATACATTTTCATCCAATATCACTTCTTTTGTACTTTTGTTTCTAAAGAATGCGATAGGTACACCCCAGGAACGCTGACGAGAAATACACCAATCAGGTCTTCCCTCTATCATCGGCTTGAGACGGTTTTTAGATGTCTTAGGATAAAAGTCCACACCTTCAATCGCATGAAGTGCTGTATCTCTTAGGGTATCTTTAGCACCTTGAGCCTTATCATCTATGGAGATGAACCATTGGTTCGTTGCTCTGTAGATCAGCGGCTTTTTTGTTCTCCAGCAGTGTGGATAAGAGTGCACGAATTTACTCTCTTTTAACAATGCATCACCCAATATCTCCAAGATAGGCTCATTGGCTTTAAAGATATGCATCCCTACAAACTCATCCGGATTAGGAAGGAGATTTAAACCTTTAACACTCTCATCATAACATCCACGCTCATCTACAGGCATCACGACTTCAAGACCATACTTAAGTCCTACTTTGTAGTCATCTTCACCATGTCCAGGAGCTGTATGTACACAACCCGTACCACCATCCATAAGTACGTGTTCACCTAGGATCACTTTAGAAGTACGACCATTTACAGGGTTGATGGCCAAAAGGTTTTCCATCTCCGTTGCAGCGATCTTTCTACTTGCATGTCCGGAGACCACACCCTCTTCTATCATCGCTTCATAACGTGCATCTGCTACGATATGACCATCATCGGTCAAGACATACATCTCATCAGGATTAAGAGAGATTCCAGTATTTGCAGGTAGTGTCCAAGGCGTTGTTGTCCAGATCACAAGACCTGCTTTACCTTCTATCCCTAATTTCTCTTTGGCTGCATCGCTGAGTTCAAAGTGTACGTAGATAGAGTAATCTTCTTTATCTTCGTACTCCACTTCTGCATCAGCAAGTGCTGTTCTTGCAGCCCATGACCAGAAGATAGGTTTATGTCTTTCTACTAAAAGACCTTTTTGTGCTACTTCACAAAGTGTTCTATAGATGTTTGCTTCAAATTTAAAATCCATCGTTACATAGGGATTTTCCCAATCTGCAATGACACCTAAAGCTTTAAATCCGTCTCTTTGGATGTCTACAAACTTCGCAGCATGTGCACGACAAAGTTCTCTAAACTTCTCTGTAGGCATCGCTTCTTTTTTGCTTTTGCCTAGTTTCTCTTCAACTTTCTGCTCGATAGGCAAACCATGACAATCCCAGCCCGGAGTCATACGCACCGCTTTGCCTTGGAAATAGTTGTATTTTAAAATGATGTCTTTGAGTACTTTGTTCAGTGCATGTCCAATGTGAATGTCACCGTTGGCATACGGAGGTCCATCATGAAGTGTAAACATTTCAGCGCCCGCGCGTTTTGTTTTCATCTGCTCATAAATATTGGTATCAAACCATGCATTATACTTTTTAGGCTCATTATTTGGGAGATTTCCACGCATTGGAAAATCTGTTTTGGGAAGGAGGAGTGTGTCTTTAAAATCCATAGTCGATAACACCTTAATGAGGGTCGCCCCTGTTATATTATCCCGTGATTGTATCTAAAAGACCATTAGAAGCTACTTTTGGTACAATTATCTTATGAAAAATATCCAATATCTAGTAGAAAAAATCATTCAGAAGCTGACAAAAGAAGGTCAAACGATCTCTTTTGCAGAAAGTTGTACCGGTGGTCGTATAGTTTCAGCATTTACCTCTATATCAGGAGCTTCAGAAGTCCTCCATGGCTCATGCGTCACTTACTCAAATGATATTAAACATCTTTGGTTGGGAGTCAGTAAAGAAGTGCTCGAAAATCAAGGTGCTGTAAGTCGAGACTGTGTCTCCCAAATGCTAGGTGGTATACAAAAGATGGCAGGTTCTGACTATGCTATAGCCGTTTCGGGTATAGCCGGACCAACAGGTGGCACAGAGCTCAAACCTGTAGGAACCGTATATATAGGGTTGCAAACACCTTTTTCCAAAGAGGTCTTTCATTGCAACTTTAAGGGTCCAAGAGAAGCAGTTCAAGAGCAATCTACCGTGTTTGCCATCGAGAAATTAGCTGAAGTGTTGAAAATTTAAAAACATTTCCCATAATTCTCTTGACAATCAAAGGTTTCTGAGCTATAATTCCGTCCACTTATTCAAGTAATGAGTGCAAAAAATGTGTGACCTTTTAGCTCAGTTGGTAGAGCAACTCCCTTTTAAGGAGTGGGCCCATGGTTCGAATCCATGAAGGGTCACCACTATTATTTTTTATAGGTGCGGTGGTAGTTCAGTTGGTTAGAATACCTGCCTGTCACGCAGGGGGTCGCGAGTTCGAGTCTCGTCCACCGCGCCAGTATATATATGACCTTTTAGCTCAGTTGGTAGAGCAACTCCCTTTTAAGGAGTGGGCCCATGGTTCGAATCCATGAAGGGTCACCACTATATATACACTCTTTGGTCGCTTAGCTCAGTTGGTAGAGCGCTACCCTTACAAGGTAGATGTCACAAGTTCGAGTCTTGTAGCGACCACCATTTTAACAATTTATGTTTACGGTTCTTGATGACCCTTTCATCTAGTGGCCAAGGATATTACGTTTTCAACGTAAAAACAGAGGTTCAAATCCTTTAGGGGTCGCCAATCTTGTCCAAATAAACATTCAAACTATGGTCGCTTAGCTCAGTTGGTAGAGCGCTACCCTTACAAGGTAGATGTCACAAGTTCGAGTCTTGTAGCGACCACCATGTACATTTAAGTAAATTTATGTACAATTCTTTTCAACCATTTATTTGGTCTTAGGTGCGGTGGTAGTTCAGTTGGTTAGAATACCTGCCTGTCACGCAGGGGGTCGCGAGTTCGAGTCTCGTCCACCGCGCCATTTTTTAAACAATCACTTAATTTTTTTCTTTACGTATAAAATCTACAGATAAATTCTTTATTATAAGCAATCACTTCTATTTTATATTTTTTAAACAGTAAAAAAAGAACGAGAGAAAATTACATAATTCTACCTGAGGGATACATTCCCACACATTGTATGGGAACAAGAAGACTTTTTAATAGGACAAACGATTCACAACCCTGATAACTTCGTTATAATTAGGTTCTTCTGTGATCTCTTTAACCACTTCCTTATATGCTACTTTACCATTGGTATCTACTACATATATTATACGTGCAAAAAAACCTTCTAAAAATACTGGAGCAGAGATCGTTGAACCATATCTAAGTACATTATTTGCATCTTTATAGTCAGACACAGTCAAGACATTTTTTATTTTATTGTCACGACAAAATCTTCCAATCGAAAAAGGTAAATCTTTCGATACCACTATCACAGTCACATTTTTCATCTGACTTACTTTTTGATTAAATGCCATTGTTTCTAATTTACATGTACTTGTATCAAATGATGGAAGAAATGCAATAACTTGAACTTTATCCTTTTTCCCACCCACTTCTATTTCAGTAAACTCTTTAGTCACTGCCATAAATGGAGGTGCATCTTCACCTACTTTTAAACCTTTACTATTCAATGTGACCTCTTCACCCTTAAAAGAAACAGATGTTGCCCATAGAAATGATGTCAATAATGCAAATGCCAATATTTTCTTCATAATTATATCCTTAAATAAACCTTATTTATAAGTATAGCATATATATAGCCTACTTTTTCTAGTGACTCTTTTTTGGATGAATACGTAAATATAGTGATTGAAATTAAATAGTAGTGTTATATGAGCATAAAAAATTCTATATGTATCTCACCTTCTGATAGGTGAGAAGAAAAAGGAATGTTAATCTCTAAGTCTAATTCGTACACTCTCTTCGTGTGCAGTCAAACCTTCAGTATTTGCGATCATTGCACAAGCACCACCGATCTCCTGCATCCCTTCTTTACTCATAGAAATAATAGAAGATTTCTTCAAAAAGTGTTCTACACTTAAAGGTGAATAGAATTTCGCTGTCCCACCTGTAGGAAGTGTGTGGTTTGGTCCTGCCACATAGTCACCTATAGGTTCTGGTGTATTTTCACCCAAGAAGATAGCACCGGCATGTTTGATCTTATCCAATAAACTCATAGGGTCGTTCGTGATCACTTCTAAGTGCTCAGGTGCGATCTCATTCATAAGTTCGATGGCTTCATCCATATCTTGAGTCACGATGATTGCACCTCTCTCCTCTATAGACTTACGTGCGATCTCTTCACGTGAAAGTGTGCCAAGGAACTCTTCTACTTTATCACTCACCCTGTTCGCAAGTTCTCCATCGGTTGTAATCAGAATAGAACTTGCCATTTCATCATGTTCAGCCTGAGAAAGAAGATCAATCGCAATATAGTCTTCTCTTGCACTCTCATCTGCAAGTATCCCTATCTCAGACGGTCCAGCGATCATGTCTATGTTTACTTCACCATAGACCAGTTTTTTAGCTGTAGCTACGAAAATATTTCCAGGGCCGGTAATGACATCTACTTTGGGTATTGTCTCTGTTCCATACGCCATTGCCCCTATGGCAGAAGCACCACCTACTTTAAAGACTTTTGTCACTTTACAAAGGTGACAAGCAGCCAGTAACAGTTCATTGATCTCATCATCAGGGGTAGGCGTACATACCACTATCTCATTCACACCAGCTACCTGCGCAGGAATAACATTCATAAGCAGTGAACTTGGATAGGCAGCTTTTCCACCAGGAATGTAAAGTCCTGCTCTATCTACAGCAGTGACTTTTTGTCCCAGGATCGTTCCATTGGCTTCTTTATCCATCCATGTTTTTGGCATAAGTTTTTGGTGATAGTTTTCTATACGGTCATATGCAAGGTGCAGTGCATTACGAAGTTCAGGATCTATGGCATCATAGGCTTTTGCCATCTCTTCTGTAGAAACCAAAAGTGCCTCATCATTTGCAGGTTCCCATCTGTCAAACTTCGCTATTTGACTTTTAACTGCACTATTCCCTTCCGTTTGGATCTCTTTAAGTAACCCAGATACGATGCTTGTCACACCTTCTATGTCCATTTTACCACGCTGAAGCAATTCATTAAAATTGGCGTCAAATGTATCATCACTACTGTAAAATATTTTCACAATATATCCTTATCTATATCTTTATATTTTCGTTCATATCTCGGGAGCATACTTTCATTTCCTAACACACCACCTTGATGGATGTAGAGTGTAGGGTTAGAAAAGACCTCAGGATGAGCAAGTAATACTCTCCATCCAAAGGGGTCATATAGGAGGTCAAACTCCACTCCCGTTTGTTGTTGTAATTTTAGCCAAATTTTATAGTTTTCTTTATAAAGTTTAGCAAAATGGTGTTTTTTATCCAAACTCAAAATCACAGGATGATCATTTTCATCCTTTTCTAACGCTAAAAACTGTTTTTTAAGATAGTTTTGATCTCCTACACATGCTGTAGTATATACCCTGATTGAAGGAAGATGTTTTTGTAGAAAAAGTGCCGTTGTACCGGTACCGGAAGGTAGAAATATATTTAATTCTCTTAAATCATGCTCTTCTTGCCATGCTGAGATTTCTTCAGCCAATGCTCGTAGTCCAAACTCTGCCTCTTTTTGCCGTCCACCCTCTTCTATAAAAAGAACGTCCTTCGGATAGGTAGAAGAAACGCTCTCTTCTTCAATGATCTTCATGCCATTATCCAGTGCAGCCTTGTAATTACCATGAGGGTGTTCTTTCAAGTAGTCAGCGATGTGGTCTACTACATACTCAAACTCCCAATCTTTCATCTTTGCCAACACAGAGAGTGAGTACATGGCATTAGACTGTGCAGAACCATAAGAGACAAGCTTATTGATATCAGGAAAATCATTGTGAAGAAAAAAGTAAAATTTGCGTGCTTTGTTACCAGAGAAGTCAGCATCTATCAGATCATCTCGTTTCAGATAAAAATGATGTTTCTCAAAAGTGATTGATTGTATGGGAGAGGGAAAATGTAAAGTTTTCATTGGTAGAACCCCGGGTAAAACCCCGGAATAATGAACTATGTGTTAGTTTCTATTTAAACAGTTAAGGTCATCAAATGCTCTCTCAAGTCTCACAACCGTTGACTCTTCTGCAGCACGTAACCATTTTCTCGGATCGTAATACTTTTTGTTTGGCTTATCTTCACCCTCTGGGTTACCGATCTGTCCTTGCAAGTAATCATGATACTTGTTTACATAGGTACGTACACCATCCCAAAATGACCACTGGGTGTCTGTATCTATGTTCATTTTTATCACACCATAGCCTATTGCTTCTCTGATATCCGAGAGTTCAGAACCTGAACCACCGTGGAAGACAAAGTTCACAGGTTTTTTGGCTGTATTGTACTTCTCTTCGATATAGGTTTGAGAATTATCAAGGATCTTAGGTGTAAGTGAAACATTCCCTGGTTTATACACCCCATGTACATTTCCAAAAGAAGCGGCAATAGTGAATTTGTCAGAGATCTTTGAAAGTTCTTCATAAGCATACGCTACCTCTTCAGGCTGCGTATAAAGCAGTGCATTATCGATATGGGTATTATCGACCCCATCTTCTTCTCCACCTGTTACACCAAGCTCTATCTCAAGTGTCATACCCATCTTAGACATACGTTCCAAATATGTTTTACATGTAGCGATATTCTCTTCTATAGGCTCTTCAGAGAGGTCCAACATATGAGAAGAGAAAAGAGGAACACCATGCACCTTGTAGTGCAATTCACTTGCATCAAGCAGTGCATCTATCCAAGGCAGAAGTTCTCTTGCCGCATGATCCGTATGAAGCACAACAGGTATACCATAGGCTTTAGCTACCGTATGTACATGCTGTGCACCTGAGATACACCCTAAAATAGCTGCCTCGTCTGAAGGCAATCCTTTACCTGCATAGTATGCACCACCACCATTTGAAAACTGAACGATGACAGGAGAATTTACTTTTTTTGCAGCTTCGAGTACAGCATTCACTGAAGAGGTACTCACCACATTCACAGCAGGTAAAGCAAACCCTTCCTCTTTTGCAATTTTAAATAACTTCTGAAGATCATCTCCAGTAACGACACCTGCCTGCACTACATCTAGAACTTTTGTAGACATTAACAACTTCCTCTTTGTAAAATTATTTTACGCTTATTTTTGCATTTTTCATCAGTTCAGCCACAACTTTCTCTTGAGCAAGTTGCATTTTAATGCTATTTTTCACTGCATTCAATGGCGGTATTTCTTGTGTACTTTTCGCTTCTTTTGCTGCTTTTTTCATCTTATTATATGCATCTTCGGCTTCTTTGTCAGTCACTTCAGTTTTTGCCATTTTTTTCTGCATCCAGAAACCTGCAAGTGCTGCTTCTTTTTCTTTATCCGTTAAAGATTTTTTTGATTCTGCCGCTACCAATTTAGCCGGTGCCATCATTTCAATCAGTTGTTTTTTACCATCATCTGGAAGTTTTTCCCACGTCATCTTGCCTTTTGTAAGTGTATTAAGCGCAGCGTTTGCTTCTTCAACAGTGATCGTCATACCGTTAACTTTACCCGCAGCCGTTGCAGCTACTGCATAATGTGTTGTAAATGCCAACGTGAGACCTAATATAACAAGCATTTTTTTCATTCTCTATTTCCTTTTGTATAATGTTGTGTGTATTCTACCTAATATTTACCAATTACTAATTAATAAACGTTTTTACAATACTTCTATCTTTGCATCTTTTGTCAGTGTATCGACCAAGGTCTTTTCAATGATTTGGATTTTAAGTTTATCCTTAATGTTTTCAAATGCTGGGATATTTTGGGTAGCATTATTCTCTTCTGCTTGTTGTTTTAACTGATTATATACGGTCAAAGCCTGTTCATCAGTGACGTTGATCTTACGTGCTTCTTTTTGCATCCATGCACGTGTATAGACTGCCTGTTTCTCTTCTTCAGACAACTCTTTTTGTGCAGCATCCAGTACCATGACAGGAAGTGCCAATTCTTGAATGAGTCGTGAACGTTGTTCTGGCGGTAAATGATCAAAATCGGTTACTTTACCCTGTGTACGCTGTTTAAGATAATTATCCGCCTCTTTTTTAATGATCTTATGCCCATTGACCGTAGCGATCACTGTTTTAGAAGATCTTGTTTTTGGTACTTTAGGCTTTGCATCTAGATTGATATTACCTAAGT
>Ga0210140_1000178_pt1 | contig 11343 bp, 10 predicted proteins | sample China_Bullhead_C_3_FD_184858 | JGI IMG/M metagenome (GOLD analysis project Ga0210140, IMG submission 184858) | Wetland microbial communities from San Francisco Bay, California, USA, that impact long-term carbon sequestration -... | ecosystem: Environmental > Aquatic > Marine > Wetlands ...
AAACAGAGATCATAAAGACTTGTTTCCCTTTCCCGTACTTCTCTCCAAATATGGCTGCCGGTGCCATAGCGAAGAAACCGAAGATCATCGCAGGGAAATAGACTTTCCATAACTCGGATTTTTCCCAACCAAAGCCACCCTCTGTCAGTCCTTGTGTCATCACAACGGGGATGATGAAAAATGCCATGGTCATGATAGAAGAATGGAAAAGAAAAGTAATGTACATACGTGTCAGAGACTTGTCTTTAAAGACTTCTAGCATCTTAGACTCTTCTTCTGCATAGCTGTGAACAATAGTCGGAGGTTGAGGTACAGCAGTAAATAAAATACCTATCGCCATCACTGAAAGAATAGCCGTAAGCCAAAAGAGTTTGTCTATCCCCCAGTGACCACCTACGATAGGTGCGATGATCATCGCTGCTGCAAAGCTCAGTGCGATCGTCCCACCCATGATGGCCATCGCATGTGCACGCTGCTCTTCTTTTACCAGGTCTGCAACCATAGCCGAGACAACTGAACCGATGGCCCCTGCACCTTGTAGAAAACGTCCGACAAGAAGCATATAAATATTCTCACTGAGTGCAGCGATCACTGAACCGATGATAAAGATGATAAGACCAAAAAGCAGAGTCTTTTTACGGCCCACTTTGTCACTGACCAGTCCAAAAGGTACTTGAAAAGCTGCTTGAGTAAGCGCATAACCACCTACAACTAGACCTGCAAGGAAGGGGGTCGCACCTTCCATGTCAAGTGCATAAATGGAGAGAACAGGAAGAACGATAAAGAGCCCAAAAAATCTCAGCCCTACAATGAGACTGAGCGGCATGATCTGTTTAATCATAGTGATACCTCTATTTAGATAAAATTTCTCTCATTATATAACGAAATATTTAAGAGTAGATGATAAAGAGGAAGATCTGTCATCTCTTGTAAAAGAGGAAGCCTGTGTGGAAGGGATTTTCACAAGGTTTCACTCTGTGATAAGGAGAGAGAAATGCGTATCGTTCTAGCGACAGGAAACAAAGGAAAACTACGTGAGTTTAAACAAATGTGTCAAGATGAAGTGGTTGCTTTTTCTGAACTTTTAGGTGAATTTGACATTGTAGAAGACGGAGATACATTTGCGGCCAATGCACTCATAAAAGCACGTGCGATCTATGAGAAGCTTGGCGAAGAGTATCTGGTGATATCAGATGACAGTGGTATCTCTCTGCCTATACTTGACGGGGCACCGGGGATTTACTCAGCACGTTATGCAGGAGAAGGTGCGACAGATAAAGACAACCTGCATAAACTCATAGAAAAGCTTAAAGAAAAGGGTGTAAAGTCTGCACCGGCATATTATACTGCAGCGATCGCTATCGTCTCCAAGTATGGAGAGTATGTGGTGCATGGATGGATGCATGGGGATGTCATAGATGAAGCCAGAGGAGATAAAGGATTTGGATATGATCCGATGTTCATCCCTGCCGGATTTGACAAAACATTGGGTGAGTTGGATGAGAGTGTTAAAAAAGAGATCTCACACAGAGCACAAGCAATGAAATTAGCCAAGCCGATCATACAAATGTTAAAGGGTAAATAATGAAAAAACAGTTTATGGAAGATCTGCAAGTCATTTATGACGAATTGCAAAGCAGACAGGCTGGTCTCAATCAATACTATGAACTATTGGATGAAACCAAAGGACACGCTAAAGCCAATGAGACGGTAGAGGCATTTTTAACGCTTCTTGCGTTACCTAGAGATGATGACTCTACGATGGCTGCACTGACACGTATCGTGAATCTTCGTGAAGATGCCTTGGAACAGATCTTGGAAAAAAATGGTTGTTCTGCAGAAGAGATAAGAGTGAAAAAAGAGTTAGCATACGGTTTTGTCAGTACGATGCATATTAGCCGTCATGAAAATTTCATTGCATGGGTAGAGGAGAAGCAGCTTCTTACTCCTTTTTATCGTTCATTGATGTTGGGTGTCCATTATGTTGGAGTTGCTATGAGCGTCTGGCAGAGCCACTGGACACATCACATTCTTTATTCTGTGAACCTTGAACTCAGTGAGATGTTTAATGGTGATGATGCAAAAGTATTTGAGATGCTTCAGAATGAGTCTCTGTTAGATACAGACGAGAGCGGATCTGTAGGAGATAGATCTTACTCTGTACTTAAAAAAGAAGATACAGGGTATAAAAGCATTGCCTATGCGGAAGCATTTCCTGTAGAGGTGACACAAGTGACTACAGCACTAGAACAGCTCATTTCTCTTTTGAAGCAGCATGAAGATGCTGTTTTTGATCAAAAAGAAGAATGGATAGCCTATTTTACAGCACTCAAAGTCGCTTTTACACATACAAAAACAAATGAACTGATAGGTAAATGGGCAGAGGTAGACAGACGTTGGATGGCTGTAACGACACCATTGCAGGTAGGGCATCCGTTAGAGTATTATGAAGATCATTACAGAAAAGCAGTTGCATTAGAATGGGATCTGCGTATTGTCAATCCTAAATTACAAGAAGGGTCAAGTACGCGTAACAACATTAAACTTTTTGCCTATGAAATGGCAAAAGATTTTGGTGAAGAAGCCTTGCATACTATGAACAAGAATCTTTTACAGGTTGATGAAACCCAACTCTATATAGGTCAACCGGTCCTTTACTACGGAGCAGAATTCAATGGTCTTTTCTCGGCACAGGTCGTACCGAATGATGAACAGGTTTCAGCAGAACTTGGCAAGAAGATCTTTGCCTATGCCGACTTTGTCATGGAGTCTAAAAAGTCCAAACCTATCATGAAACTTTCGGTTGAAACCATGGGGGAAGATTTTGTGAAGGCACAAAGAGAGCTTATAGATACAGATCCTGACCTTTGGCAAGAGATTTATGATATCTCTACTGTAGGGCATGAATACGGTCATATCCTCTGGATAGATGCAGACACAGAAAAAAAGATGAACAGCTCCGGACAGTTTAAAAATATCGAAGAGTTTAAAGCCACTTCAGGCGGTTTGATGGCATTTTTCCATAATGAACGTGAAGCACTTAAAAATCACATTGTCAATGATCTTGTTTCCCGTGCGGTTGGGCTGATGGCATGGCGTGAAGTAGGTGAAGTATTGCCGTATTATTGTGAAGGATTGATCCATCTTGATATTCTCTTCAGCTCAGGTATCATCACGTATGACGGAGAGATACACATAGACTACAGCAAGTATGAGGTGATGAAAGAAACCTATCAAAATGCCTATAGAAATTTGGCAGAAACGTATCTTTCAAAAGTAGATGCAAATCTCTATTTGCGTATGTATGCAAGTAAAGAAAATGGTATATTTCTCCCTGTAAAAGAAGAGATAAGATCGTTCGTAGAGCATTATTATGCACGCTATAAAGAGATAGGACAGCAAACGACCACACTGGGTTAACCCCACCATGAGGGAGTCTCTCCCCTCATTTATAATCCTCTTATACTATAACAGTATCTTTTGTTAAAAGTTTTTCACTTTATAGTATGGGAAAATAGTATCATAAGTGTTTGTTTTACATAGATAAAATATCTTTAAAGTGTATTATAGTTTATGTCATCACGTACACAGCGTACGAAATGTTCTCCTACTCCAAAGGTATTATCACCAGGGTTCCCTCCGCTTCTGTTTGCCCCTTTGGCAGTTTGTATATATCCACCTTGTATTATTTCTATGTAGGAAGAAGCGATGTTTTTTACCTTTTGTTTACTAGTTTCTTTATGAAATAATTCAGATTCACTACGGCTAGGCAATCGCCAATTATCTGAGTAATCAAGTGTAAGGTCTTCACAGACTTTACTTGCTTCTTCAAGAGTAGCTTTTGTTAGTTCTGCATTTTGCCATGTAAGAAAATTAATCTCATCAGTGATAACACCTGAGATGGTACTACTCACATACTGTGCATTTTTTTTAGTTGTGTGGGCTTGTTTACTTTGAGTGAGTGTCTGATCGTTATTCTTTTCGATCATCTGTATAATATAGGGGTATGTATAGTATATAGCTATGCCCAGCACCGTAAGTATACCGAGGGTTTTGAGTATTTTTTTTAAGGTTTTTTTACGTTCAAATTTTGCTTTTTCTGTCATTTTTTCCACACTTGTTTTTTGAACTATACCATATTTAATGATAATTAATGATTCATAGACCCGTTTTTAACCTCTTTTTAGATATAATCTCGCTAATTACGCCGTCGTCATGATGGCGATTGCGAGGATATTTATGCTACTTTTTACACCAGGACCTACACCAGTACCGGAGTCTGTTCGCCAGGCTATGGCAACACCTACTCTACACCATAGAACACCAGAATTTGAAGCTATTTTTAAAGAAGCCCGTGAAAGACTTTTAAAACTTCTTGGGATGGATGAGTGTGTGATGATCGCCTCTTCAGGCACAGGTGCCATGCAAGCATGTATGTTGAACCTGTGTAAGACTAAAGCATTGACGGTAAACGCCGGTAAGTTCGGTGAGCGTTTTGGAAAAATTGCTGATGCAATGGGAAGAGATAAAGTTGAGCTTAGCTATGAGTGGAACACACCTTGTCCTGTAGCGGATGTTGAAAATGCTTTGCATGAACATGCAGATATCGATGCGATCTTTATACAGGTGTGTGAAAGTGCCGGTGGACTTCGCCATCCTGTAGAAGCAATTGCGAAAAGAGCTAAAGAGATCAATCCTGATATCATGATCGTAGCAGATGGTATTACTGCGGTAGGTGTAGAACCTATAGATGTCTCAAATATCGATGCATTGGTTACAGGAAGTCAAAAAGCATTGATGCTTCCTCCTGGACTTGCAATGATAGGCTTGTCTAATAGTGCGGTACAAAAAATAGGTGATGGTGAAGATTATTATTTTAATCTTGCAACAGAAATTAAACAACAGCAAAAAAATACTACTGCATGGACAGCAGCAACCACACTTATCATAGGGCTGAATGCTATCTTTGATGCGATCGATGAAGAGGGAATCGATGCCTTGTATGCCAATACCGCTGCAAGAGCAGCAGCAACACAAGCTGCGCTTGAAGCGATAGGTTTTTCTATGTATCCACAGACTCCGGCACCATCGATGAGTACAGTATTGGATGAAGATGCAGAACCAATACGCAAACTACTCAAAACGAAGTACGGTGTAAACATGGCAGGGGGTCAAGACCACCTCAAAGGTAAACTTTTCCGCATCAACCAGATGGGTCTTATCCCTGTCTATGAGTCTGCATGGGTAGTGAATGCTATTGAGTTGGCCTTGGCTGACATAGGCAGAAGAGAGTTTGATGGTACGGCAAGCCGTGTATTCAATGAAACGTATTTTAAGAAGAGTAACTAGATGATATTTGAACACGAGATCCCTAGTGGGAGCAGGCTTTATTTTGGGCAAAGTGCCAAGATAAAAAGAGAGATTGAAAGTATCGCAAGTGAAACATTGGAGACGCTTGGATTTGAAGAGATCGTAACACCACTCTTCTCTTACCACCAGCATGAATGTTTCGAGGATCAAAAGCTCTTGGTTAGACTCAATGATGCAGAAAATCACGAAGTCACGTTACGTGCAGACTCTACGGCAGATGTGGTACGTATTGTGACAAAAAGACTGGGTCGCAGTACTGAGTCTAAAAAGTGGTTCTATATCCAGCCAACGGTAACGTTCCCGACACAAGAGCAGTATCAGATCGGGGCAGAAGTGATCGACGGTAGCTTTGAGAAGATCGCAGAAACAACGACAAAGCTTTTAAAACAGATAGGGGCAGAACCTGTGATGCAGATAGCCAATATCCGTATCCCGCATCTTTTAAATGAAAAATACGGGGTCTCTTTAGAGGTATTGAAATCGATGCATGTTGAACAGATCATGGCGGCTGATCTGCCTTGGATCGAACAGCTTGTAAGAATCAATTCTGTGAGTGATCTTGAAGATTTGAGCCCGTTTCCAAATGACATCAAAGTTGAACTTGAAAAGATCAAAGAGGCAACAAATAAAGTAGCGTATGACAACATGGTTATCTCTCCACTTTTTTATGCGAAGATGAGATATTATGACTCTTTGACATTCAGAATGTTTGAAGGAAACAGTCTTTTGGCAAGGGGCGGGATCTACACCATAGACGGTGTAGAAGCAGCAGGATTTGCACTCTATACAGATGAGTGTATCAGTAATAAAATGAACAGAGGATAGGGTAGATGAGTAAAGCAGATTTGATCGTAGGTCTCCAATGGGGAGATGAAGGAAAAGGAAAGATCGTTGACCATATGGCACAGACACATGACTATGTATGTCGTTTTGCAGGTGGACACAATGCAGGGCATACGATTGTCATTGGTGACAAGAAGTATGCGCTTCATCTTATCCCTTCTGGTGTACTTAATCCCAGTGCAAAAAACATTGTAGGAAACGGTGTTGTGCTTTCACCAAAAGATTTCATTAAAGAGATGGAGCAGTTTAATCATTTGGAAGGAAGACTTTTCCTTTCAGACAAAGCACATGTACTCTTACCTTACCATGCACTTATAGACCAAGCCAAAGAGCGTCTGAAGGGTGACAAAGCCATTGGTACAACAGGTAAAGGTATCGGGCCTGCCTATGGTGATAAGATCGCTAGAGTTGGACATAGACTGGGGGAACTGTTAAACCCTGAAAAGCTTACGGCTAAAATTGTAGACTTTTTTGCCATGAACCAACCGATCTTTGATGCGATGGGTGTTGAAGCCCCAAAAGAGGCAGAACTTTTAGCTGAGCTGGAAGGGTACAAAACAATACTTGGGCCTTTTATTACAGATACGACGCAAATGATGTGGGATATCATGGATGATGGGAAGAAGATACTTCTTGAGGGTGCACAGGGAACGATGCTTGACATAGATCATGGTACGTATCCGTATGTGACTTCTTCAACAACGGTAAGTGCTGGTGCCTGTTCTGGTCTTGGTATCAATCCAAAAGACCTTGGAAAAGTCACAGGTATTGCAAAAGCATACTGTACAAGAGTTGGAAATGGACCTTTCCCAAGTGAAGACTTTGGTGTGGAAGGTGACACACTTCGTAAAAATGGTCATGAGTTCGGTACAACTACAGGACGCCCGAGAAGATGTGGTTGGTTTGATGCTGTAGCGATGCGTCATGCAGTACGTGTGAATGGTGTAGATCAGGTAGCACTCATGAAACTGGATGTACTGGATGGTTTTGATGAAGTAAAAGTATGTGTAGCCTATGAAGTAGATGGTAAAGAGATCAATTATGTACCTTATGAGCTTGATGATGCAACACCTGTGTATAAAAGTTTTCCAGGCTGGGATAAAACAGAAGGTGTAAGAGAATTTGATGCCTTGCCGGAGACTGCAAAATCATATATTTTAGCGCTTGAAGAGATGATAGGGACAAAGATGGGGATCATCTCGACAAGTCCAGAGCGTGAAGATACAATAATTCGATAATAAGGGGTAGCAATGAGATTAAAACCACAACAGACAGGGTATGTAGCGACAAAAATAGGGATAGATTTGGCCAATGCACCTTTTGTCACTCTTCCAAAGGGTAGAGAAGCGGTTGTTGAAGCAGCAAAAAAGATCATAGATGAAAACCTTGCAAAAGAGCATGCACTGGATGAAAAAGTCAAAAAGATCCTTGATGAGAATTATGATGAAATAGAGTTTCAACATGCGGATGAGAGACAACTCTTTTTTATGATCAAAAAGAAAATGGCTCCAGAGCATGGTGTGATCATGAATTATGATGACAGATATAATGACTTGGCACACCTTATCTTGGATGAATTGTATGAAAACTACCTTGCAGAATATACGGTAAATGAAAATCAGGTAAAGAATGTGATCTTTAAATCTTTCAAAGCCTTTGCAGATGCCTATGATGAGATAGATGATATTGTCTATGCAAAGATAAAAGGGATGGAAAAAGAAGTGATACCCGGTTCTCAGGATTATGAACTGCTCTATGAAAGATTGTATCAAGAAGAACTTTCTAAGAGAGGTATGCTGTAATGGATAAATTATCATTGATTGATAATTTATCTCAGCAAAGTTGTAGCTTTAGTGAAAGGAGAAAGATATGAATAAGATATCTTTATATTTTGAAAATGGATTGATGCTTGAAGCGAAAAGTTTTGGGGCAGAGGGTACTGCTGTAGGAGAGATCGTATTTAATACATCCACTACAGGATATCAGGAGATCGCTACAGACCCTTCCTATGCGGGACAATTTGTGACATTTACGACGCCTGAGATAGGCAATGTAGGGTGTAATGCACAAGATATGGAGAGTAAAAATGCTCACTGTAAAGGCATCATTGTACGTAGTTATCAGGATCGTCCCTCTAACTTTAGATGCGAAGAGACTTTGGCAGCCTTGCTAAAAAGAGAAAATGTCCTTGGTATTACTGATATAGACACACGATTTATAACAAAAATACTTAGAGACGAAGGTGCAATGATGATGGTAGCTTCTACGGAGATACATGATCAGGATGAACTTAAAAAAGTATTGGAATCTTCACCGCGTATCGAAGAGGTGAATTATATTGAACAAGTAAGTACAAAAGAGAGTTATATCCATACTGAAGCACGCTACAATACTGATACTTTCCAGTATGATGTGCCACAAACAACAAAGAAGATCATTGCACTTGACTTTGGTATTAAAAGAAATATCTTAAATGAACTTACCCATGCCGGGATGGAAGTCACGGTTGCACCTAACTCTATGTCAGCGGAAGAGATCCTTGCTAAGATCGATGCCAAAGAGTGTGATGGTGTATTTCTTTCAAATGGACCGGGTGATCCGCTTATCTTAACAGAGGAACACGAGAAGATCAAAAAACTTATCGCTCGTAAAGTACCGATTTTTGGTATCTGTCTTGGGCATCAGCTGCTCTCTATCTCACATGGTTACGATACGTACAAATTGAAGTTTGGACACCATGGTGGAAACCATCCTGTGAAAAATGTAGTCACAGGTACAGTAGAGATCACTGCGCAGAACCATAACTATAATGTACCTGATACTATTACTGAAGTGGCGACTGTTACGCATATGAACCTTTTTGACAATACGATTGAGGGACTCAAATACAATGATTCTCCAACGATGTCAGTACAGCATCACCCAGAAGCAAGTCCAGGACCGCATGAAAGTGCATATATCTTTGGCGAATTTGCCAAAATGCTTTAAGGAAGTCCGATGAAAATAGCGATATTGTTTGGTGGATCCAGTTATGAACATGAGATAAGCATTGTCTCTGCTATTACCATGAAAAAAGTCTTAAAAAACGCTACGCTTGTATATATCTTTGTAAGCAGTGACAGAAAATTTTATCTGATAGATACCCAGAAGATAAACTCCAAACTTTTTTCATCAGGTGAATATAAAAAATCTAAAGCGTTGACACTTAAAAATGGCGGTTTCCAGATAGACGGTATGTTTGGAAGCAAGCATATAGATTTTGATGTGGCATTGAACCTTATCCATGGTAGAGATGGAGAGGATGGAAAAATAGCTTCACTGATGGAATTCTATGCTATCCCTTTCATCTCTCCGAGAATGGAAGCTTCGGCACTCTCTTATAACAAACTTTACACCAAATTTTTAGCAGAGAGTTTAGGTGTAAAAACAGTCGCTTACGAATATCTTTCTAAAAATGATGAGAGAAAGATCTCGATGGATTATCCAGTGATTATCAAGCCAGTTCGACTGGGTTCCAGTATAGGTGTAAGTATTGTAAAAGAAGCTTCAGCACTTGATTATGCGCTTGATGTTGCGTTTGAATTCGACACAGATGTGATCATTGAACCTTTTATCGAAGGTGTCAAAGAGTTTAATCAGGCAGGCTCATATACGAATGATTGGGAACTTTCCATTGTTGAAGAGCCTCATAAAGAAGAGTTTTTGGATTTTGAAAAAAAATACATGGACTTTTCCAGAGATTCTCAAGTTTTGGCAGCGGATATTTCTGATACGCTAAAAGTGAAGATCCAAGAGAACTTTAAAAAGATCTATGCGCCTCTTTTTAAAGGAAGTATCATACGTTGTGATTTCTTTGTCGTTGATGATGAAGTCCTTCTTAATGAGATCAATCCTATTCCAGGTTCCATGGCGAATTATCTGTTTGAAGATTTTGAAGGTATGGTACAACGACTCTCAAACAATCTTCCTAAAGAACAAAACATAGCAGTAGATTACCAATATATTCATTCTATCCAAAGTGCAAAAGGGAAAGCCTAACTTTTTTAACTATAAGCGTTATAGTATCTTTATCAATCCTATCAAAATAAATCAGGGGAAGCGTAAACTTTCCCTCAAGATAATCCTTCCCCATACTTAATTTACTTCAGATAATACAAAAAATTATAAAATCTTATATTAAAATAAAAAAATTACTTTCTGTAACTTAAAAGTGTTAATTATGTGTTAAATGCTGTTTAATCAATATGTTTTCATTGCTATTTAAGTGATTGTGGTCTAGAATTATTCGTATTTTTATAAATATAGGACATAATCAGGGGAGTGTATATGAAAAAAATTGTGATGCTTGTATTACTGTTGCTAACTGTATTACAAGCAGAGTCTTTAGGTGTAAATGAAAAGTTAGGTGAATATGTTCCACTTGATTTAACATTTATAGACGAAGACGGTAAAAGTAGAACACTCAAGGAGTATATGGATGGGAAACCAACGATCATCTCTTTGAACTACTTTAGATGTGCAGGTATCTGTACACCACAACTAGAAGATATGGCAAAAATGCTGTCTAAACTCGACTTGGCTGAAAATACTGACTACAAAGCATTGACTATCAGTTTTGCTGAGGATGAAACACCACCTTTGGCAAAAGCGAAAAGAAAAACGCATTTGGAGTCAATGAACAGACCATACGTGCAGGATGCTTGGCACTTTTTAATAAGTGAAAATAACTCTTCGGCTATTTTGGCTGACAAAGTTGGATTTACGTATAAGAAGACAGTATCAAAAGCAGGTGTGGTTGACTGGATCCATGCTGCGACATTGATCATCATCTCGCCAGAAGGGAAGATCACACGCTACCTTAATGGTATCGAACAACTTCCTTTTGATGTAAAAATGGCAGTGTTGGAGTCAGCACAAGGAAAGGTTGGACCGACCATAGCTAAAACATTACTGTACTGTTTCTCATACGACCCAAAAGGCAAAACATATGTTTTTGCGTGGGAGAAGATAGCAGCAACAGTGATATTAGCAATTACAATTATCTTTTTTATCTGGCTTATAAAAGCAGGAAGAAGAGATCAAGAAGAACATCAAAACCAAAGGAGAGACTTAGATGAGTAAAACTTATTT
>Ga0210140_1000193_pt1 | contig 10824 bp, 7 predicted proteins | sample China_Bullhead_C_3_FD_184858 | JGI IMG/M metagenome (GOLD analysis project Ga0210140, IMG submission 184858) | Wetland microbial communities from San Francisco Bay, California, USA, that impact long-term carbon sequestration -... | ecosystem: Environmental > Aquatic > Marine > Wetlands ...
AGGTGAACCGCCCAGCTGACCGTAATCCGAGAGCATAAATTCAGAGAAGGTACGCTCAACATGGAAGTAGGAATAGGCTGGATTTTCTTCTGTATGTAAGGTTCTTTCGGTCCCCTGGAAATCGGCCAAGGTTTCGTTGGCCCCTACGCCGCCCAATACCAGATTCGCCAGAACAGGATTTGACACGTCATGGCAGGTGGAGCAGAAATATTTGGATTTGTGGTAGCGGCTGTAAAACATACCGTGACGGCCGTTGGCATCGGCAAAGGAGGCACGTTTGTCACGGGTGTCGTCTACAAAGTACTGACCTGAGGCGTTTTCAGTGTAGCCATCCGGCGGCAGGTTGTTGATGTAGAAGGAGCTGCCGTTAAAGAGATTGATGGTGGCGGCTAAACGCATATCCTCTCGATACGTGGTGAGGGCCCAATCGCTTGACATGGTAGCACTCTGGTTGGTTTCGTCCCAGTAGCCGAGCCAGTCATTACCCTCCCTGGTCCCGTTGTAGGTTGTTTCAAAAAAAGGGTCAAACAGGGAATGACAGAAATCGCAGTGCAGACCGTCAAAATCAGTTCCTCCCATCAGGCTGCCATTGGGAATGTCTGATCTGCCGGCCAGCCAGCCCGAGGGCATATGGCAGCGCAGACATATATCAGTGGCATTGGGCCGGCCTGCTGCCCAGATGGAATCCTGGGCGCCCACCGTTAAGCAGGACCAATACAAGAAATCCCGGCCTGCCTGGGCCATCATGGAACCCTGCCAGTTGAAGGCAGGCTCGATCGGTTGGTCATAACCGCCATGGCAATTGAGACAGCGGGTAGGCGCCTCAATGTCATGATTGTTCTCTGGCACCGGCTGTGTCCCGGGCATGCGGACCAGCGGGTCCTGCTTGACCGACAGCGGTGTCCAAGCCTGGGCTCCATCTGTTGCAAACCAGACAGAGATGATCGTTAAAGCCAAGAATGCAAGAACCCATCTTCTCATGATAATCTCCTCCTTTCGTAATTACAGAAAATATCCATAATAGTTATTTTCTATTTTGGTTATTTGGCGAAATGAAAAAATAACAATAAATGTCAAGGTCCCTGAAAATGACAAAAAAACTCCAGGCAGGTATATATACCTGGGGCTTTCATGTGAAATTTCTTAACATCATGCGTTACATGAGGTCATTCCTTAAGCAAAATGCTTTTAGAGAAACTTATTTGAAAGTCAAAATATTCTCTATTTCACAACATCTATGACGCGTAGATAAGAATCATTATTATACATATATTTTTTTTTGATATCAAGTGCCACAAAGTAGCACGAGGATGGATTTACGATAAGTAAGTATGTCTTGCCACAATCTTAACTTTTGTAAGTAGAAATCTGACTCAATATATCCAGTGTACATCTTCACACTTTAGGAATGATTCACGACTGTAAATGTATAGCAGATCTTTACAATTGCTACCACTTTCTGTCATAACCAGCTTCATCATATTTCGTTTGGATAACTTTGTTTATGCCCTCTCTATTTAAGCCCAGTAAGTTATAACCAGCTCTGTCGTACCCCTCTCTGTCATAACCCTTTCTGTTAAAACCTTCTCTGTCATAACCAAACATATTAAAGCCTTCTCTATCAAAACCATATCTGTTATATCCCCATATGTTATATCCTTCTCTGTCATAACCAGATTCATCATACCAGCCTAAGCCAGATATTTTTTTATTCATTTTGGCCCTCAATCATATCTGTTATCAAGTTTTTAATATCTTCAAGGGTTGGATTATCGTTATCTATACTTTCTATACGGCTCCTCAAACCTTGAACACTCAGAGAGATAATTAAAATACATATTATTGAAAGTGTTACTTTCACCTATTCTCCGCACTCGACAAGAAGCTCAAACACTTGAGCTCTTGGTCTAACTGAAATTATTCGTGAATTGAACCCATATAACTAAATCCTCACGGATGTTTGCACTAAATGATTTACTACTGCAAACCAGGTTATCCATAAGCCCTAATATGTACTTAATTTAATTATAGATTATGATTAGAGAAACACAATCGACCGTCAGGAGTATTTCTTGGAGTATTTTATTTGTCAGGTTGGAGGGGAACCCAGTCCTTTAGTTGTATTTTTGTCTTAGTTAGCAACAAGTTATAATTCGATATGTTATTTTTAAGGTGTTAAGTGGGGAATTGAATACATGTTTCAGTTACTTATTTTTCCACCTCTTGATCATATATAAAACGTTACATCTCTTGTCTGTCATCGGCTTACGGACCTTCATTTTCAAAGGTTGCGATCACTTGGAGTTGCGGTTTTGTGTTGCGAGACGATCGATTTCCATGCCTTTCTCGATGTATACGTGAACATCACGCTGCGGGAATGGAATGCTGATGCCGGCCTCATCAAAACGCTTTTTTACTTCCTTTGTTATATCCCAGTACACGTCCCAATAGTCGCTGGTCGCCGCCCAGGGCCGGCAGATAAAGTTCACCGACGAATCTGCCAGGGCACTCATTTTTATTAGCGGGGCTGGGTCTTTGAGCACTTTGGGGTGACTGGCAACGATTTCCTCGAGGATATGCTGGGCTTGTTCAATATCATCGTCGTAACCGATTCCGAACTCCAAGTCGACACGCCGCTCTGTAACTCCAGTAGCATTGGTGATGACATCGTTCCATATCTTTGAATTCGGTACAACCATCAATTTGTTGTCAAGGGTTCTGATCGTCGTCGAGACCAGGTTCATGGAGCTGACCTTGCCGGAGACACCACCGGCATCGACTAGGTCATCCATGTCGAATGGTCGAAAGAATAGGATCATTAGTCCACTGGCAAAGTTGGACAGGGAATCCTGCATCGCGAAGGCTATGATGAAGCCTGCGGCACCGACTAGGGCAAGCAATGGGGCAATGCTGATCTCAAGGGCTGAAAGCGCCCAGATGATTCCGATTAACATTACCACCCAGTGGACCGACTTTACCAGAAAGTCGACCAGCAGTGCCGATAGGGCAACTCGCGCCATTGCCTTATGCATCATCTTGCTGAGGAACTTGGCCAGAAACCAGGACAGGACAAGAATTCCGAGGAAACTTCCAATGTTGACGAGCCAACGGAGGCCTCCTTGTTTGGAGGTAACCCAGCCCTTGAGAGATACCCAGGCAGAGGTGGTGTCCGAGACATCCACATGGATGCCGGATACGGTGCTGATATACCGACGATAATCCTTTATTTTTGCTCGGGTGTCGGCGTCATCTTTGTCTGTCTTGGCATCCAGTTCATTGATGACAATGCGCATATTGTCGAGCATTAGCGTGCGCTCTTCACGCAGCGTCGTCACACTCTCGAGCAGATCGACCTTTTCGGCCTTTTTGGCCTCCTCAGCCTCATCGATAGCCGCGACCTTTTCTGCAACTTTCTCCAACTGTGCCTTGGTTGCCTCGGTCTTCTTCCTTAACTCTTCGGCCTTGTCAATCGCCTTGTTATCGCGGAGTACAGCAATCTCCGTACGGGCTATTTCCTGGGCCTTCACCTTGACTATTTCCTGCCAGCCCCCAGCCTCGATCAGCAATTCTTCCTTGCTCAGCGGTACCAGCAGTAACACCAATTCGTCTTTCGAAATTGACGGATTTGACGTGGTCACCGCCTGCGGGTGGTCACCAGCTTCTGAAGCCGCAGCTAAAAACACTGACAGACCAATTATGAACAGCAGGGCAGAAACGGCCAAAGTAAACAATTTAAAGCGCTGTCCCACAGCCAATCCTTTGTCAGAACCCGCATAAGACGATTGGCTCCAGTCTTGGCAGCGGTAGTTCCTCTGAATATTTTGCCATCTGACTTTCATTTCCTCTTTTCCATGTCAACAAGTGCGTTCTTGATACCTTGCCCCATTTTCCTCAATATATTTTTTTTGCTTAAGTAGTTCCATTTTTTTATCGATCTGCTTACCTGCAAGCCATTTGATACTTCTGAATATTATATTAACTGATTCAAAAGTCCAACTATCTTGCCACAATCTAGAATCTTAGATGGATGTCTACCAGTTACTATTGCCACAATCAATATTAACTTTTTAAAGCAAACCCACCATTCAAAAGAGATAGCAGGCATCACAAGTCGGTGCTGGCAATCCTTGTAAAGCAATTTGTTAGGGTTTGTTATTGTGCTCCACAGTTATGACTACATTAACTTTCTTACCGCTTGTCATTGAGGTCCATATTATTTGAAAAGCTCTGTTAGATCCATGACCATCAGAAGTTATCGCAACTCGTATATATTTTTAATCAGAATGTCCCAGTTAAAGTGACATTCCGAAATTTTTGATCCCAAGAGTTTGAAGCTATATTGATTGCTCTCAAAATCTCCAGGAAAGTCCCAGAGTGAGGCCATCCTGACTGACATCATAGAGGAAATTCCCATCCTCATAATCCACATCAAGGTAGCGGTAACCAAAGGTTGTTGAGAAGGTTTCCGTCCACCGGTAGCCAAGGTTTAGGTTCGCGTCCCACATGAAATCAGAGCCGGCGCCGAATCCTCCAAGAACCAGGAAGCCGCTGACGAAAAACTTGGAATCGCCCAAGGGAGCTAGGCCTTTAAGGCCAATGATAGGATCAAACCAGTCTTCTGTGTTGCTGAAGGACCTGGCTGCTGCCATTCCTTCTCTGAGAGACAGTGTCGAGTCAACTGACCAGTAACGGAATCCACCTATAAGATCCAGGAAAGTTCCCTGTTTTTCAGCCAGGCGATAAAGGCCCGCCACCGAAATAATCCATGATTGTGTCCTGGAGGTCAGTAAGGTAAATAATGGCCCTGGTGTCGGGGCCTCAATTTCTATATCAACGTAAGCAACATCAGCAACTATGCCGTAGCGTCCCTTGCGGGCTTCTCCAACAAGAAACAGGGCTCCGTTGATGTTGCCCAGAATGTCATCATAAAAATCAATATCAATGTCAGCCGGCGGCAGGGGCGGGATGGTGGCAACCCTGCCGCTCTGCCCTGCCAGCCAGGCATAGGGAGCCAGCTGGAAGTGCCAGGTGTCATTGTCTGCTGCAGCGGAGTGGGCCGGCAATAAAAATATCAGCATAAGCAGAGGACTAAAAAGCAATGACAGCCAAATATTATCCAGTGATTGTTTCATGTAACCACCTCATGGGTTTATTTTTTTTGGGGAGGACAAAATTTGCCTGCAACCTGAAGCGGTATCCTTCAGGACCATAGTCAGGGGATTTTGCCCAGTAGCCTATACCGTCCTGCAGACTGACTGGCAGCCTGCCCCATCTGACGAGCTTGGAAATGGCAATATTAAAAGGCACGGACCATTTCTCGCCGCCCAACAGATCCTTGGTGGCTGTGGGGAAAAGGACAGCCCATAAAAAAAACAATATACCCTTGCACATGTTGTAATTTTGATTCATCAGCAATTAACAGTCAATTTGCAAATTCTGTTTTAATTATGGCGTATACCAATCGGCGATGTATAGGCCCCCTCCTGGTGGGTTGGATCCACATCCTTCGGCAGCTCGATCCCTAAGAACACTGAATCTTAAGTAGACCAGCGCCGCGTTGAAATTTCCAGCACGCGGACGTAATAGAACGCCTGCTGTTTTGGGTCAAAATCCGGATCCTGCCAATAGGCCAGCATCAGGGCCTCACCGATGCTGTTCGTATAGGTAGCCGTTGTGATATCCACCGTATTGCCGACGGGTTTGTCACACAGCCCCTTGCTGTTAATGCTGCGATTATCATAACACATGACGTCATAGACCTTCTCCTGCAAGGCACCCGTGCTGTTGAGCCATCCCTTGACAATTTGGACGCGATCCAGGTTGGCGCCGTCCACGTCCCGCAGGGCGCGAATCATAAAGGCAGGTGCCTTACCGTCAGGAGCCCTGCGGGACGTAGAAATTCACTGCTGCAATTCAATATCTCCGGGCCGCCAGGTCTGGTCGAACCAGGCCTGAAGCGGTCCGTAAAAGCGTAAAATGACACTGAATCCTTTTTCAGGTATAGTCTGAATCCAGTTGCTTTCCTTTCCTTCAGGTACTTTCGGGCCGAAGTAGATATCGTAGGACCCGTCCAGATTAGCCTGAACCCCTCGCTGGCTGACCACACTCGGGTATTGCTGATCGGTCTGGAGCAGCGAACGAGTCTGGTTGTCGTAGACCACCACTGACCAGAAATCCTTGGCTGGGACATCCGGTGGATAGTGGAGTTTGTATTTTTTTGAGCCATCGAGCGGGTTGCCCTTGGCGTCGACGGTAGCCATAGAATATTGCGACCCAGCTCCTGGGATTTTCACTGTCATGGCCGGTGTAACCATCGTGGCGTAGTAGTAAAAGAATGCTCGGGCATCCAGCAGCCGAACTCCATCTGCCAGGAACTCATGACTGCCACCGATGAAGGCGGTCTTCCAGTAGCCGCTGTTGTATTGGTAGGCGGTCTTGTCACGTCCAGGAAAGGTGAGCGACCTAACCGTGGCATTGCCCACCGCGGCCGCTTCGGTCAGAATTTTCTTCATGCGGGCGTCTGGTGTAAAAGGCTGTCCTTTCTTGATGCCAATGGAAGCGAAAAGTCCCAGTATTTCCGGATCCTGGGACTCGGTGGGTTCCTCCTGAACGACCTGGTTCAGCTCTTCATAAAAGCTGAAATCATTGGCATGGATGGTATTGAAAGCCTTTCCCGACATGTTAACCCACTTCTGTTCGGGAGGATCATTTACTCTGGACAGCGGGTAAATACGTGCATGTTTCTTGAAGTTTTCAATACCGGGTTTTGGATCACCTTCCACGAGAAAGCCTCGCCAGATCAGAAAATTGCCGTATGTTTGGCTGCGAGAAACGAAGTAACCCTCTGGTATGTCGCCCTCATATCCTGGCCCCACAAATAGGTACTTACCACCTTTTCCCTTATCTGGCCCAGCATTTCCCAGGTCGGCCACGTAGCGAAACCAAAAGTCATTCACAATCCCTAACGTATTGGGCGGGCTTTCCACAACGATAGGGCCGTCCTTCAAATCCAGCCACGTACCAGTATAGATACTCTCCGTATTTGGCGTTAGAAACAATGATTTTGAATCCATCAGGGTCTCGGTGATTGCGATGGTTCCATCAATCGCTCCGAGTTTCCGCATTCCTTCCCGCATTGCTATAAGCGAGGCGGCGGGACACCCGTTCAGAAATGTCTCTACTCCACGAAGAAAGTCCAGGTTGTCAAAACATTTCTGGGCCGTATCTTCAGTAGGAAAGCCGTCAAAAAATTCCAGACTGCCAATCCGTGTTTCCACCCTGTCAGGTGTCGTGATCGACTTGGGAATCTCCGTCGTCATCTTCATCCGAGGAGCCTCAACAGCCGAGACAGCCACTACCAGCAAAACCATGATAACGGTCATCATCAATGCAACTCCTATCAGTATTTTCTTCATCTTCCACTCCTTGATCATTAAATAAAAAACCGAACCATCCTTAATAGGACAACTCGGCTACGATGTAACTGGCAACCCAGTTATCTTAATACGATCTGTGGTTTTCCGTTACTGCTATAAATTTTTAATGTATATTGTATAGGTAGAATTACTACAGGATAATTACAAGAGAGTCAATAAAAACAAGCAGTTGAGAATTGTTCCCAAAATAGGAGAAGTGTAAATTACTTGCCACAATCTTAACTTTTATCAGGCAAAATCTGAGTCAACATATCCTCTGTACATCTTGATAATTTAGGAATCATTCCCGAGTTTATATTGAGAAGCAGCAATCAGCAGTCGCTAATGCCCTGCATATGAAATAAAAATCCCCCGATAAAACAGGGGCACTGGGATAGGTCTTTTCTACTTGACACTTTCAGAAATATGGGCAGAAGCATTAAAGTGATATAACAAATGAAGACTGAAATTAGAACAACTCCCACCGAGAGAAAATAGCGGGAGTTGTTCTAATTATTTATATTAAGTCTGCAGGAGCAAATTTTTTTATATTTTATTAGGTTGCAATCAAATATGATTCAAATTTTGTGGATTACAGTGTTGTATGATCAACATCTATGTTTTCACCAGCTGTTCCAATAACTACTTCCTCAACATAAGGCGCTTCCCCTTCTGGTGATATAACTACTTCATAAGTTCCTAGAGGCAAGCTAATAGCATCAGAATTACCTCCATCGGCAACACTTCTAAAAGCCACTTCAATCATAACTTCCCTTAAACCGCAATTAATCTCTTGCCTGATATAGAAATCTGCTGTTGCCACTCCTGTCACATAAGCAGTAATTGTTCCTGAGTCTACAGCTTCCAATGTAAAATTAATAGGTTCAATTGGTTGGGCGAAATCAATCGCCTTACATTTAATGCCATAGCCATCTTCAATTGCTACAATATTATATTGGTCATTTGTGATAGGGAGGTACATGAAGTAAGAACCTTCGATATCATCTATAATAGAAGTTTCGGTAGAGTCTATTTCATTGGGGTCACCAGTTACAGGGTCATTGATTTGGGCACTTACAGTGACGCCATTGAGTGGAACGGATGTCTCTCCGACAGTAGTATCCACTTCTCCGTAAACAGAATAGGTTAGCGTTTTCAAAACTTTAATGGTTGGTTTCAATAACCAATTGCCACTTTTCCCAGCCTGCACTATTGATTTTTTAGCATCAAAATCTAGGATAACTTCAGTATAACCGCTGGCTTCTATGGTAAAACCCTGTACGATCTTTATACCAGTCTGAAGGCCGCTGGGTACTTTAAGTTCCTCTGTTGTATAATATTTTCCTTGTTCTTGGCCTATAATATAATCTTCTTTCTCTGCTCCCTGAATTACCACATAGTTGGCAAAGTGGTGTGGAGCTATAGGTTCTGAGTCCAGTATAAGCCGTATCTGGTTATATTCACCCGCCTCAAGGTCTGTTAAAACTAAATCGGCTATTACACCATTTTGTAATTCTAGCAGATCAAATGTTTGATCGACGGGGAAAGGAGGAAGCCAACCGGACTCTTCATCATCAAGCCCTTGTTTAACTTGTACCTCTTTAATAGTCACAAAGACATGATCATAGTCTCCAGGATTATCTGTTAGCCCAATACTCAAGGTGCCCGTTCCCCCGTCTCCCCCGCTACTACAGGAACTAAGCGTAAAAATCAATAAAACATATGTTAATATATATTTAACTAGACTTAATAACTTGTTCATTTCTTTTTCCTCCTATTTGTTGTTATGAATTAAAATTGAGTTACTATGAAATTTATTTGAGTGGGAAACGAGCAATTATTATGCCATAATAATATTATTCTATTTTACTCATGGAATTGATGCTTAACTATCTATTCACATTAAAATTCTTATTCTCGGACAAAGAAAAAATTGGAAGGAATTGCAAAAAGGACTAATAAATTTTAATCCTGAATGTAAACCCTTTTTACATTAGAGCATCTAAAACTTGATAGGAAATTTATTTTAATATTTATTGGCGTGAAATTTTATTACCAATATATTTTCGGATGGAAGAGGGTGAGAATTAGTTCTCACTGAATCATGAAACTTGACATAACTTGCCAACATCTATAGTTTTGTTTTACAAAATCTGACTCAATATATCCACCGTACATCTTTATACCTTGAGAATGATTCACGACTGTAAATGTATAGCAGGCATTGAAAGTCGGCAGTTAACAATATGGTATGAATATTTCGCTTTTGGGGAAGATGGGAAAAGTGAAGATTAATTGCAGTTATGTTTCAATTATCAAAAGTCAAAATTAATAATGTAGCCTATAAGGGGAGGTAACTCTGGATAAACTGGGATAGTCCAGATTTGAATCTGAATGACATGCACCGAGAAGCCGCATAAGTCATGTATTCCTTTAATGCGATTATTTTGCTAATCAAGCAATAGCATCAACCACGGTAATCCTTTATTACTATTTAATTCAAAAGCACCAATATCCACTATTGGCGGAGTGCCATTGCCGGTATCGGCAACCGCCGGATCATCAATTTTTCGGTCATCTCCATCAATGTCAGTTTCCCAAATGCCAGTCGGCAGGGCAGCAAGAGCTGAGTTGTCCCCTGCATCAATGCACGGTGAGTCATTCAGGAGATGAAAGTCTCCGTTCTCCTCATCCACAAACATAGGGTCTGCATTGATATTCCCAGTTCCGGGGTAAGTGTCCTCCCCCTGGATATCAGAGTATGTGACGGAGATTTCTGAATCGCAAGAAATCTCGTCAGGGCTATCTCCCCACAAAATGCTGTTGGCCACTGCTCTTCCTGATAGGGGGGTTGAACAAGCAATCGCGCCGCCCTCACTCGAGGCACTGTTGTTGCTGAAGGTACAATTGGTAATTATCGGTGCAGAGTTTGTAAACGAGATTGCCCCGCCATTAACAGCCGCCTTGTTGTTGCTGAAAATGGAATTAACAATCGTCGGTTCGGCGGTATTAAATGCCAGCCCGCCGCCGTTCCGATCGGATGTGTTGTTTTGAATAATGCAGTTGGTAATGGTCGGCGTAGAGGATGGTGAGAGATGAATCCCGCCACCGTTACTCATATCAGTACCACCTGTTACCGAATTGTTTTGGATAATGGAGTTTGTGATGAATGGAGCTGATGAATTCCCACAAGAAATGCCCCCTCCGGCGAAAGCCTCATTGCCGGTAATGATGCAATTTTCAATGGTCGGTGAGGAGTTAGCGCCAATAAGAATGCCGCCGCCGTTTCCTGATGTTGAACCGTTGGTGATAGTGAACCCATCCAGGGTGGAGTTACTGTTTTCGGGAAAGGTTACTACACTGCCGCTTTTGCCAGTACCATCAATAACGGTAACCTCTGCCCCGTTTT
>Ga0210140_1000199_pt1 | contig 10570 bp, 7 predicted proteins | sample China_Bullhead_C_3_FD_184858 | JGI IMG/M metagenome (GOLD analysis project Ga0210140, IMG submission 184858) | Wetland microbial communities from San Francisco Bay, California, USA, that impact long-term carbon sequestration -... | ecosystem: Environmental > Aquatic > Marine > Wetlands ...
TAACAGTCTTTTAGCTTCGTTGTCTTCAAGTTTCAAAAGTGCAGCTTTAAGTAATTCAACACGTTCTCTTTGTTCATTTATCTCTATTTCATCACACTGGGAAGCACCTAGTATCGCTTCAACAAGCGTTTTGTCCAGACTGTTTGTAAGACCTTCAAGCAAGCTTCTGGCATGGTCTATGTGATTATCGATAGCCAGACGGAAGCCAAGCCCAAATTCCGCATTGTCCTCAAAGAGCGAATTGGACCATGCCGGTCCGCGTCCCTCATCATTTTTTCTCCATGGTGTCGTAGGAAGATTCCCCCCATAGATCGAACTGCATCCAGTGGCGTTGGCAACGACCATTCTGTCACCGAAAAGCTGTGTAGCAAGTTTGATATAAGGAGTTTCTCCACATCCCGCACATGCACCGCTGAACTCAAAGAGCGGTTCAAGGAACTGGGACTCTTTCAGATCATTGTGGTCAAGTTTTGAACGCTCGATCTTCGGCAGGGAAAGAAAGTAGTCCCACTGTGCGATCTTTTGCTCTTTAATGGCATCAAGTGGCGTCATATTGATGGCTTTGAGGTTGGTCTGTGATTTATTTTTGGCAGGGCACACTTCCACACAGAGTGAACAGCCGGTACAGTCTTCAACCGCTACTGAGATGTTGAAAAGATCGTTTTCACCGAATTTTTTCCCTTTGGCCAATTTGGAGACAAACCCTTCAGGCGCTTCATTCATAAAGGAGATGTCAAAGACATTGGAGCGTATGACCGAGTGGGGACAGGCTGAGACACATTTGTTGCACTGTATACAGGTATCAGGATCCCAGACAGGCACTTCATGGGCAATGTTTCGCTTCTCGTACTGGGTAGTGCCTGTCGGCCAGGTTCCGTCATCTGGTATCTGCGATACGGAAAGTTCATCCCCTTTGTATACGGTCATTTTACCTATCACTTGCGAAATGAAAGGAGTCAGTACCCCTTTAAGTGCCGGCTTAAGCTCCTGGGTACTTTCTGTTTTGGATGGTACGACGACTTCATAGAGATTTTCAAGTGTATTGTCCACAGCTGCAAAGTTCATCTCTACGATCACATCTCCTTTCTTCCCGTAGGTTTTTCGAATGGAATGTTTTATCTTACTGATCGCTTCTTCTCTAGGAAGAACACCGCTGATGGCAAAGAAGCAGGTCTGCATGATGGTATTGATCCGGGACCCCATTTTACTTTCCCGTGCTACAGAGTAAGCATCAATGATATAAAACTTTAAACCTTTGTTAATGATATGCTCTTGCGTTATATGAGGAAGGTGTTGCCATATTTCATCTTTTGTATATGGTGTATTAAGTAAAAAAACGGCACCTGGTTTAGCGCTCTCAAGCAAATCGAGTTTATCTAAAAATACAGATTGGTGTACACCTATAAAATCAGCTTCTTGTATGAGGTAGCTGGAGTGAATCGGATCAGAACCGAAACGCAGATGAGATGTGGTCATGGAACCGGATTTTTTTGAATCATAGACAAAATACCCCTGCGCATAATGATCTGTTTCTTCACCGATGATCTTGATCGTGTTTTTGTTCGCTCCTACCGTTCCATCCGATCCCAATCCATAAAACAGAGCCTGAAACTGGGTAGGGTTTTTTAAAATGAAATCATGGTCGTACGTCAGTGATGTGTGGGTGACATCATCGTCAATCCCGATGGTAAAGTGATTTTTCGGAGACGCTTTTGAAAGTTCCTGGTAAATTGCAAGGATCATAGCAGGAGTGAACTCTTTGGAGGAGAGACCATAGCGTCCGCCGATGATATTTGGCATTTCAAAAGGCAGTGTTGCACGCCGTTCAAACAGTGCACTTACTACATCATGGTACAGCGGTTCACCAAGGCTTCCTGACTCTTTGGTCCGATCGAGCACGGCAATGGACTGTACTGATCTTGGAAGTGCATCAATAAATACTTCGATAGCAAAAGGCAGTGCCAACCGCACCTTTACCATGCCTACTTTTTCACCCAACGTATTGAGATAGTGCACGCTCTCTTCTAGGGCTTGGGTACCTGAACCCATCAATACGATAACCCTTTGGGCATCCTCAACACCGACATAATCAAAAAGCTGGTACGATCTTCCTGTAAGAGAGGCAAAGGTATCCATCTGCTCTTGCAAGATCTTAGGCAGTGCCTGATAATATTTGTTGACACTTTCCCGCCCTTGAAAATAGACATCCGGATTTTGTGATGTACCTCTAAGCACAGGGATATCAGGTGTCAGACCTCGTTTTCGGTGTGCTTCGACCAGATCAAAGTTTATCATTGATGTGAGTACGTCATCAGGAAGCTTTTCGATTCGACTCACTTCATGCGAAGTTCGAAAGCCGTCAAAAAAATGTAAAAATGGTATACGTGCATGCAAGGTCGCTGCTTGTGCAATAAGGGCAAAATCATGTGCTTCCTGTACAGAACCAGAGGCCAGTAGGGCAAACCCGGTTTGTCTTACTCCCATAACATCCTGATGATCTCCAAAGATGGAAAGCCCTTGAGCAGAAAGAGATCGTGAGGCAACATGAAATACTGTCGAAGTGAGTTCTCCTGCGATCTTGTACATATTGGGTATCATCAGCAGCAGTCCCTGAGAAGCAGTAAAAGTTGTGGTAAGTGCGCCTGCTTGCAATGCACCGTGAACAGCGCCGCTTGCACCTCCCTCACTTTGCATTTCATACACTTCAGGAACCGTACCGAAAATATTCTTCTGCTTTTTAGCACTGTAAAGGTCACTGAATTCACCCATAGGAGAGGAGGGGGTGATAGGGTATATGGCAATGACTTCATTGAGCTTGTGGGCGACCATCGCAACAGCTTCATTACCATCAACAGTTATAGTTGAACGCTCTTCGATCATTATATTCCTTTATTTATCGTTAAAAAAATTCATATAATATATTGTAGATTTAAGGGGTACAATATAAACGCATTAAAAAGTATTTTAAAGATGACTTATATGGGTCATTTTTATATTGTAGCATGTATCCCTAAAATATCTGTATGAAATGATGGTTAAGATTTAATGATCACTACTGTCGTAGATTCCATACTAAAACTGAGTACTGTTTTGTTTTATGAAATAGAAAACTAGGAACAATGATGAACCTTTTTTATTTTTTGAGTATTGAGGTTATGGTATTACTTTTGGTATGATGTATATACAAAATAAAAATTTTATAAAGCTATATATTTTATAAAATTTTTAAATTACATAATATTTATCTCCTTTGAAATTTTTTCTATAGTTTGTTTACTAGCGTACCATTTTGATAAAGAATACCTTTATATTTCCAATATTACTGATTAGTTAAAAATAATATTGATACAATTGTATATATTGTTTGGGGAGGCAGTAAATGGAGTTAAGTGAAGAGACTATAGAAGATACGTTTAACATTAACAAAGTGCTGGAAACTTTGTTTTCTTCTGTAAAAAGTATTGCAAATGAAAAGCGTATCGAACTTATTTATGAAATAGATTCGACAATACCACGGAAATTACAGGGTGATTCTGATTCCCTGTTGCTAGTACTTAGCAAAATACTCACCTTTGTATTTCAAAAGAGTGATAGAAAGGAAATTGTATTAGCGCTTTCTTCTGTGGAAGACTTTATGTATGAAGAGTTTATATCTTTTAGGATCCAAGATACCAATATTGCAAAAGAAAAACTTCTGGCATTTTTAGAAATCCACGTAAGTAAAGAAATTGAAATGATTGGTGGTAAGATCGTTGATGATCATGAAAATAGTTCAGACATACACTTAAGCATACCTTTTAAAAATTTTGAATTGGGCTTTAGACGTCATTATAGGCTTCCAAATAAAAATATAGTCGGGAAAAAGATCTTACTTCTCTGTTCAAATGATAAGACTGCACAAAGTCTTAAAAAAATGTTTAAATATTTTCTTTATGATGTGGATATAGGTATAGATGCATTAAAGAAACATGGAAATGATCTGGCTGTATATGATATTTTGATCATAAGTGAAAAAATGGTAACTGAAAAAACCAAAGAGACGATTGCTAAAGTCCAAGAACGTGCACCACTAAAATATGTACTACTTAGAGATCCAGATGATCTAGATGATGATATAAAAACAGACTCTGAGCATTTTATAAAACCTATTACACAAGAAAAGATATTTGATCTGATCATGTCCCTTTATGAGGATAAACCTAGTACAGATAAGAGTGATACAGCTCAGATAGAAAATGCATGATCTTAAAATAGAAACCTTATGAAATTATATATTTTATAAGGTTTACAACAAAAGGTTATTAGAGGTTGGTATAAATTACGAGCATCGAGTCAGACTTGAAACATTGGATATCTGTACTTAATGTTGAACCCTATAATATTTCACCAAATTACCATTATTTGAAAATTTGAGATCCAAGGAATCGTAATCCATTCTAAATCCAGACCACATACCAAGATTATAGCTAAGGAAATTTTCTTCTTCTTTAAAATCTGGCTTTCCTAGTAGTTTAATGACTTCTAATTTTGACATTCCTTGTTTTAAATAATCATCAGTTAAACTTTCGAACATCTCTCCCCTTGGGTTATCTGGATTCATATCTTTGTGATATTTTTGCCATTCTACTTTATTAAATTCTTTATTATTAAATGGGTTTTCAAATACAATCAGATATACATACAAAACGAACCCAACATATCCTAATATGATAGTACCACCAATAGCCCCAACGATCTTCAATATTTTTTTCATTTTACTTTCCCCTCTAACTACCAAGAATTATATCAAAAATTGAAAACCTTATAAAATGTTCTATATAGGAGGTTTTATAATGAAAAATATTATAGAAAACATATACTCCAAAGAGTTTAAAAAGTGAGTGGCAAGAGATCAGTATGTAGCTTTTATACGCAGATAAAAGCTGTTGTCTACACTGCCAAATTCACTTTGATCATCTCCGGTATAAAGCATTGCTCCTATAGCTAGCGAGGCATCATCACTGATACTGTATTCTAGAAGAGGTGATATAAAACTGCTTTGGTCTTCTGGACTATGGATGACACTAAGAGCACCGCTATAGAGCAGGTTGAAGTCATAATAGGCAGATGCTCCTACATAGTCAGAAGAGAGGTGACGGTTATAGCCTAGACTGCTTTCTTGGAAGTTGAGTACCTCATTTGTTGTGTAGGTTTTTGAAGAGTGTAGCCACTCTGCCATGACGGTAAGTCCATTCACAAAACCATAGTCTACTCCGAGTATGGTCTGGTAAAAATCTTTATCCAAAAGTTTATCTTTATAGTATCCGCCTTCGCTTCGCCACTCTATGCCGGTATCAAAAAGATTGCCTTCTATTTCATAAGCTATCATTTGGGCATCATTGCTTGAGTAGACATCCAGTGCTACATCACCGATATCAACATTTCCTTTGATCCTTCCCGCACCCTTATAACTGTTGTCTTCTCGCTTTGCGACCACACCCATTACCTGACTCAGTTCACCTAGTGCATAGGTATAGGAAAAGGCAACATTACCGTAGATCTGGTCAGGTTCAAGTGCAAGGGGATTTCTGGGGTTGAAGAGGTCTGTGGGTGTCCATATGCGTCCCACTCCCATTGTGATCTTTTGCAAACCAAAGACCAGGTTGTGCTTTTCATCGCCGTAACCGACATAAAAACGATGCACTCTTCCAAACACTTCACCTTTTCCGTAGTTTTTGGCATTGGTTTCTATGTCAAAGGGAGTGTCTGCATTGATACTGCGTAAAAACTGGTATTCAAAGCTCTCTATATACGTCTCACCGTAATAGTTGTCTATATCTGCGATGATACTGGCAAACCAGTTTCCCTCTTTGATCTTATCGGTGAGTCTCAGTCTGTTGTAATTATAGAGGGTTCTGTCATCTTCAGTATAAGGTATCTTGGAGATCGTATAGTTCGTGTTTTCTATGGTGATGTCGTGGTCTATGGCTATGAGTGGCACCGTTAGACAGAGCAGTGTCAGATAGTTAACGATCTTCAATGACAACTCCATCATCCAGCACAATGATACGTTTGGACTGTTCCAACACATATTTGTCATGGGAAGCAAAAATGACTGTTACATGCTCTTTTTCATTGAGTGTGCGCAGCATATTCATAAGGCGTGCACTGTTCTTGGAATCCAGGTTTGCTGTGGGTTCATCTGCAAGTATCAGTTTGGGTCTAGAAGCGACTGCACGGGCTACGGCTACACGCTGTTGCTGGCCACCGCTTATCTCACCGGGAAGTTTATCGAGGAGATCCTCTATCTGCAGAATGGAAGCGAGTTCTAAAATACGTTCCTCTATCTCTTTTGCATCAAACTTGAGCAGTTTCATGATGAACCCTATGTTTTCACGAACCGTGAGTACATGAATGAGATTGTACGCTTGAAAAATAAATCCGATATCATGCAGTCTCAGTTTGGCCATCTTCTCCTCACTGTAGGCAGTGATCTCTTCTCCCTCAAAAAATATCTCTCCGCTGGTAGCAGAGTCGAGTCCACCTATAATGTTCAACAGTGTCGTTTTACCTGAACCTGACTCGCCGCTGAGTGTGGTAAACTCTCCCTTTTCAAAGGTAAGATTGATATCGCTCAGAGCTTTGACCTCTTTGGGAGTATCAGGGTAGAATGTTTTATAGACATGGTTAAGTTTCATAACATTTTTCCTTGTATGACTTGTATAGGTTTAATCTTTTTTAGTTTACGTAGAGGCCATATCACTGAGAGCAGGGTAGCAAAAAATACAGCAAAGAAGGCTTGAAAGAAATAGTAGAGATGCATATTGGCATACATGACAGCACTGTATCCATAGAGCTCCAATCCAGCTTCAAAAGCGCGCATATCAACGCCTGCAGTAGACATATAGAGAAGGAATATCCATCCTAGAAAAGCGCCTGCCATATAACCGATAAAGCCTAAAAAGGAGGCTTCCATGATGATCTGGTTTCTTACTGTTTTGTATGGTGTGCCTATGGCAAGCATGATACTGAATTCACGCATACGTTCTAAAACAGATACAAGCATCACACCGAAGATACCCAGAGCAGCAACGATAAAGACGATCGCATATGAGGCTAGATTGAAAATATTCATCCAGTCCTGCATCTGTATCAGTAGTGGATAGAGTTCATCCCATCGAAGCACATCGATATCAGGAAAGAGCTTCTGCAGCTCTTTTTGTACTATAGTGATATTCTCGGTATCTTTCACGCGTAAAGCTATCTGAGTAGCACTCTGATGCACATTTATAAATTTGGACATCTTTGCCATAGAGACAAAAACTGAGTGATCATCGATAGAAGGGTTTCCTGTTTTTAGAATACCGCTAATACGAAAAGAGATAGCATTGATCTCACCTGTCAGATCCTGAGCCGTAAAGATCACACGGCTTCCGATATTCAGATTGAGTTTTTTAGCCAATGCTGAACCGATCAACGCATTTTTGTTTTCTTTACCAAAGCTATAATCACCTTGTGTGATAAAGGCATCGAGTCCGCCAAAGGTTTTTTCATTTTCCAGTGAGATCCCTTTTAGCGTTGCTCCGAGAGATTTGTGTGCAGTAGCAATGAGACCTTCTTTTTCTAAACGGATGGAGTAAGCCTCAATGGATTCCATCTTTGAGAAAGCATCTTTGTATTTTGAGAGGGGAGTGAGTCTATAGTCAAGACTTTTGTTCAATCTATACTTTTTATCGTAGAGAGATATCTCGCCTGAGTCACTGCGGATGGTCGTGTTGATCAAATGGCTGATCATACCATCATAAAGTCCTTGTAGTCCAAGTAGACCAGAAAGACTCAACGCGATCATCATGATCACCATTAATGAACGGGTTTTACGCCTCCATATACTGAGCCAGGCAAGGTGTTGGGCAATAGTGTTATACATATCTCATTGCCTCCATTGCAGTAAGTTTATTGATCTTCGAGATCGGATAGAGTATGGCTGCCAGATTGAGTATGAAGATCGTCAGGGCATTCCATGTAATGGTGAAAAGGTCAAACTTCATAGGTATCTCATCACTGACCACACCATATTCTTTGTACGTTTCAGCAATACCCGATATGACGATAGGATTGAGTTCATAATAGTAGGCAATAGAAGCACCGATGATCGTACCAATGATTATACTCACTGTTGCAAGTAGCAGTATTTCAACAAAAAGCATCCCAAAGATATCTTTAGAGGTCAAACCTAAAGCCCGAAGAAGACCTATCTCTCTTGCACGTGTATAGATATTGACATAGGAAAATATCATGATCACAAAAAAGATCACCAGAAAAAAGATAGAGATAGAGATATACCCAAAAATGGAATCCACCAACATCGCTTGTACCAGTGCTGTGAGAAGTATTTTCCAGTTGACGGCTTCATACTCTGAAGGGAGTGAAGCCTGTAGGTCTGTGGTCATCTTATCTATCTTATCATTGTTATGAAAGTAAAGCGTAAAATAACTGGCTATATTATCACTCAACATGACGGTGTCCAGATAAGCTTTATTGACAAAGGCAGATTGGGAATCAAATTCGAAAAGACCTGTTTTGAAGATCCCTTTGACAGTAAAAAGATCTGCAGCGATGGAGTAATCGACAGAAGAACCTACCATAGCTATCTGGCTTCCCACATCCACTTTAAGACGTTCGGATAGTTCAGATCCAACATAGATGGCATTTGTGTCATTATCACTCAGGTAGTCACCTTTGATAAGTGAATCTTTCAGTTTACTCAAATCCTGTTCACGAGAAGGTATGATCCCTGCGATCAAACTTCCTATTGCTTTTTCATCACCTGAGAGCAGTGCATAGGTTTCAAATCTTGGGCTATAGGCCTTAATGGAAGCGTCATTTTTGAGGATAGCATCAATACGGTCTGCCTCTTCGATGAGGTTATCGTACCCGCCTTCATCTCTATACCCATTAAGGTTCACATGTGCATACCCCGTATAGATCTCCACAGAACTTTTAATGATCTGATGATGCGAACCATCCATAAGCGCTACATAGCAGATGAAGAGAATAGTACTGAAGGTACTCAAAAGCAGGGTGGTGATACTTCTGCCCTTGGATTTCACAATGTTCCTAAAAGCGAGTGAAAAGAGCATCTACTTACCTTGAATAACGTTTTAAAGCTTGTTTTGTAAAATAAGAAGGATCTATTTTGGTATCAAAATTTACCTTCTCAAAGATGACTTTTGTACGGTTTTTCTTTTTATTGGGATCAAGAGGTTTTAGTTCCATGACCATAGGTACTCTGTGTGATCCATGCTGTTCAATTTTAGAAAAGGTCATGATCCTTACTTTTTGCATCATATCATCGTAAAAGACCTCTTTGACCGGTACAGCATTTTTGAGATCGACATCGATGATGATCTTTCCCCAAACTACTGCTGCATCTGGTTTAGGGATCAGCTCTAACGTGGCAGAGTCTCCTTTTTTTGAGAGAAGTTTGGCACTGTAGTCTTCTTCCAAAGAACTCTCTTTTACCATATCATCATTGGTAAAGTCACTCCCCATCCAGCTTTGAAGCATCATGGATGGAGGTATCTTGATGGTACGTTCTATTTTTGGGATATACTGCCACATTTGATTGTCGATCTTTAAAAAGGTGATGCCTTTGTCTTTTTTGGGGTAGAGGATCTTAATGAAGCTTTTATCATTCTCTTCAGACCAGCTTTCTATCTTCACCGTACGTTTACCGCGTTTAGAGGTAACGATCATGCTCATGGTCGAGTACATGTAGTCACCACGGAGATTCTTTTCGAGTTTTTTGATGATGGCCTGGGCTTCGTTGGCATGCAGAAAGAGCGTAATCAAAAGTAAAGAGACTAAAGATTTCATAAAACCCCTTTCTTTTTATTATAGCAAAATAGTAAACAGGTTTATTTTAGTTTTTCAATTCTCTTTGCATACAGTAAAAACACTATCCCTATAAACACGATAAATGCTGTGAGATACAGTGTGGAACTATAGTTTCCAGAATAATCGATCAAAGCAACACTGTACAGTGGTGCACCAACCTGACCTATGCCATAGGCTGCTGTCATGGAACCCATAAGCACTACAGGGTTTTTACCGGCCAGTTGTCCACCAAGATTTAAAAAGAGGGCTACAAGCCCTATGAAAGTACTGCCATAAAGTGCACCGCTGAGTAAGTTTAGTATGATGTTGGTACTCAATGTAGGTATCAAAATACCTATGATCTGCAGTGCCATTGCAATGATGATGACATTGACACTCCCATAGTTATGAGCGAGTCTCATCCAGAGTATGGAAGAAGGGATACCTGCGATACCCACGATAAGCCAACCAAGGTTTCCATACCCTTCCAATCTTTCAAGTGAATTAATGATGTCCGGTAAAAAAGTACCTTGCACGACAAAGCCGACACCTTCCGTAAAATAAGCCAATATAAGAAGTATCACATAGGTAGAGAATATCGACTTTGAGAGAGGGTATTTTACCGCTTCTTTTTTGATCACTTTATCAAAAGATAAAATATAAAGCGTATAAAAAGTGAGGAAAAAAGCAAATAGAGATAAAGCAAGCCAAGCAT
>Ga0210140_1000200_pt1 | contig 10541 bp, 8 predicted proteins | sample China_Bullhead_C_3_FD_184858 | JGI IMG/M metagenome (GOLD analysis project Ga0210140, IMG submission 184858) | Wetland microbial communities from San Francisco Bay, California, USA, that impact long-term carbon sequestration -... | ecosystem: Environmental > Aquatic > Marine > Wetlands ...
CTTAAATAAAACATTTCCAGTTACCACATTGTGATAGTTTTTTCTTGACAACTAATTGTTCCTTTTATTATGAAAGTACTCCTCTGTTGAAATTGGGCAAGATAAAATAACTTGCCGAAACCTGCCTAGGACATAATTCCTAGGCAGGTTTTTTTATATTTCATAAATCCATCACACATCATAACTTTCATTTTTAGCCAAAAAAGTTAATATTGTGGCAAGTAATCTTTACTTTTAATTGTGTGGAGGGTTCTATGTATACCTTGTTCAGGCGTTTTATTTTCTGCTTTCCTATTATATTTGTTTCTACCTGGGTATTACATAGTACAGTAAGACCCTCTTCAGCCGGCCCTTTCGATCACGACGACAAGGAGGTGTTGAAAAGTGAGAAACAGTGCTACCGGGAGCAGCTTCATAGGCGACCTGGTAGAGCAAAACGTGAGACGTTGGACAGGATAGGCGGTTTACCGCCGGAGATCCTTGCGCTACAGAGCAATGAGATGGTGCAAATACCCTCAATCGATGATGCTGTCAAGATAGCGCTAGCAGCTGCTGAGGAGGCGGCGCTGCCGTTGATTGACACGAAATTCCATAATAATGGAAAAACCATAACAGTGCCGGACGATTACAAGAGCATTCAGGCGGCCATCAATGCCGCAGGGGTCGGAGATGTCGTCCTGGTCAAACCTGGCACCTACTATGAGCTGTTGGTGATGAAGGACGGCGTCAAGGTAGTTTCCGATTCGGCCGATGGAGGAGATGAACCGGTTCCTGTAGAAGGGGCGATGCTCAAGCTGCCCAGCCGTACACTTCGAACCATCATCGACGGTTCCAGGTCGGAAACATCTCATAACGGCATGTTTGATTTTGACCCAGGCGTTGGGAGAAAGACCATCATCGACGGCTTCACGATTCAGAATCTCCCTGCTCAGAATCATCATATTCCTGGTCATGCCCATGCCCTGAACGTGCGGGGTGCCAGCCCTGTAATTACCAACTGCCTGATTCGTAACAACGGCAGTACCGGCATAGGCAACCATGTTGTCTATCACGACCAGGACAGCCCCATGCCGGATCGCGATTTCCGATGGGACAATATTAAGTACAGAACATCTGCAGTAATTTTTCACAATATTGTCTATGGCAATCTCGGTTTGGGGATCGCCGGTAATCACTTTTCCGACCCATATATTCTGGGTAATGAAGTGTTTAACAACTCCGATGCTGAACTGGGCGATGATCCTTCATCGGGTATGGGCAATAAACATGGTTCAGCGGCAACAATTATCGGCAACATCAATCATGACAACCCAGGCGGCGGCATAAATTGCAAAGTCGGTGCCCCCCAGGGAAAATATCACATAGATCGACCTACCCATCCTACCATTATGAAAAACGTGGTTTATGACAGCGGATCTATTCAGCCGGGAATCTCATGCGATGGTAGCGGGTCGGAGACAATGCCTGTTAAGATTATCGGCAACTATGTCTTTAATTCCGGCTTGACCGGAATTGGCCTGCAAAATGGCTCTGTCGGCATCATTGAGGAAAATATGGTAGTATGGAGTAAACGGCCCGGCATAGCTGTGGACGGCAGCACGGCGTTGCGATTCAACCGCAACAAGGTTACCTGCACAAAGGAGGCACCCGGGGTTTTAATTCTGAATGACGGAAAGGTTCACGAGATGTTAGATAACGCATCTGATTCGAACGAGGGCCCCCGGTTTATGGTTAGAAAGAAGAGTATACGCAACGATCGGTGAGTGCGATAGGCCTTGAACCAGTAAGCCTCGCTTTCTAATGACATTACCACATTACTTCACACTAATAGGCAGGACTGACTTGTGATTTCTGCTATCAATTTACAGTCGTGAATCATTCCTGAAGTGTGAAGATGTACGATGGATATATTGAATCAAATCTTGTATGACAAAACTGTAGATTGTGGCAAGACATCTACTCTTGAAAAGTACTTTTTTTGAATATTAATTGAGTAAAAATTTAAGCGGGGCAGATTGTTTCCTTACCTTACCTTAGAAGGCGACATCCCGGTCCAGCGTTTATAGGCTCTTGAAAAAGAACTGTAATCTGAAAATCCCAACATAAATGCAACCTCCATGAGGCTGAAACTGAAATCATGAATATAATCCTCCGCAAGTTCCCGGCGTGCCTCGTCTAACAATTTGCTAAAAGTCGTATTTTCGTCTTTTAGCCTGCGCTGTAGACTCCGGGCAGTCATATTTAATCTGCTGGCTACCCTTGCAATAGATATATGACCCGCAGGCATTAAATCTAAAAATGCTGATTTAACCTGCTGAACAAGGTTGAGGCTTTTCATTTTGTCGAGATAGTTAAGAATATACTGATCGTTAAGACTTGCAAGATGTTTGTTGCCAATGGGGAGACGCTTGTCTGCATCACTTGAAGATATTGTGAATCTATCATCGTCGGCATTAAAGGTTACAGGGGCCTTGAATAATTGAACATAATCATCTGCGCAGGTGGGCTCGGAGTGAATAAGATTAATGGCTACTGGCCTAAAGCCGCTACCAAAATTCATTTTGCATGCTTCAGATAAAATAATCATTGAAAAATCCATGAAGGCTGGTAGTTCCATGGTATCTGAATATACAACTGATAACCCTGTTCTATTTTCTTCTAAGTGGATTTTTGTACTCTCCGAAAGCATATGGAAATACCGGTCAAGACGAGTAAATGCTTCACGTAAGGTAGTACTGGCCAGCCATGCAAAACCCAAAGCGTTAAAGTGCGAAGGGTGCCAGTATTGTCCCGCACGAAGTCCAAAACAAGGATCCTCTATAAGATTGGATAATTTCTCCCACAAATTATGGGATTTTTTGTGGGAAATTCTCTTACCGGGTGTAAAAATCATTTCATAAGTAATATCCATCTCGAGGAATATCGGTTTGGGATCAAACCCGTAGGCTTCCAATGTTTTCCATAGTATGTATGTAGGTGATAATAGATATGTAGCGGACATTGCCCCCCCTCTTTAGTTTCGTTTTTTTAAAAATAATATCAATTCTGGCAGGCTTAAACAATAGATTGTCGCGCAAAGACAAGATTTATATATAAATTTTTTATATAAAGAGAATGTAGTGTCAGATTAAGAAAGTAAAAGTAGAAAAGGATCTTTCCTATGGCTAAACGTATCACTTAATAAAATTTTACATCTTTAGAAGAAGTTTTAAGAATAGAATATTTAAGGTTAATGACAGGAAAGAGAAGTCACGAGGTTTTCAGTAGGCTCTGGTGATAAGTAATCGCTTTATTACCGGTGCCCAAAACAGGGAAATAAAAAAAAATCTAACATTACCAAGAAAAATTGTAAGCAAATTTTATAGTTACTTTACATGGAACTGTTAAATGCATCAATGTTTTTGTCTCATTTCAGTCTTGGGTCTTTGTCTCGGCAGGAGCCTATGCTTCCCCAAATGCCCACATACATTCCAATCAGTATCTCCAATCATCCCACTTGAAACTGCTGCTGACCAAAGCCCCATGACTGAAAGGGACCACCGATGAACTGGAATAAGTAATCGCTTTTTCGCTTGCGCTAAAAATAAGGAAATTTAAAAAATGCAATTGCTAAACTGTTGGGAAATAAATAAATGCGAAAGGCAACGGGGTGGGAAAAAAGTAAATGAATTAGGGGAGTGTATAGCATCTAAGGAAAAAGTGGGCCACAGTTGCTGGGCATTCGCTGGCACTATGTGCGGTGACGAAATCCAATGCATTTATGCTAAAAAAATCAGATTTTGTACACTCTGTGAAGTTTATGAAATCTATAACCGCTCAAAGGGCAACTTTGGAAAAGTGATAAAGAAGATATTTTCTGCGGAAGAAGAAAAATATTACAATAAAATGTTGAAATTCTGTAATGATAAAGTTCCATCAGAGATTAATATAAAATCGGGAAAAAATTCCCCCAATACTCTTCAATATTCATGAATGAACTAGACAGTAACATGCGCTTGACAAGTCAGCGCCAAGTCATCTTTGAGGAACTCATAAAAGTTAAATCGCATCCTACTGCCAATGAAGTGTATGACATGGTGCGAAAGAGACTGCCCAGGATTGGGCTTGGCACCGTATACCGAAACCTGAATCTGTTGGCTGAACTGGGAATAATTAGAAGACTGGAAGTAGGAGGCGAACAAAAACTTTTTGATGGTGATATCTCACCGCATTATCATATCCGCTGTATTAAATGTAACCGGGTAGATGATATTTTTATAAAGATGGACAGAGGGCTAGAAAAAAGCGCGGCATCCTGCTGCGACTATAAAATACTCGATCACCATGTTCAATTTTCAGGTATCTGCAGCAAATGTCTCCCCAAAACTTAATTCTCAACTGAAACTGATCCTAGCAAATCTCAGCTTTCTAACCTAGAAGGATATTTTTCAATGCCCAATATTCAAATCTGCTAAAAAGGCTTGAAGTAACAGATGAGACATTCGATGTCCAGAGCATGATCAATAAAGCCTTAATCGGAATTCTGATCTCGAAGGAGATTGTTACTGAAGAAGAAATGTTAATTATATTAGGAAACATAAATAGGCAGCAAGAGATCTATCTCGAGCAACAAAATAGATAGGATTAATAAAAGTATAACTATCTGTTACTTATAGGCAGGGTCAGAAATGGCCCTGCTTTTTTATTGGTGTGCCAGGCATGGCACGCAGTGCCGTGACAGGCACTATTCGACTTGTTGTGGTGACAAGTTGTAAGACTTGGAGGTGCAAGTCCTCTGCAGGCCCGGCAAGGGGAACTGCTAGCCGGACGGCAGGTAAGCGAAGACTCCGAGGTTAGCATCGTGAGGTGTTGGCTGAGGGAAGCCGCAGGCAAAACACTGGCTCGACGAACAGAAATTGCATACGAGGCGGTCGTACTTGGTAAGGAGGCCAATATCTTCATAGCCCGATACTTGTACTGAAAGTACGGACGTAAATGCGGCGGGCATAAGTGTGAAGGTCGCGTGTCTTACCCTGGGAGATCTGTCAATTGGCCTTGTGCTACGAGTGCCGTGAGGTGCTAAGAAGGGTTGGCAGAAGTCAGCAGAGGCCATAGTAGCTGAAACAACCATTCAGTGAAGGGCTGAACCTGTTGAAGGTCTATGGACCATACTGCTGTTTGTACCTGGCAGATGCCTCGAAAGAGGGCCTTAAAGCCGGGAAGTAGCGGACGGATTCCGCGAGGTAAGGCTGGGTGCTTATAGGACAAAAGTGGGTATGGCCAGAGGGTCGAACCCTCAACAGGAACCGCCGTGGTACGGAACCGTATGCCCGGTGGTGTGAGAGGCAGCGGGGGAGACCCCGCCGCCTACTCGATAATTCAAGTTACTGCTATCAATATAAACTCGGGAATGGTTCCTAAAGTGTGAAGATGTACAGAGGGTATATTGAGTCAGATTTTGTCAGATAATAGTTAAGATTATGGCAAGTAATGTGCAGTCAGAAATAATCACTCCTAACAATATATTTGTGTTGTAGAATTATGTGCTAGACATTATATTTATTCTAAGTTGATTTATATTTTGATTAATGCTTTTTAAAATTTTGCGGGATCATATTCCTGTGAAAGAAATACTTAAGCTTCCTCATCTGTAGCCCGCCCGGTAAGTTTTTTTACCTGACGGGCTATTTTTCTTCAGGATGAGTTTTCTATACCTGATTTCAATCAAAAACACATTTTAAGGTTAGGTGAAGAGTATGGATACAAAAAGGTGGTTAGTATATGCATATATCTTTCTTACAGCAGGATTGACACTTGCTCTTACAGCATGCGGTGGAGGTGGAGGAGGCGTGCCTCCTCCTCCTGATACATCCGCTGCAGCAGGATTTTGGCATGGAACTTCAACTGATCAAAATAATAATACCTTTCCTTTCGGTGGCATCATTTCCACGGATGGACAACTTCGTTTTTTAATTGATGAGGGTGATTGTTTTGGAACGCAGTTCAAAGGAACATTCACAATGGATGGGAATGCTGGCTCAGGAACTTTTACAGGTTACGCAGGTGGGATATGCGTATTTGATAACGGAGGGACTTTGATCAACGGCACGATCAATTTTACCATCGTCGGAACTGAGATAACAGGAACTTTTTCATCCCAAGAATATTCAGGAACTTTTAGTCTTACTTATGATCCTCAAGCTGATAACCCAATAACTCTTGCCGATTTGGCAGGAACCTGGATAGGGGAAGAGGGGGATTTTTCTGAAATTATTGTGTCTGCTGATGGATCATTCACTGGTACAGATGATGTTTATGGATGCGATCTGACAGGACAGATTTCTGTTATTGATCCTGACTTGTCAATTACCGATGTCTCTGTCACAGTTTCCGGTTGCGATGAACCATTCAACAATGACGTTTATACAGGTCTTGGTATATGGCAGCAGTTTGATGAAGGAAGAGAAACTTTCGCTATTGTAGTTTCAGGTACTATGTCATCTGCCTTTGGCTTTTTTGCTCTTTTGTCAGATAGTGGTGGTGATTTATGGCAAGGGACATGGACTCTCAACACGCAAGAAACAGACTGGGGGATATTTAACCCTGAATTACCTCTGTATACAGGTAGTTTTCTTGAAATTGTGGGGAATAGCCTCCGAGTTGTGTTTATAAGAGATGGTCTTGTGGAGATTGACACCACAGGAACATTTTCTGTCGAAGGGACGACTTTTACCTCCCAAATCGATGGCCAGAATTTAGTTGGTACTTACAATTTTCAAAATAATAATACAAAAGTAGTTATCTATTGGTCAGCTGAAGCAGGAGGAGATACCGAAGTCTACGATAAACAGACAGCAACTCCTGTGTATGCATTTGGCTTACCTTATCTCCAATACCGTGTATATGAGAACACAACATCAACCTATCAAGCATGGGTACCCATGACAAAAAACAATATACCTATCCAAGAGACAGATATAAACGACATTAGGTTACTTGACTCTGTAGGCAATGTTTTGACCTCAACTAGTGAGCAGTTCTTGACTCAGACTTACATGTTCCTCAACTGCACTGCGACTCCCTGTGTCCAGAGCGGTCCCTATATCGAACACGCTTTCTTAAGCAACTTTACCTCCCTACCGGCAGATACTTACAGTTTTGTTGTAGATACTGCTGACGGGCAGGTCCTGAACCTGGATATGCCCTATCCTGGGCAGCTCGTCTTACCGATAGTAGCAAGCAGCTCCATGCTATCTACGTGGGTGGGAAATGACCTCGCATTAAGCTGGGTGAATCCTACCGACTCAACTAACTGGTCAGAGGTGGATCAACTTCGCATCAGACTCTTGGACAGCTCAGGTAAGGTCGTATTGTTCATTAGCATGTCTCCCACTGCCAACAACGTCACCATCGACAATAATTTACTGGTCCAGGCAGCGGGACTAGGTGACTTCACACTGTCAACATGGGAAGTTCAGACCCGTGCCTACAATGCAAACAACATGAACTTTGCCAGGGGTATTTCCTTTAGGGTCGCCATAGCGACACCATAGTTATTTATGTAAATACTTCACTTGGGGAATAAAGATGTGAATTCCTCAAGTGAAGCAAAGATGATGTACGGCTGGGGGATTGGTGTGTGCTTCGCACCGACTAAAAGTATCGGCAATGATGGCGGGGAATCATGAAACTCCAATTTAGTCATATTTATTTACAAGTTTTATTGTTGGCAAGTTTTACATTTAGCCTTCTAGCATGTGGGGGTGGAGGAGGAAATCCGGATTCCCCGCCCCCTCATTTAAATGGACAATGGGTGGGAACATTTGTCTCTAGTGACAATACGAACTCTTTTGAAATTTACTTTGAAATTAGTGCCCAAAATGGCGAAAGCTTTGAGGGCAGATGGATTAGTTCTACTATTGTCAACATAACTTCAGGCAGTGTCGAAGGATATATTTATCCCAGCAATGATGGTAGGTGGCTTGTAGATTTGAGTTTGTTTCGAGAAAGCGTGACATGCTGTGCTCCGCTTTTTGGATGCTCAGACCGCCCTCTTGAGTCGTTGGATATGCTTGGGTATTTTGAAAATGACTCGATTATTGATGAAGAGGCTTCTCACGATTATGGCTGTTCACTAGGAGAACTTGGGAAATTGACAGTTTCAAGACAACCATCACAATGATAGTTTAATGGCGTACAGAGTTGGCAGGACTTTCCCATGTCTGAACTTTAAAGAGCTGCTATCAATATAAACTTGTGAATGGTTCCTAAAATGTGAAGATGTACAGTGGATATGTTAAGTCAGATTTTGTATGACAAAACTGTAGATTGTGGCAAGAACTGAACCGCTGCGCGGAATTGTACAAGACAATCCCGCCGTAATTTTTTATTCATAAATCGTCAAGAATACCCACCTCATTAAAGCCATAATCCATTACAATATCATCTTGAGGCAAGGATTTTTTTTATTAATCATTTGCAACAGGAGGTATTATTATGGCCAGTGAAATAAGGACACGATTCATCAATTACATGACTCTGCAGGGCTTCTCCCCGCACACAAAAAAGAGTTATCTGGATGGGGTTACAGGCTTGGCGAGATTCTGCAACAAGTCTCCAGACACCCTGACAAATGAAGAGGTTCAAGAGTATTTCCGTCATCTTCTGGAAGAGCGCAAAGTAGCTGTCGGCACTTGCAATGCCTACCGTTCAGGCATTGTCTGCTTTTACAGGAACATGTGTCACTGGGATGAAACCCGATTTCCCCTGCCGCCCCGGCATCAACAGAAAAAACTTCCCGTTATTTTCAGCGAGGAAGAAGTGAAACGATTATTTCCTGCAGCTGTCAACCTTAAACACAGGGTATTGTTGAAGACTGCCTATAGTGCAGGTCTTCGGGTCAGCGAACTTGTGCGCTTGCAGGCAAAGCACATTGAAAGCGACCCCTCAAGAATGTTGATCAGGGTAGAACAGGGGAAGGGCAAAAAGGACCGCTACACCACCCTTTCCAGGGATCTGCTTGATGAACTGCGAACTTACTGGTGCAAGTATCGTCCTGAGAAGTGGCTTTTCCCCGGCCAGAAGCCTGGCACGCATCTGACTGAATCAGGCGCCCAGAGTGCATATTACAACGCCAAAAAAAAATGCCGGTCTCAATAAGGGCCATGGCATTCATACACTGCGCCACAGTTTTGCCACCCACCTGCTGTACCAAGGCACCGACCTCTATACCATCAAACGGCTCCTTGGACATTCATCCATAAGGACCACTTTACGCTATCTCCACCTCATACCGGAACGCTTTGCCGAACTCACGAGCCCTCTTGACAATCTTGGTCAGAGGAAAGGGAGGGCAAACCAATGAAAACAACGCTGAGTCCAGAACGCAAGCAACCGGAAGTTGCCGACATCTTCCGTCTCTACGGTGCGGATTACCGCCAGAGCAAGTCGTTGCCCTATGGGCAGATCCAGGTCATGCGTCATATTAAAGAATGCAGGACTGCAGTTCTTGGTGGTCATGTCGAACGCTGCAATACATGTAGCTTCAAGCGGATAGCCTATAACTCCTGCCGTAACCGGCATTGTCCCAAGTGCCAGGCCATGGCCAAAGAGCAATGGCTCAACGACCGTAAAGCAGAACTACTGCCCTGTGGATACTTTCACCTGGTTTTTACCCTACCCCATGATCTCAACCCGGTTATCCTGGGCAATAGAAAACAAACCCTGACACTTCTGTTCAGTGCGGCAAATGAAACACTGCAGGCTTTTGCCAGAGATCCCCAATGGCGCCTTGAGGGACAGCTCGGCTTTATTGCCGTGCTGCACACCTGGAGCCAGACCCTGATCGACCACTTTCATCTTCACTGCCTGATCCCCGGTGGCGTTCTTGTATTTACCAAAGACAAATGGCTGCCGGCAAGCGAGTCATTCCTGTTCAGGGTTGAATCGCTCGCCAAGGAGTTTAGAAAACGGTACCTGAGAAAACTGAAAAATGCTTATCATCAAGACAAGATCAAGGTGTCGGGAAATAATGCCTTTGGCGATATGCTGCGTTCACTGGCAGAATGCCAATGGATAGTGTATGCCAAGCGTCCTTTTAGCGGGCCTGAGCAGGTGCTTGAGTATCTTGGTCGCTATACGCATCGGGTGGCTATCTCCAATCACCGTATATTGTCCATTGCACACGGCAAGGTTGCTTTTACTTATCGGGACCCGGCAAGAAAGACTGTCAAGGTAATGACTCTGGCTGCAGAAGAGTTTATAAGACGCTTTCTGCTGCATGTCCTGCCAAAGGGCTTTATGAAGATCCGCTACTTCGGGTTCCTGGCCCACAGGAACAAAAAGCAGACTATCCCGCTTCTAAGAAAACTGATTAACCCAAAGGCAAAGCTGCCGGAGAAAATCAAGGAAACAGTTGAACAGATGATGCTCCGGTTGACCGGCATAGACGTAACTACTTGTCCGGAGTGCAGGAAAGGCAGGATGATAAAGATCAGAGCCTTGCCGAAACTGTATCTCAATACATCATAACAGCTGATTCTTTTTACATGGCTGTGAAGAAA
>Ga0210140_1000201_pt1 | contig 10528 bp, 8 predicted proteins | sample China_Bullhead_C_3_FD_184858 | JGI IMG/M metagenome (GOLD analysis project Ga0210140, IMG submission 184858) | Wetland microbial communities from San Francisco Bay, California, USA, that impact long-term carbon sequestration -... | ecosystem: Environmental > Aquatic > Marine > Wetlands ...
AAATCATCGTTGACGTTCGCGGCGCCGCAGGACGCGACGCAGCAGCCGCATTCGATGCAACGGTCGCTTTCATAGATCGCCGCGGCCGTATCGTCGTCCATACGGGCCTCCTGCGCGTCGCGGTCGAAGGCTTCCTGCGCATGAATCCAGCCCTCGGTCTTCTCCACCATCTCCCGGAACCAGGTCCCGGTATCGACGGACAGGTCGCCAACGAGCTTGAAGACCGGCAGCGGGTGCAGCCTGATGACCTCGGGGAGATCCGAGGTCAGCGTACGGCACCCAAGTGCCGGGCGGCCATTCACCATCATGCCGCAGGACCCGCAGATGGCCGCACGACAGGCAAAGTCGAACTGCAGGCTCGGGTCCTGCTTCTCGCGAATCTCGTTCAAAGCGATGAATATCGACATGTACGGCGTTTCATCGAGCTCGAAGGTCTGCATCTCCGGCCGGGACTCGGGGTCTTCCGGGTTGTAGCGGAAGATCTCGAAGCGGAGGCGTCGTCCGCCCTGTGTCGTTTTCGCGGTCATACGGCCTGCTCCCAGGCGCCCCACTGGATTCGGGTGCCGATAGGTTCAATCGTGTCGAGCTTGCCGTGCTCACGCTGTTTCTCGTCGACATCCGCATTGTAGTCGTCGACGGACACGGTCAGTTCGATGCGCTCGTCGCTGCCGTAGCCACGATGGCCCGGCGGCAGGTCAATGAGACCCACAGGCTCATAGCTGTAATTCGGTTCCGGCGCATCGACCGGCCAGCGGACCAGCGTCCGGTTCAGCCACTCCGCGTCGTTGCGTAGCGGGAAATCGGTGCGGAAATGCGCGCCGCGGCTCTCCGTCCTGGCCAGTGCACCTTCCGTCGTAACGAGCGCCAGGCGCATCATGTTCTTCAACCTGAGCGCGAACGTGAGCTCGGGATTCATGCCCGGCGCTTTCGAACGCAGCACGGCGCGATCACAGTCGTGCAGCAGGCTGCGGAGAGACTCGACGCCCTCCTCGAGTTCCTCGCCTGTCCGGAAGATGCCGACCTTGTCCATCATCGTCGTCGCCATTGCATCGCGCAGCTCGTAGACACTCGGGCCGTCTCCTGACCGGTCGAGCCACTCTTCTGCCCGCGCTTCCGCCTGGCGCGCCGCCTCGAATGCGAGGCCCGTCTTGGCGTCCAGCGAAAAACCCTCGGCATGAGTCGCAACGGTACGGCCCACGATACGCCCGGCGACGATGGTCTCGGCGAGGCTGTTGCCACCGAGGCGATTGAAGCCGTGCATGTCCCAGCACGCCGCCTCGCCCGCCGCGAACAGCCCCGCGAGGTTGTACGCCTGGCCGTCCTTGTTCACCCGAATACCGCCCATCGAATAGTGCTGCGTAGGCCGCACCGGGATCAGGTCGTGCGCCGGATGCAAGCCGACGAAGTCGCGGGTGATATCGAAGACCTCGCGCAGCTTCGTCGTGACGTGTTCCTCGCCCAGGTGGCGGATATCGAGCCACAGGTGCGGCCCGTACGGCGTCTCAACGCCCTTGCCGTCGCGCATCTGCTGCTGCATGTGACGGGAGACGACATCGCGGCTGGCAAGCTCCTGCTTGGCCGGCTCCAACTCCACCATGAACCGGTGCAGGTCCTTGTTGAGCAGGTAGCCGCCGTCGCCGCGGCAGCCTTCCGTCAGCAGGATGCCGCTCGGTATCAAACCGGTCGGATGGAACTGCACGGCCTCCATGTTGCCGAGCGGCACGACCCCGGTGTTGAGTGCAATCGCGGCGCCCATGCCCTCGTTGATCGTGGCATTGGTCGTGAACTGGCCGTAAATTCGGCCGTAACCGCCGGTGGCAATGACCGTCGCTTTCGCGAGAATCGGGTAGTGTTCGCCGGTGCGCAGGCAGCGTGCCACGGCGCCCCAGCAGCGTGAACCGTCATGGATGAGTTCCACCGCTTCGGTCCGGTCGCGAACCTCGACGCCGAGCCTTACAACCTCGCTGTCGACGGCATACAGCACCGCATGGCCGGTGCCGGCTGCTGCGTAGCAGGCGCGCCACTTGGCCGTGCCGCCGAAGTCGCGGTGCATGATGAGGCCGTCGTTCTCCATGGCCTCCTCGATCTCGACGCGCTCACCCTTGATGAAATAACTGTTCTTGCCGCCACGCACGCGAGTCCAGGGCACGCCGAAATGTGCCAGCTCGCGCACCGCAATGCGCGCTTCCTCGGCAAAGATGCGCGCCACTTCCTGGTCCGCACCCCAGTCGGAACCCCGCACGGTATCGAGGAAATGCAGCGTCGCGTTGTCGCCCTCGGCCTTGACGCAATTACCGAGCGAGGCCTGCATGCCGCCCTGTGCCGCACAGCTGTGGCTGCGACGAGGTGGCACCAGCGAGAGGATCAGGACGTCGTGACCCGCCGCGGCCGCCTCGATGGCGCAGCGTTCGCCGGCCAGCCCACCACCGATAACCAGCACATCCGTACTGACGATTGAACCGCTCATCAGCCTGCACCTCCGAGGAGAAACGCCAGCGGCGGCGGCAGCACGCCCGCCAGGACCAGGAGCACGACGACGCCGAGGCCCAGGAAGAACCACAGCAGCACACGCTCAATAGCGTGTATCGAGGTGCGTGACAGCATCGCGCCGGCACCCCACTTGGTGGCCAGGCGGTAGAGCCCGATACTGGCATGGAATTCGACACACACGAGGAGGATCGCGTACGGCAGCCACAGGCCCGCCTGCACGCGCTCCATCGTCGTAACCGCCTCGATACCGACGCGTGCACCGTACAGCTCGGTGAACACGTCCATGGCCAGGAGGATGATATGGAAGCTGCCCAGGACCAGGATGATCATTCCCGTTCGCACCTGCCAGATCCACAGCAGTGATTCGGTGTGCGGATGGAAAGGCGAAAACGGACTCGCGCTTGCCACCTTCTCACGGCCCGAGCGGCTCAGTCCCTTGCCGAGCTCCAGCATCTTCTTGCGCTCCCGCAGTTGCGCGGGGATCTTGCGGCTCGCCAGCACGGCGTGCGCGCAAAACAGCACGAGAATTGCCGCGACCGTCGGCTGCGCGATGTAGTAGTCCTCGAGCATCGTAGCGAGCCAGTTGAAGCCGCGCTCACCCGTCAGTATCGACCCGACCAGCACCATGTGACCCCACATAAACAGGGCCAAAAAAAGCCCGCTGCCACCGCTGATGATTTCGTAAGTGAGTTGGCGTTTTGCGGTGGTCGTCGGGCTTATTGTGTTCATTCTGATTGCAACATGGTTACGAGATCGGGATTCTCTTCTTCTTCCGCGAGCACGATGTGGCAGATATCGCAATCGTCCCTGATCTGTTCGCGATCTGCCGTCCGCATCCTGCGATTGTGGCAGCGGGTGCAGCCGTCGGATTGCTCGTGGCCGATGTGGTTCGGATAGGTATCCCACCAGACTTGCATCTGCGGGAAGACGTTGACTGCATAGGCGCCGGCCATTGCCTCGCCTGCGGCGACAATCGCGTCCGCTTTCTCCGCAGCTATTTCGGGATAGTTCTCGGCGTAGTAGGCCTGCAGCTGCTGAATAATGCCTTCTCGCGCCGCTTCATGGGATTCGAACTGCTGCTCGAGGATACGCACGCCCTCACGCTTCACGAACGGCAGCGAGCGGTCGACCCGGCCCTCGTTAATCACTCGATCGACCTCGACGTGCGCCGGTTTGTATATGTGGCTGGGCCGGTTGTGGCAGTCGACGCAATCCATCTCGCGCCACATACCGCCTTCCTCCGGCGCCTTGCGGTCGGCATAGGTCATGATCGTGCCGTCGGCTTTCGTCATTTCGACTTCGTAGATTTCTTCACGCGTTTCATCGGAGCGGTAACGAATCTTTACATCCGGATTCACATGCCAGTGAATTCCGGTGCCACCCGTACCTTCCACGCCGCCGACACGCATGACCAGCGCCGTCGTCAGCTCCGTGTTGGCCTCGTCTTCCTTGTAGTGCTTGATCACGCGGAGCTTGTCGCCGATGTGCTTTGTCGGCCAGTGGCATTGCTCGCAGGTGTCGCGTGCCGGGCGCAGTTCGTGCAGCGGCGTCGGCACCGGGGTCGGATACAGGTCGAAGGCGACCGCGACCAGCTGCCAGGCGCCGTCGAGTTTCGATTTCACGAACCAGTCGGCTCCGGGGCCGATGTGGCACTCCGCGCATGCGACACGCGAATGCGGCGAGCGTTGATGCGCCGTATGTTCCGGCTGCATGACCGTATGGCAGGCCATCCCGCAGAACTCGGTGCTCTCCATGTAGTGGACGCCCTTGTACGTCGCACTGGCCAGGATGACGATGTTGAGCATGGTTGCGCCGAGGAAGATCAGCGTCCAGCGCTGCGTGGCCGGCTTGTTGAGGTCGAAGACCGGCATCGCCGCCATGGCCTTGTCACCGTGCAGACGCCGCAGCTTGCGCCGGTACAGAAGCGCGCCGATCGGGATCAGCAGCAGGCCGAGGACAAAGAGCATCGGCAGGATCAGGTAGGTCAGGATGCCGATATACGGGCCACCTTCGAAACCGAACTGCTCCATTGCAAACAGACAAGCCATCAGCACCAGGCTCGCCACGGCAAGCGCGGTCCCGATCAGGCTGATCACGTTATGGGTAATGGAAGCTAGAAAGTCTTTGAACATGGCAATCCTCGAGTGCGTCGTTAGCCGGCGTTATTTCGTGTTCTGATCAGTGACTGAGCAGAGCCCAGATTATACCGATCGCCAGTGCGATTCCGATGGTAAGGAAGATTGTGCCCCAAATATAGGCAGTCAGGCTCTCCGCCTGGGTCGGCGGATCGACAAGGTAGTCCTCCAGTTCATTGTTATCGACCAGACGCTGGTACTCGAGTGGCCGTTCCGCTTTGAAACGGTGCAGCGGCATCTTGCCCGTGAACACCACGAGATCCATCGGGAAGCTCTCCGGGCGCAGGTGCGTGTGGAAGAAATGGAATATGAAAATAAATCCTGTGGCCAGCAGAGCTTCGTCGCTGTGGATGACGTGAGCGGCATTGAGCGTCCACCCCGGCAGGAAGCGCGTGAAGAAATCCGGGAACCAGAGCATCAGGCCTGACAGGCCAATGATCATGACACCCCAGAAGACCGCGAGGTAGTCGAACTTCTCCCAGTAGGTCCAGCGATCGCCAACAGGCCTGTCGCCGAGATACAGGAAGTAGCGGATGTTGCCGAAGAAGGCGCTCACGTCCTGCGGCTGCGGGGTCATCGAGTTCGGCCCCCAGAACATCCCCTTCTCCTTACGGACCATCCAGCGGATAAACACGTTGCCGACATGGAACGCCATGTAGCCGAAGGTGCCGATCGCCGCAAGCCGGTGAATAACGCGCGCAAAGTCGATGCCGCCGAGCATGCTGATCAACGTCTGCGCCCACGGCGCACCATGGAACTTCAGCGGCAGGCCGGTCAATGCAAGCAGCAGGAACGTCGTGATAATGACGACATGCATGCTGATGTTCATCGCGTTGAAGCGCCTGATGTAGGGGCCGTGCTTCTCGCGCTCTTCTTTGAACTCGCCGCGAACAAGGGCAACCATCGAGCGTTGCAGCCACAACAGGTCATGGACGCCGAAGAACGCGAACACGCCGATCAGCAACCCGGTCATGAAGAACCAGACCACGTACACCCGGAAGTCATCATTGGGATCGGTTGGGTCGTTGTGCGGGTTGAAGCTCGCAAACGACGCCGTTATGCCTTCGTGGCAATGACCGCATGTCGCGACCAGATTATCGGGGTGGATACTCGAGCGCGGATCGTCTTTCGCGAGGTTTTTGTGTGGCGTGTGGCAATCCGAGCAGTTCGCACCGGCGGCGAGCCCGAGGTCGGTCGCCTGACCGTGGAAACTGTCTCTGAAGCTACCGAGCTCTGCGTCGTGGCAATTGCCGCAGGTTTCCGGCGTCTTCAGGCGCGCGGCGGCCGAGATCGGGTCGGCTATGGCATGACTGGAATGGCAAGTGGTGCAGACCGGACCTTCCTCGCCGGCCTTCCATGCCTCGCCGTGCGCACTCTCGTCCCGCCACTGTTCGAGTAGCAGCGCATGACAGGTGCCGCACATCTCGGGCGCGTGCGCGCGCGACGTTGGCGCGTTCTCGTCGTGCACCGGCAATATCTTGTGACTGCCGTGGCAACTCGCGCAGCTGGGCGCGGCGACAAGCCCGGAAAGCAACAGCGCCCGGCCGTGTTCGCTCTGCACGTAATCCTGCAGTGGTGTTTCCGGCGTGTCGTGGCAGGCACCGCACTGTTCGATCTGGTTGACGGCCGAGACCTTGCAGTCGGCCTCTTCGACCTTGCGAACCGAGTGCGGATCACCATGGCAGTCGAGGCACCCGGCCTGGCCTTCGTGAACGCTGCGGCCAATTGTCCGGATTACGCGTCCATGGCAGTTGCCGCAGCTGTCTTCGTCGGTCAGCGGTTCGACGCCGCGCTTGTGGCGCTTGTCGACGATGTTCGTATGGCATTCATTGCATGCGACGTCCGGGTGCGCCGTGGACGTGTATTCGACGTCGTCATGACAAGCGGCGCAATCCTCCAGGGCCTGGGCGCTGGCGAACGTTGTGACAAGCAAAAACCCGAAACCGAGAAACAGTCTCGCCCACGTGACCCTGACGGCGGCCATATCCATCGCACTTGTTCACTCTGTGAGTGGCTTTAGGCCCTTAAGTACTATCCGCTCTGCGAATATGCTATTGCGGTTTCCCGAAGTACGGCTTTCGGTTGAAATGGTCAGCCGGCGCGACGATTTGCAAGAGCCGCATGTTCGTCCGCGATATGGTGGCGCATTTCATCGCGCAGGCCGCTGACGCCGGAGAAAAACTCCCGCATCATCATCACCCACAGGTAGTAGCCGCGCTCCGTCAGACGAAGCGTGGCACCGTCGCTTCGAATCGCGCCGATGAGTCTCAGCGCCATCAACTCGGGCCGCAGGACGCCCCGGAAACGGCCAGCGAACTTGCGCTGTGCAGCGCCCAGATCCAGAGAGCCCGCGAACAGGCGCATCAACAGGTAATAGCGCAGGCGGTCACGCTCGCTCATTTCCCGGCGCAGGATCAATCCTGGCTTGCCGGAGGCTACCAGCCGGGCGTAGTGATTGAGCGAAAACGTGCTGGCGTAAAGACTGCCTTGCAGGTAGCTGAATGCGCCGCTGCCGAGCCCGACGTACTCGTCGTGATCTGCGATGTATTCGTCGACCAGTCCGGGCTTGCGCGAAAAGCACCAGGCGGAATCGCGGGTATAACCGGCGTCCGACATGCGTCCGACGATACGCTCGTAGAAACGGCGCTCGCGCGAGTAGTCGACGCGCCCCATGTCTTTCAGCATCGAGCGGCGGGTGCTCGCCGCGGTCATCAGCGGGTACCAGGAAACCTGGTCGGCACCGACTTCAGAAATGAGAACGTCGAGATCCCGGTCCAGGGAATCTTCCGTCTGGTGCGGAAAGTTGAAAATCATGTCGACGTTGAGCGTGTCGAAGCTTCCCTGCGCCTTTTTCAGTCGCAGGGCTATTTCCATGCCGCTCCCGTACGGTTCGAGGCGCTGCATCTCGGCCAACAGTGCGTCATCGAAACTCTGCACGCCGACCGAAACCCGGTTGACGCCAACATCCCGAAGCCGCCGGATGCCGTCATTGTCGAGATCGTCAGGATTCGTTTCGACGGACACGGCCTGCACGGGATGCCGTTCGCGTACAAAGCCCAGGGTTCGCGCAAGCTGCTCCGGCATGACGGTCGGTGTGCCGCCGCCCACGTACAACTCGTCGAACAGGTAACCGGCCTCGCTGACAAGGCGGATTTCGCTGCGCAGCGAGTCGAAATACGGCACTGCGCGGTCGCGCCTGAAGCGGACGCGGTGAAACGAGCAGAACGGGCACAGTACCCTGCAGTAGGGGATGTGCAGGTAGAGCAGGTAGCGCTGCCGGGGATCCGGCGGCGGCAGGACGGGCTGTTCTTCAGCCGTGCGGAAACTAAGGACGCGCCGGCTGGCGCGGCGCAGGAAACTGTCGATCAGGAAGTCGACAATCCGCAACGCTGTCTCCGTTCACGGTCGCCCCTCAGGCCGCGTACAGCGGCGCAATATCGATGTAAACCCGGTAGAGGGAAATCAGGCCGTCTTTCGTTTCGAACACGTTGCAGAACGGCAGCGTGATGGCGCTGCCGTCGTGGCGTGTATAGGTGACCTCTCCTTCGCAGACGACCGCGTTACCGTCCGCGACCACCCGCTGCAGTTGGTGGCGGAGCGCAGCGAACGAAGAAAAGAAGCCTTCGACAGCAGCCCTGATTCCGGCGTGCCCATGGACCGGTGGCGAGGAGCCGAAACGGAATTCTCCATCGCGGGCGATAAAACCGAGAAAACCCTCCGTGTCCATCGCGTCGATGGACACGAAGAGCTTTCCGAAATCAACGCCCCCGTGGGAGCTGCCCGTCACTGCTGACTGGCGTAGTAATGAACGAGTGCCTTGACGTCGTCGTCGCTAAGTGCGTTGACCTTCTCTTCCATCTTCTGCGGCTGCTCGCGCTCGCCCGCACGATACTCGGCGAACGTGTCCATCAGATAGCCGATCTGCTGCCCTGCGAGAATACCGGCCTCGTCTTCGGGATTGGAACCGCCTTCCGAATGGCAACGATCACACTCGGCTTCGTGAACGGCCTTACCTGCGGCCGCCAGGCCCGCGTCGAATTCCTGCTTCGCAGCAACGAACGGCAGCGCTGCATAATGCGCGGCGATTTCGTCGATCATCTCGTCGCTCAGGTCAGCCGCCACCGCGCACATCGTCGTCGCCGCACGGCTCGTATCGCCCTGCCTGTACTTGCTTTCCGTGCAAGGGCGAGCCTCGTCGCGGAATATATACAGGGCATCGGCATGAACGAATTCCGGCACACCGGCAATCGTCGGCACGTCGGTCCACTGGCTGACACCGTTATCGCCATGGCAGCCGTTACAGTTTTCGACTGCGGCTTCGAGATCGCCGGCCATCGAGGCGGAGGCGAACAAGCCGAACGTCAGTGAAATTGCAAAAGAGATTATGCGCTTCATGTGATCCCCTTTTCCATTTGGAAGACTGGGCAGTGTTAGTTGTACTACAGGCTTTGTTAACCAGAGCTGAACGGTACCCACTATAAATCATGAGACAAAGATCCAACAGGCCGCAAAACGCCGTTACCACCGGATCGCGGCCATGCCCTGTGTGCCACAGCCCGGCCGGGACTCCAATAGGTAAACGCCGTAACTACAGCCTGAGATTGTCCCTGGTATTGCCGTCGGCAATGGCATGCAGCCTGTCCCAGTCGCGAATCTCTATGCGCCCGCGCGGTGCATGGATGGCACCTTCGCGCTTCATATTGGCCATCAGCCGGCAGACGGTCTCTTCGCTGAGCCCGAGCAGGCTCGCAATTTCGAGTCGCGAGAATGGCAGTGAGAAGCCGCCGTCGCCCTTGTTCGATTTCGGCGTCATCAACAGGATGAACGAGGCAATCTTGGCGGCCGCGCACTTGTGCCCGAGCACTTCCATCAGGGCGCGACTGTGCGCGAGCTGGGCGTTCATGGCCCGGATCAGGCGCATCGCGAGGTCACCCCTGTCACGAACGCGCTCGAGCAGCATGCGGTGGTTGATCTTGCACGCCGTCACGTTCGAGGCCGCTATGGCCGAGTAGGCGTAGCGATCGTCGTTCATCGACTGCAGCCCCACCAGCAGGCTCTGCGGGCTGCTCAGGCCGACAATCTGTTCACGCCCGTCGGCGTTGTGAGTGCAGATCTTGACCGTACCGTCGACGACGGCGAACAGGCAGGAGCTCGGTTGTCCCTGCATGAACAGCATTTCGCCATGTCGGAAATTGACGCGCTGCAACGAGTCGTCGAGCATGCACTGCAGCTCGGCCGGCAGGTCCGATCCGTTCAGGGCCCGAATTTCCTGGAACGGGCAATCGCAGTTACTGCATGGCATGCGTGGGTTCGCTCGATGGCTGTTTTTATTCGGTGTCAACAATATTCTTAGACGATATTTCCGGTCTGGTCGATAGCAACTTGCCGGGAATCGTTTCGGTATTTACCTACTTGAAACTGCGCTTTGTCAGTGTAGGGCACGGGGGGCGAACATATAATTTGGTTAGGTAAATGCTTGCTCTCCAACGCTATTTTTTCGGGCGGGCCAGAAGCTCCGAAAGCGCGCCGTACACAGGCCTCCGTGGCAGAAAATCCGTACGTAAATACCGCCAAATACACCCCATCGTATAAGCAGATTCCACGTCCTTTTTCAGCGCTGAAACTGACAAAAGTCAGTGTTGCGGAACCTGCCCTTTCCTACGCTATGCACAGCGCTGGAAATCCGCCCACAACAACATGAATGGCGGACGCCAGCCTCGATCAATTAGTGATGCAATATGCATAGGAGTAGGAAAATGAACCGGTTCGACGCACTGAAACGATGGACCTGGTCGGTTTTCGTAATGAGCCTGCTCGCTTTCGCGGTAGCAGGCTGCGAAGGCGACACCGGCCCTGCCGGCCCGGCAGGACCTCCGGGGCCTGCGGGACCTATTGGACCTGAA
>Ga0210140_1000203_pt1 | contig 10507 bp, 11 predicted proteins | sample China_Bullhead_C_3_FD_184858 | JGI IMG/M metagenome (GOLD analysis project Ga0210140, IMG submission 184858) | Wetland microbial communities from San Francisco Bay, California, USA, that impact long-term carbon sequestration -... | ecosystem: Environmental > Aquatic > Marine > Wetlands ...
ACTCCCACGACTTCGTGCTGTGGAAACCGTCCACGCCGGAGCTGCCGGGATGGGAATCGCCGTGGGGGCGAGGCCGCCCCGGTTGGCACATCGAGTGCTCGGCGATGGCGGAGAAACATCTGGGTACAACCATCGATATTCACGCCGGCGGCCAGGACCTGATCTTCCCGCATCGTGAGAACGAACTCGCGCAAAGCCGCTGCGCCCACGGCGGCGAGGATTTCGCGCGTTACTGGGTCCACAACGGGTTCCTGTCGATCGATCACGAGAAGATGTCGAAGTCCCTCGGCAACGTGCTGCTCGTGCACAGGCTGATCGAGACCATGCCCGGCGAGGTGATCAGGCTCGCGCTGTTGAGCGCACACTACCGGCAGCCGCTCGACTGGTCCGACGAGACCGTCGAATCGGCACGGCGGATGCTCGATCGCCTTTATGGCGCGGTGCGCGGCATCGAGGTACCCGACGCATTGCGTGCAGCCGCGGAACCGCTGCCGTCCGTGGTCGAGGCATTGGAAGACGACCTGAATACACCGAAGGCCATGGCCGAGTTCTTCGGGCTGGCGAGGGAACTCAACAAGGCGACAGAAGCCGGCGAGCGGCAACGACTGGCCGCCGTCATGTTCGCGACAGGCAACCTGCTGGGCCTGTTGCAGCAGGACCCGGAAGCGTGGTTCGCGGTGGCGGCGGACAGCGCGTTGTCGGCCGAGGCCATCAACGAGATGATCGAGAAGCGTAACGCCGCGCGGGCTGCAAAGGACTTCGCGACCGCGGATGCCCTGCGCGACGAGCTGGCCGCCGCCGGGATCCAGATCGAGGACGGAGCAGGCGGGACGACGTGGCGCAAGGCGTGAGCAGACGATGGTGAACGAAGTAGCAGTGGCACAGGAGGAACTGATCGAGGAGTTCCGGTTCTTCGACGACTGGATGGACCGCTACCAGTACCTCATCGACCTGGGACGGCGTCTGCCCGAATTTCCGGAGGCGGAACGTGTGGACGCCAACAAGATCCGCGGCTGCCAGTCGCAGGTCTGGTTCGTTGCGAAGGAAAAGGACGGCCGCCTCGAATTCCGTGCGATCAGCGACGCGGCAATCGTGTCAGGCCTGATCGCCGTGCTGCTGCGGATATACAGCGGCAAGAAGCCGCAGGAAATTCTCGACACGCCGCCGGACTTCGTGAAGGCGCTGCAGCTCGAGGCACACCTGAGCCCGACACGCAGTAACGGGCTGGCGTCGATGCTGAAGGCGATCCGCGACTTCGCGGCCGGGGCGCTGCAGGCGGGCTGATGGCCAGCGCGTTCAGCCGGGCGATGTCGTGGCCGCTGATCGGTCTCGTCAAGCTTTACCGCCTGACGATTTCCCCGTGGCTGGGCATGAATTGCCGTTTCCAGCCGACCTGTTCGGAATACGCGATCGAAGCGCTGCAAAAGCACGGGGTCTTTAAAGGCTCCTGGCTGGCGGCGAAGCGCATCGGCCGCTGTCACCCATGGGGCGGCAGCGGCTACGACCCCGTACCGGGCAACCAACCGAACGATGATGACTCCGCGTGAATTCCTCGGCGAGCTGACGTACCCGGTCCGGTCGGGTGCTGCGCTGGTCGCAATGATCACATTCATACTGTTGATGTCTCTCGCCCGGGCCGCCGGCATGCTCGGTATCTGGCTGGCCATCGCGACAATTCCGGCGTTCCTGCGCTACCTCACGATGATCGCGGAAGCGCGAGCACAGGGCCGCGATGCAGCGCCGCCAGGGATCGAGTATTTCTCGCTGGTCGGCAACGTCTGGACGTTGTTCCCGGTGATCCCGGCTTTCATCATCGCGAGCCTTGCCGGCGCAAGCCGCGACGCGTTCGGTGACGTTGCTGCGATGGCGGTTGCGGCGGTATTCGCGCTCCTGTTTCCGGCACTTATCGCGGTACTGGTCATTACACACTCGCCGCTGCAGAGCGTCGATCCGCGCGCCCTTTATCGATTCATCCGGCGCTGCGGCAGTAGCTACTGGTATGCGCCGGCGGCGGCAATGTTGGCCATCGTTGTGCCGACAGTGCTCCAGTCCCTGCCGTACGTCGTCCTGAATGTCGTCGAGATTTACCTGCTGGTCGTTCTTTTTGCGGTGACGGGGGCGGTGACGAGGGGCTCGGACCTGTTTAGTGAGGTCGAGCTGCCCGAACATGCCGAGCCCGATAGGGAAAAGCAGGTGCAGAGACTCGAGCGTCAGCGTGCGCAGGTCCTTAATCACGCGTACGGCCTGGTGAGCCGCGGCAACCTCGATGGCGGGCTCGAACACATCTACGGGTGGCTCGCGGAAGACCCCGACCCCGACAGTGCATGGCGCTGGTGCTTCGAGCAGATGCTGCTCTGGGAGGACCGTTTTGCGGCACTGTTACTCGCGCAGCAGTACCTTGGCCGGCTGCTCGCTCACGGCGACCGCGTCGGCGCCGTCAAGCTGATGCTGCGCTGCAGGCTCGTCGACCAGGCATTCAGGCCGCTGAGTGCGGATTTGCCGCAGGCGATTGCCGCGGCACAGGCCTGCAATAACCCGGAGCTTGCGGACGCGCTCAGTCGCAGAGGCTGAGGCAGCGGTGCCTGCGCGACAGCAGGCCGTTCCAGAGGTGCGCGGCCGCGAGGATAATCGAGCCGCTCACGGTGAACAGTCGATCGGCCACGATACCGTAGCTGCCATGAACCACGGTCGCACCGGCAACCAGCAGGCCGAGGCCTGCGAATGCGGCAGCGACGACACGCGGATCGCGATGCCGCGCGTAGCCAATACCGATGGCGACCGCGCTCAACGGGATAGCGAAGATCAGCATCTGCGCGTGCAGATGGCTCTCCGTGAACGGCATCAGCATGGGCAGTGCACCCACGAAAAACGGCAGCGCGAGGCAGTGCAGCATGCACAGACCGGAGAGCCCGATTGCGGCGCCATCGAGCCAGTCCGGCGATTTCGCGGGTGTTTGATTCATCAAGGTATGCCGTTATGCTGGTGAGGCGCCGGAGCGCGCAGTGGTTGAAATGATATAGTATAACAATATTGACGGCAAGCTTTTTAAAAACAGTAACTTAGTGAGATTGCGGCGCTGCCGACGAGGAACCCATGGACAAACGCCTGCTGACTATCCTGTGCTGCCCCGTGACCCACAAGGGGCTCAGTGTGGCCAAGCGCGACACGCTCGCGCGGCTCAACGCAGCCATTGAGTCGGGTGGACTCGCCAATCGCGACGGTACCGTCCTGTCGCAGCCGCTCGACGAGGCGCTGGTGACCGACGACGGCAAACTCGCATACCCCGTCAGCAACGGGATTCCGGTATTGCTCGAAGGCGAATCGATCAGCCTGGAGCAGGTCGGCTGAGGCCCGCGGCTTGCTTGCGAACGGGTTGCGGCCCTGTATGATCGAGTGCAACAGCAGCAACGACTGATTGCGTGAAAATCCAGGCAAACCAGCTCTCCTCCTATCTCAAGAACCGCCTGGCGCCCTGCTATCTCGTAACGGGCGACGAGCACCTGCTCGTCGCGGAAGCGCTGGACAGTATCCGTGCCGCTGCACGGGAGCAGGGCTTCACGCAGCGTGAGTCGCACGTGGCCACGCAGTGGTTCGACTGGGCAAACCTGTCCGCGTCGAGTTCCAACCTGTCGCTGTTCGCCGAGCAGCGCATCATCGAATTGCGACTACCCACCGGCAAGCCGGGCAGGGCGGGCAGCAGCGCGATCGTCGAACTGGTCGAGCGGCTCGGACCGGAACTCATGCTGATCGTCAGCGCGCCGAAGCTCGACAAGAGTGGCAGCGCCGCGAAATGGGTGAAAGCGATCGACGCGTGCGGCATCGTTCTGCCGGTCTGGCCCGTCGGCGTACGTGAGCTGCCGGGGTGGATCGCTGCACGCATGCGCGCAGCCGGGTTGCAGCCGGACCGTACCGCGGCGGGCCTCATCGCCGACAGGGTCGAGGGCAACCTGCTTGCGGCCAGCCAGGAAATCGAGAAATTACGGCTGCTGCTCGGAGAAGGCCCCATCTCCGCCGAGGACGTCGCCAATGCCGTCGCGGACAGCAGTCGCTACGACGTCTACAAGCTCGTGGATGCCGCGCTGGCGGGCGATGCAAGGCGTGCGGTGAGAATTCTGGGCGGGCTCCGTGCCGAAGGCGTGGAGCCGGTCATCATATTCTGGGCGCTGGGCCGGGAGCTGCGGCTGTTGGCCGGCCTGGCGGACGCGGTTCGGCAGCGGGTCGACCTCGGCTCCGCGATGCAGAAGGCCCGCGTCTGGCGGAACCGGCAGGGACTGGTCCGGAGCTGCGTCAGCCGCGCACCGGCGGGCGCCTTTCATCGCCTGGTGAAGGCCGTCGCACAGGGTGATGCCGCCGCGAAGGGTCAGCTCCGTGCCGATCCCTGGCAGCTGGCGAATGATGTCGTGCTCGGGCTGGCTTTCGCAGGCAGGAAAGCGGCATGAGCGCGCCGCGCGCGGCAGCCGCTCGCCGATGAGGCCGGTCGGCATCTTCGGCGGCACGTTCGATCCGATTCACTATGGTCACCTGCGAACGGCGTTCGAGCTGCTGCAGGCACTGGACTTCGAAACGGTGCGTTTCGTACCTTGCGGCGATCCGCCGCACCGCGGCGTGACTTTCGCGCCGGCAGCGTTGCGGCTGAAGATGGTCCAGCTCGCGACGCGCGGTGAGCCCGGCTTCGTTGTCGACGATCGTGAGCTGCGCCGGGATGGTCCGTCTTACTCCATCGACACGCTGCAAAGCTTTCGGGCGGAATTTCCGGACCGCTCGTTGTGTCTGATAACAGGGATGGATGCATTTCTCGGCCTCCCCACCTGGCACCGATGGGATGAAATCCTCGATTTTGCCCACATTGTCGTTGCCCACAGGCCAGGATGGCAGGCGCCAGGAGAGGGCGCGCTGGGCGAACTGCTTGCGCGGCGGAGAACACGGGCCGCCGCAGATCTGCAGGACAGGCCGCACGGCAACGTACACATCCACGCGGTGACGCAGCTGGAGATCGCGTCGACCGAAATCAGGAGTCTCGTCGCGGACGGCTACGATCCGCGTTACCTGATGCCCGATGCCGTCCGGGAAGTAATAATGGAGAGTTCGTGTTACACAGGAGCCAACCACTGATGGAGGAGGCCGATACCGTATGAAGATGAGCAGCACGCATGAATAGCGAGCAATTGAGCGAACTGGTCGTCGAGGCGCTCGAGGACGTAAAGGCGAAAGACATCGTCAAGCTCGATGTCCGCGACATGACCACGGTCACCGACTACATGGTCGTGGCGAGCGGCACATCGACGCGCCATGTACAGGCGCTTGTCGAAAACGTGATCGAGAAGGCGGCCGAGGCAGGCCACAAGCCGATCGGCGTCGAAGGCGAGAGCGGTGGCGAGTGGGTGCTGCTCGATCTGCAGGACACGCTGGTACACGTCATGCTCCCCAAAGTGCGTGAGTTCTACAATCTTGAAAAACTCTGGTCGTTACGGCCGACCGGAGACCTTGCCGCGACGGAACGGTAAGGCGCGCCCAGCAAGAGTCCCGGGAGCATTCCGCCGTGCATATCCGGCTGCTAGCGGTCGGCGAACGCCAGCCCGCGTGGGTCGACGAGGCGTTCCAGAGCTACACCGGGCGCTTTCCGCCGGAGTGGAAATTCAGGCTGGACGTCATTCCGACGACCAGGCGCAGCAAGTCCGAAGATGCCCGGCGAGCCATCGAATCCGAAGGCGAACAATTACTGACGAGGATCGCGGCGGATGAGCAGGTTGTTCTCCTGGACGAGCGTGGCAGGCAGCCCGGCAGCCGGGACCTGGCCGGCAAGCTGTCGGCCTGGCAGACGGATGGCCGGGATCTATGTTTCATCATCGGCGGTCCCGACGGCGTCTCGGATAGCTGCCGCCGCAGGGCCGGGTTTGTCTGGTCGCTGTCGAATCTGACGCTGCCGCACGGCCTGGCGCGAGTGATGTTTGCAGAACAGATGTATCGTGCCTGGTCGCTGCTGGCAGGCCACCCGTACCATCGCGCCTGAGACCGGGCTGAAGCGCACATGCCGTTTGCAACCCTCCATCTTGCTTCTTCGTCGCCGCGGCGCCGCCGGATTCTCGAGCGTATGGGCCTCGAATTTACCGCCGCGGGCGTCGACGTCGACGAACGGCAGCACCCCGGCGAAGCGGCGGATATCATGGTCGTCCGGCTTGCAGCGGTAAAGGCCTGTGCGGTGCCTGCCGAGGCCGGCACCGTGGTGATCGGCGCCGACACCGCCGTCGTGCTCGATGGCGAAGTATTCGGCAAACCGGCGGACCGGGAGGACGCTCTGCGCATGCTGGGCAGGCTGTCCGGACGGCGGCACGAGGTGATGACGGGCGTTGCCGTACGCACGGGCGGCGTGACGAAGAGCGCGCTTTCCGTAACCGAAGTGACATTTCGCGATATCGGTCCTGACGAGGCGCTCGACTACTGGCAAAGTGGGGAACCCGAAGGCAAGGCCGGTGCGTATGCGATACAGGGACGCGGCGGTGCTTTCGTCGTGTCGATTGCGGGCAGCTACACCGGTGTGGTCGGCCTGCCGGTTCTCGAAACGGCGGAATTGCTGCGGTGGGCCGGCATCGAGGTGCCCGACGAGCTTAAGGATGCGTTATGAGCGACGAGTCGCTAAAAGAGGAAATCCTGGTCAACGTGACCCCGGCGGAAACCCGGGCGGCTTTGCTCGAAAACGGGGTGCTGCAGGAGATGTTTATCGAACGCACGGCGCGCCGGGGCCTGATCAGCAATATTTACAATGGCCGGGTGACGCGCGTTCTGCCCGGCATGCAGGCGGCGTTCGTCGACATCGGGCTGGAACGGACGGCCTTCCTGCATGCCTCGGACATCGAGCGTAACGCGGCGGGGGGCGGCACGGCGGACGAGGAACTGCCGGACATTCGCGAACTTGTCAGGGAAGGCGACCGGCTCCTCGTTCAGGTCGTGAAGGACCCGCTCGGCAACAAGGGTGCGCGGCTGACGACATTCATCACGCTGCCGTCACGACACCTCGTATTGTTGCCGCGCAGCAGCAGTGTCGGCATATCGGCGCGCATCGACCAGGACGATGAGCGGGAGCGGCTGCGCCTGCTCGTGGAGGAGCTGCTGGCCGCACACGGCCTCGAATGCGGTGCGATCGTCAGGACGGTGGCTGAGGGTGCGGGCCGGGAATCACTGGAAGCGGATCTCGAGTACCTGGTCAGGCTCTGGGGGGTCATTCAGGAACGGTGCATGAACGGTGCGGTCAAATACCTGGTCAACGAGGACCTGTCGTTGCCGCTGCGCGTGCTGCGTGACCTCGTAACCAGTGACGTAGAAACCATCCTGGTCGATTCCAGGCCCGACTTCGAGGCGATGCGCGAATTCGCCGCGACGTTTCTGCCGGGGGTCGAGAATCGCCTGGAACATTACAAGCGCCGGCGCCCGATCTTCGACCTGCACGGTATCGAGGACGAGATCCGCAAGGCGCTGGACCGGAGCATCACCCTCAAGTCGGGTGGCTACCTGATTTTCGACCAGACGGAAGCGATGACGACGATCGACGTGAACACCGGCGCGTATGTCGGCCACCGGAACCTCGAGGAGACCATCTACAAGACGAATCTCGAGGCAGCGATGGCGATCGCGCGGCAACTGCGGCTTCGCAACCTGGGCGGGATCATCATCATCGACTTCATCGACATGGAAGAATCGTCGCATCGCGAAAATGTGCTGGCGGTGCTCGAACAATCGCTCGCGGGCGACCATGCGCGGCACCAGATCACGCCGTTGTCTCCGCTCGGACTCGTGGAGATGACGCGCAAGCGCACCCGGGAAAGCCTGCAGCATATCCTGTGCGAGGATTGCCCGAGCTGCGAAGGCCGCGGCTTCGTGCTTACCGCCGAGACCGTGTGCTTCGAAATTTTTCGCGAGGTCATCCGCCAGGCGCGCCAGTTCGAATTCGACGAGGCGCTGGTACTTGCCCACCAGGACGTGATCGAGTTGTTGTTGGACGAGCAGGCACAAAGCCTCGCGGTACTTGGCGAGCAGACCGGCAAGTCGATACGCTTGCAGACGGAATCGCTCTATCTGCAGGATCAATTCGACGTCGTGCTGATGTAGCCCTGCAAGCGGAACTAATGAAGAGATTTCTGCAACGGCTGTTCAAGTTCCTCGCCTACCTCGCGGCTGGTGTCGTAATCCTGCTTGCGGTGGCCGTCGGGCTATTCAGGCTGTTCCTGCCACGTCTGCCCGAGTACCAGGACGAGATCAAGGCCTGGGCGAGCGACGCCATCGGCATGCAGGTGGAGTTCTCCGGCATGGATGCCCGCTGGGGTCTGAGCGGACCGCAACTCGAGTTCTATGACGCCGAGCTGACGCGCGGCGCACCGTTGTCCCGCGTCATCGCAGCAGAGCAGGTGAGTATTGGTATCGCGCTCGCACGACTCGTCGCCGACAGGACCCTGGTCGTCAATCGTGTCGTGATACGCAACACGAGCCTGGAAGTGCGCCAGCTGCCGAACGGCGAATGGTGGATCCAGGGTATCGCCGTCAAGGATTTGCCCGTACAGCGGTCCGGCGAAGCCGGCGGAATCGGCGACATTGAGGTGATCGCGCAGGATGTCGCCCTCGATCTCATCCTGCCCGGCGACGTGCAACCCAGGACGTTCGCGATCAGTCGACTGGGCGTCCGTAGCGAGCAACAGAGGTTGTCTCTCGACGCAACGGTCGCGCTCCCCGAGTCGCTGGGCGGCCAGTTGCGCGTTGGCGCGACGCAGCTGCTCGACGACAGCGACGGCGGCGGCGCCTGGGACGTTACCGTGGAGGCGCGCGATCTCGACCTCGCGGGCGTCGCCACCCTCGACCAGGCCCGTAACTGGCCGTTGTCATCGGGCGGCGGCAATATCGATGCCTCGTTTGCCTGGATCGGCAGCCGCGTCGAGAGTGCTGTGGCGGAGTTTTCGCTGGACCAGCTTGCCATCGGCGGTCCGGAGCAGTTCTCCATGACCGGCCGGCTGGAGTATCAGCGCGATGCTGACGGCTGGCTGGCCGTCGCCGACGATTTCCGGATTGGCACCGCGGCAGGAATATGGCCCGAGTCATCGCTCAAGCTGGAGACCAGTATCGATGCCGACGGTGCCATCGTGATGATCGATGCGCGGGGCGACTATCTGGACCTTGCCGACCTTCGCCTGTTTACGCCATTGCTCGAGGAGGAGTACGAAGACCTGCTCGTCGGGCTCGCTCCCGACGGCATCGTGCGCAACCTGGTCGCCACGTTCTCCGATATTCACACGGACACCCCGCGCTATGCGGTTTCGGCCGACCTCGAGAATGCCGGGATCGCGGTGTACGACGATCGGCCCGGGATTCGCGGGTTCACGGGACGGCTGCGGGCGGACTGGTCGGGCGGCCGGCTCGAGATCCGTTCGCAGAACATGGTCGTCGACCTTGCCAGCCACATGGCCGAGCCGATACCGATAGACAATGCCAGCGGCACGGTGATCTGGCGCCGTAGCGGCGATCGCATCACCGTGCTGTCCGACAACATCGCGATAAGCAATGCCGATCTAAACAGCCAAAGCAACGTGCAGCTCACTCTCGACGAGGGTGAGGCGCCCGTGATTGATCTTGTGTCGCGCTGGAGCATCACCGATATAGGCTCCGCGAAGCGCTTCATTCCCGGGCAGCTCATGCACCGCAAGCTTTACGACTGGTTCCAGAGCTCACTGGTGTCGGGGAGCATCCCGACGGGCACGACGCGGCTCCACGGTCCACTCGACAAGTTCCCGTTCGACGGTGGAGAAGGTCGGTTCCTGCTCGAAGCGAAGGTGCGCAACACGACCTTCCAGTTCCTGCCCGACTGGCCGGCCGCCGAGATCATCGACATGGACGTTATTCTCGACAACACGCGCCTCTACACGGAGCGTAACCGTTCGATCAATCGGGGCCGGGAAGTCGTGAACGCAAAAGTCGAGATCGACGATCTCCGCAAGCCCGTGCTGACGATCGATTCCTACTCCACCGGTACTCTGGAGTCGCTGCACAGTTACGCGCAGAGCAGTCCGATCGCAAAGCTGTTCGGTGGCCACCTGCGGCGGGTACGTGTATCCGGCGATGCCGCGTTGAATCTCGACCTGATGGTGCCGATAGCGGACTGGCGCGATTTCACGGTGTCCGCCCGCATCCTGGCCAACGATGGCAGCGTGCAGGTGGAGGGCTTCGATCCGCCCGTAACCGGCCTGAACGGCGTGGTCACCATCGGCCGCGACAGCGTATCGAGCGAGGCCCTGGGGGGGACGTTCCTGGGCCGCCCGGTACAGATCGAACTGGAGGGTGCGCCCGAAGACCAGCCCGATTTCCAGGTGATCGCGCGTGCCCGCGGAACCGTGGATGCGCAGGGCCTGACCGACGGTCTCGGACTGCCGGTCGCCGGCCTGGTCGCCGGGGAGACGGACTACGTGGTCGACTTGCTGTTTCCACGGGGCGGCAACGACAGGCCCACGCCGTTTACGGTGCGCGTCGG
>Ga0210140_1000204_pt1 | contig 10493 bp, 9 predicted proteins | sample China_Bullhead_C_3_FD_184858 | JGI IMG/M metagenome (GOLD analysis project Ga0210140, IMG submission 184858) | Wetland microbial communities from San Francisco Bay, California, USA, that impact long-term carbon sequestration -... | ecosystem: Environmental > Aquatic > Marine > Wetlands ...
AGGCGGATTGTATGAGATTCTAGGTGAAGTGGAGTCTGGTGTATTTAAACTTGACGGTGATGATGAAGATATCCACATGGCTATAGAAGGAAGATTGACTGAAAAGGTTGGTGATGCAGGTAAACGTCTTCACACTGCACGTAGCCGTAATGACCAGGTTGCACTTGACTTTAGACTCTATGTACAGAATAATACAAAAGCCATTGCTGAGCTCCTTTTAAAGAATATTGCTACCCTTGTAAATGTAGCAGAAAAAAATGCAGAAGTGATGCTCCCGGGTATGACACACTTACAACATGCTCAGCCTATAAACTTCGGTTACCATATGATGGCTTATGCAAGTATGTTTAAACGTGACTATGAGCGTTTTATAAGCTCTTATGAGCGTAATAACTACTCTCCTATAGGTTGTGCTGCATTGGCTGGTACACCACATCCTATCAACAGACAGATCACTTCAGATAAACTGGGTTTCAATGCACCGACATTGAACTGTCTTGATACGGTAAGTGACAGAGATTTTGCACTGGAGATACTCTTTAACATCAGCACGATGATGATGCATATGAGTAGACTAAGCGAAGAGCTCATCTTATGGTCTGCAAGTGAGTTTAGATGGGTGACACTTTCTGACCGTCATGCAACAGGTTCTTCCATCATGCCACAAAAGAAAAACCCGGACATTCCTGAACTTCTCAGAGGAAAAACAGGGCGTGTTAACGGTAACCTGGTTGCGCTCCTTACAGTAATGAAAGGTCTGCCACTTGCCTATAATAAAGATATGCAAGAAGATAAAGAAGGGGTATTTGACTCTGTAAAAACTGCCATACTTTCACTACAGGTTCTTGAAGAGATGATAGCAGATATGACAGTGAATGCAGAGCAGATGGAAGCCGCATGTATGATAGGCCACCTCTCTGCTACTGACTTGGCAGATTACCTCGTAAAAGAAGCAGGACTTCCTTTCCGTGATGCCTACCACATCACAGGTAATGCCGTGAATTTGGCTGAAGAGAAAGGGCTTGATATTTCAGAACTATCTTTAGAAGATCTGCAAAGTGTAGACTCGCGTATAGGTGAAGGTGTAGTAGCCCTCCTTGACAACCGTGCTTCGATGAATGCCCGTCAATCTGAGGGTGGTACAGCTACTATCAGAACTTTAGAACAGGTTGAGAGTTTAAAGGATTGGTTAGATAAAGAAAAGTAGTTTTCTTCATCGTCATTACGACGAACAGGAGAGGCAGATGTTTTTGTGTTCCTCCGGTGTTTCCCCCGCAAAACGTTCGAACTCTGGCAGTTCGTCAAATGGATGTGCGGCGATATACAGCAGTGTCTCTACCATAGAAAAATCCCCTTTTTGTGCAAGGTCTATCGCTTCTTGTAGCATATAGTTTTTCAAAACATACTTTGGATTGGTTTTTAACATCGCTTCTTGGCGCTCGTTTTGCGTGCGTGTCTCTTTAGCCAAACGTGCATCATAGAGGTTAAGCCAGCCGTCAACGGGTACTGGATTCATGGCGATATCAAAGAGAGGCATCCTGTCACCGTCATAGCGGCTGAAGGTTCGAAAGAAAAGTGTATGGTCCACGTAGGAATCTTGCAGTGTGCCTATTAGATCTTTGATGAGCTCAACATCTTCATCCAGCTTCAAAGCCAGTCCCAGTTTTCCGCGCATGACATCGATATAGGCATCAGGGTAGAGGAAGTTTCCAAAATCATCGAGTTTCTTCTGCATTCTCTCTTTATCAATGATCGGAGTGAGTGCTTTGGAAAGCATGGTAAGGTTCCAGTAGGAGACATTGGGTTGATCACCGTAGCTGTATCGGCCCGCCTTATCGGTCTTGTTGCAGACAAAGCCGTAGTCAAAATCATCCAGTATGGCATAAGGCCCATAATCGATGGTGAGACCTGCGATGGACATGTTGTCCGTATTCATGACACCATGGTTGAAACCTATGCCTTGCCACTGTGCGATCAGCTTTGCCGTACGCTCAACGACTTCACAAAAGAATTTATAATAGCGATCTTCATCATCCTGTAAGTGCGGGTAAGATTCGATGATGACATAGTCGGTGAGGGATCTGAGTTTGTCGTATTCTTTAAAGTAGTAAAAGTATTCAAACGTACCAAAACGCACCCAACTTGGTGACATTCTCATCACAATGGCGCCGCGTTCTATCTGATTTCGTAAGATCTTCGTTTGTGATCCGATGATACCAAGAGCCCTTGTTGTAGGAATGCCAAGATGGTGCATCGCTTCGCTCATCAGGTACTCTCGTATGGAAGAGGGTAGGGCCGCACGGCCGTCTGACGTGCGTGAGTAGAGTGTTTCTCCACTCCCTTTGGTCTGGATGTGCCATCCATTGATACTTCCCAGGTTGATAGCTCTGCCATCTCCCAGACGTGGTGCGTAATTGCCAAACTGATGTCCGGCATAGCACATGGAAAAAGGACGTGTCCCTTTAGGGATGAAGGTGCCGTTGAGCAGTGCTACAAAACGGGGGTCATCCTTGGTGCTGCTATCCAGATCGATCAGTTCTGCCGCCATGGGGTTGAAGCTGATCAGATACGGATCATCAAGTGGTGTGGGATCGGTCAACTCGTAAAATTCGCCATCTAGCGAAAGATATTCGGTTTCAAAATTAAGATTATCAATTGTCATAAAGAGGTTTTACATTGGTTATGCTTAAGTTCAGATAAGCTTTCACTTCTTCTATGGTATTTTCTTTCTTTTATCCTACCTATGTACTTTTATAGCTAATATAGTATGATTCCACACTCAATTTATACGCTAAGGTATCTTCATGTTTAAAAATATTTTCTCTCTTTGTATCATACTTACTACGTTTTCTTATAGTTTCATCAATATAGAACCTCCTGTTATCGGAGAGAAAAAGGGTTTGGACGGTGAGGTTTCATTGGGGGCAAAATACAGTTCTGGTAATACGGATTCACGCTCAGCCGGGTTGGCTGTTAAAGGGCAATACAGTGAAACAGAGTGGCTTATGTACCTTATCGCTTCTTACACCTATGGAGAAACAAACGATCTGAAAGATACAAATGATGGCCAGGTGCATCTTCGTTATGTGCATTCCATCATAGATACCACTTATGATTATGAATTTTTTCTTCAAACTGAATTTAACGAATTTCAAGAGATAAAACAAAGAAGTTTGGCAGGGGCCAATATTCGAAAAAAGTTAGACCTTCCTTTTGATAAGTTTTATGTAGCATTGGGTCTTTTTTATTCTTATACGGAACCAGATACGATCAGTGCCCTCGACCCGATATACAGACGAACACGTATGAACAGTTATGTCTCTTTTTTAAAAAATATAAATGAACATTTTTCCATTACCTATCTTGGATTTTATCAACCTAATGTTGAAGCGTTTTCAGATTTTAGAATATCTCAAACCCTACAACTAAATACTCTTATAACGGAAGATCTCACATTTGCACTTGATATCAATCATAATTATAATGCAACACCTTATCACAACATTGAAAAAAGTGATATCCGTTCTTCCATTAATTTGAGATATAAGTTCAAATAGTAATCTCTTATTTCCCCTCATTAGCACGTTGCAGGTTGCATGTGGTAATGCATATCTCACTTTAATTTCGACTGGATGTTGGTTGTTTTATCTTATCTTTATTACAACATTTACCAACATTATGCTATTGTTCTTCCAAATAAAAATATCAACGATCCAAAGGAATAAAGATGCAGGTATCAGTAGAGTATCTAGGTGAGAAAAAATTTAAAGCAAATACAATAAAGTCTTCATATATTTTAGACTGTAAAGAGATCACTCCGGTTGAGTATTTCGCGACGGGTATCATAGGATGTACGGGGATAGACCTTGTAATGATGGCTGAGAAAGACGGTTATGAAGTGAGTAATTATAAAGTAAGTGCGGAGATAGAGCGAACGGACACTGTACCCATGAAATTTGCTTCTATGCATATTATTTACGAGTTTGATGGGGCGTTCGATGCGACCAAAGCAAAGCGTTATATAGGAGCATCTTTAGAGAGTTACTGTACAACGGTGAACTCTATCCGTGATTCGGTGAAGGTGAGTTATACGATCATTCAAAATGGGGAGATGATCGCAGAGAAAGAAGAACTCGTATCTATGAGTGTACCGCTTGAAGATGGATTTGGCGGAGCTTGCTGCTCGTAAGTTTTAAAGCTCTTCTATCTTTGAGATGAGCTTTGAAATACGTTTGGCCTTTTGTTTCGTTCCATCTACTTTTGCTACAGGCTGTTTCTTACACAGTTTGCACATACTGATACATGACTTCACAATGACGGTATCATCAGGAAAAGCTTTTGTAAGTTTTTTCTGAAGCTTATTTACTTTTGAGAATTTTTTACATATCTGTATCTTCATACTTTACTATAGCATATTTTTACTGCTTCAGATACTTTTTACTGTTATAGGAGTATCATAATATTAACTTATAGACTAAAAGGGCATAGTATGAATCCTGTAGAACAAGATATTTCAAGAAGAAAAGATGAGATTGTGTCAGAAGTGAATGCACTTTTTAATGCAAATATAAAGTTTACTGATTGGGATGTACCTGAGGCAGATAATGAACTTGCAGCAAAACTTATTATTGAGATCATGGAAGAAGCGCTTGATGGGTTGAAAGCGAAATTGGATGCGGGTGGATTTAAATAGTATTCATATAAAAAATGTGGAGAGTAATCTTATACTCTCCTTCTTACAGCGAAGATTTTAGATAAGTCCAAGTTCTGCAAGCAGTGCTTTGATCGTAGGTGAAAGTTCACTTAACTCCTGCATGAAAGTACCTGAAGCCATATCTTCCCTGTACCACTCTTCGATGCGTTTCATTGAGTCACTTTTTTCTTCTTCTGTGAGAGTATCTGATTTATCAATCGTCTCTTTGATCTTTTCCAAGTGTTTTAAGTTACTGCCACTCATTGTTTATCCTTTTGCTAGATGTCATATGATTATTATAGAATGATAATACTTTCAAACATATATGATACGACCTAATACACATTTCGCTATAATGCGAACCCAAATAATGTAATGGATATATAAATGATACAACTTACCAATCTCTCTAAAAGCTTTGGGGGACAAACCCTTTTTAACGATGTCAATCTTAAACTTTCTCATGGACAGAAGATAGGTTTTGTTGGACGTAACGGGTCCGGTAAATCGACGCTTTTTAAGATCATCCTTGGTGAAGAGAGTTATGACTCCGGAGATGTGAGCATTCCGAAAAACTACATGATAGGTACACTAAAACAACACCTTGTATTTACAGAGCCTACTGTACGTGAAGAGTGTGCACTGGTACTTCCTGAAGATGAACAGTGGAACTTTTATAAGATAGAAAAACTGCTTTTTGGACTGGGGTTTTCTGAAGAAGACCTGGAAAAAGACCCTATGAGTTTTTCCGGAGGATACCAGATACGTATCAACCTTGTGAAGCTTTTGGCAACAGAGCCAAATATGCTGTTGCTGGATGAGCCTACCAACTACCTTGACCTGCCTTCTTTGAGATGGTTGAGAGGGTTCATTAAGGAGTTTGAGGGTGAAGTGATACTCATTACCCATGACCGTGATTTTATGGACTCTGTGACAACACATACCATGGGTATACAGCGTAAAGGGCTTCGTTTGGTACAGGGTGACAGTTATAAGTACTACGCTACACTTGAAATGGAAGATGAAACGTATGAAAAAACGAAGGCAAACCAAGACAAAAAGCGTAAAGAGCTTGAAGAGTTTGTCGCAAGAAACAAAGCCAGAGCATCTACGGCGGCACTGGCACAGTCAAAGCAAAAAGAATTGGACAAAATGGATGACATGGAAGACTTGCAGAATGATGCTAACTTGTCATTTAATTTCAAATATAAAGAGACACCTGCAAAAGTGATTTTCCGTGCAGAAGATCTGGGCTTTGGATACAATCCTGACGAACCACTTTTCCAAGGCATCACCTTTGCACTGGAAAAAGGTAAGCGTTTGGCTATCATCGGTAAGAACGGTAAAGGTAAGTCAACGCTGTTGAACTACATCGCAGGTGAACTGCCGCATCAGCAAGGGAAGCTTGACTTTCATCCTTCTACTACGTTTGCACACTTTGGACAAACAAACATTGAAAGACTGAATGTCAAGTCAAGCATCATTGACGAGATCGCTTCCGTAAGTAAGGATGTCGGTATACCTGAGTCTCGTAGTATCGCGGGGCGTATGATGTTCTCGGGAGACCTTGCCGATAAAAAGATAGAGGTACTTTCAGGAGGAGAACGAAGTCGTGTGATGTTGGGAAAAATCATCGCAACACCGGCAAACCTTCTGTTCCTCGATGAACCTACCAACCACCTTGATATGCAGTCCATCGATGCCCTTGCAGATGCCATAGAGGACTTTGAAGGTTCGCTTATTATGGTCACGCACTCAGAGATGCTTTTGAGAAGATTGGCTGATGCGCTTATCATCTTTCATAAAGGCGGGGCAGAGTATTTTGAGGGTACGTATGATGAATTTTTGGAAAAGATAGGTTGGGAAGAGGAAGAAGGGGCAGCGCCTAAAAAGAAAAAACCTAAAATCAACCATAAAGAACGTAAGAAACTGCGTAAAGCAGTGACACAGGAACGTAATGAACTGCGTAAACCTTATACCAAAGAGATAAAGCTTTGTGAAGAAAAAATTGAAAAGCTTGAAGCAGAACTTGAAGCTAAAAATGCAGAGCTTGAAAAAGCATCAAACGCTGGTGACAACGCGGTCATTATGGAACTTTCACGTGAAGTAGGTCTTGTGCAGCAGGAAGTGGACGCACTGTTCGAACGTTTAGAAATAGCTACGGTAAAAGATGATGAGATCGTGGCTGAGTTTGAACTCAAACTTGAGGAGATAGATGCGTAATATATTTATTATATATTGCATATCTGTAATTTAGGAAACCTTCCTTTATTATCTAACTGAGACTTTGTTTCTCTCTTCATTTTTTTAGAAAAAACGAAGCAAAAAATCGTCGTGGCTCTCGAATCGCTTCGCTTTCAAGGGCGTTCGCCACGACATTATTTTACTATACAAAATGAGAGAGTTTTTACAAACTCTTATGTGGGTCTTCGTGGCTGTGATCCCAGGTAAGTTTACCTCCGCCTAACAGGTGGAAATGTAAGTGGAATACCTCTTGCCCACCATCCTGGCCATTGTTCGTGATGAGTCTGTAGCCTGATTCATCTATACCAACTTTAGTAGCTACTTCTTGTGCAAATACAGTCAATCCTGCCATGGTCTCCGGTGTAACATCCTGAAAACAATCTACATGTGTTTTAGGAATGATGAGAATATGTATAGGCGCTTTAGGATAGAGATCATGAAATGCTAAAAAATGTTCACTTTCATGGACAGTGTTATTTGGGATTTCTTTGTTTACGATTTTGCAGAATATGCACATTAGGTGGTCCTTTAAACGGTTGATTTATTTTCTTTTTTTCTTATCATATCAACTTGTATATACCCCTGTCAAGCAAGGATATTTTTAGTGTGATTCTAAGTTTCATAGAGGTAAAGTATAACACAGATAAGTAGTAATAAATCCCATTGTTAGTAATTTTTAGATAAAATCACGACAATACACAGAAGTCATATAGAGGTTAAATGGAAAATTTAGAAGAGAAGATCGTTCAGGCTGATTCGCTTGAAACATTAGAAAAAGTACGTGTTGAGCTTTTTGGAAAGAAGGGTGTTTTGGCAGCAGAGTTTGCTAAGATGAAAGATGTACCCGGCCCGGAGAAAAAAGCATTTGCAGAAGGACTGAACAAAACTAAAGCCGCATTGCAAGCAAGTTTTGATGCACGTTACGAAGTGCTTAAGTCTGAAGAGATAGAAAAAGTACTTAAAAGTGAAGCAATAGATGTTTCACTGTATGGCACACTGGCACAAAAAGGTGCACTGCATCCGGTGATGGAGACCATGGACAAGATCATTGACTATTTTGTGGCGTTGAACTTTGCTGTTGAAAGTGGACCTATGGTAGAAGATGACTTCCATAACTTTGAAGCCCTTAACCTTCCTAAATACCACCCTGCACGTGATATGCAGGATACATTTTATTTTAAGGATGGTGGACTTTTACGTACACATACCTCTCCGGTACAGATACGTACGATGATGGAGACTAAACCTCCTATCCGTATGATTGCTCCGGGAACAGTGTTTAGACGTGATTATGACTTGACACATACACCTATGTTCCATCAGGTTGAAGGTCTTGTGGTCGATGATAAAGGTAAAGTGAGTTTTGCAAACCTTAAAGCTATTTTGACAGATTTCCTACAGTATATGTTTGGAGATGTTGAAGTGCGTTTCAGACCTAGTTTCTTCCCGTTTACTGAACCGTCTGCTGAAGTAGATATCTCTTGTATCTTTTGTGAAGGTGAAGGATGTAGGGTCTGTTCACATACAGGTTGGCTGGAAGTGCTTGGATGTGGGATCGTTGATCCGAATGTCTTTAAGGCAGTAGGATACGAAGATGTGAGCGGCTATGCCTTTGGTTTGGGTGTAGAACGTTTTGCAATGCTTATGCACAAAATACCTGATCTGAGATCTTTATTTGAAGGTGATATTCGTTTGTTGGAGCAGTTTAGATGATAGTAACAAGAAGTTGGTTAAATGAATTTATAGACCTTAGTGATGTGTCTAACGAGAAGCTTTATGAAACGTTTAACTCCATAGGACTGGAAGTTGACAGTCTGACTCAAATAGAGATAGCGGAAAAAGTAGTGGTAGGGAAGATCCTTTCTTGTGAAAAGCATCCTGATGCAGATAAGCTGAATGTATGTAAGATCGATGTTGGAAGCGGCACAAGACAGATCGTCTGCGGTGCAGCCAATGTTGTAGATGCAGAGTACGTGGCAGTAGCAACGATAGGTGCTATACTACCTGGTGATTTTACTATCAAACATGCGAAACTTCGCGGTGTTGAGAGTGAAGGGATGGTTTGTTCCTCTTCTGAACTTGGACTTCCTGACACGGGTAAAGGTATTATGATACTCGATGAGAGTATCGGAGAGCTTGAAGCAGGGCGTGAGTTTGGCTCATACCCTACCGTAGCAGACACTATTATAGAGCTTGAATTAACCGCTAACAGGGGGGACTGTCTCAGTATTTATGGTGTGGCAAGAGACTTGAGCGCCGCACTTGACATCGAAATGAAACCTTTTGAGTACAAACATGAAGAGAAGATCAAACTTGGTATCGCTAGAGAAGCAGAGCTTCGTCATGCAGGTGAAATGGATGCAGATCTACATTATAAACTTGCAACGATAGAACAGATATCAAATAATTTTCTTGTACAGTTACGTTTAGCAATGGTAAGCGTGGAAGCTGAAGGAAAACTTGCAAGTATGCTGGCGTATGCAACACATACAACAGGGGTAGTGTTACGTGCCTATGATAGTAAAATATTCCGTAATGATGAAAATAAGATCTCTGTACATACGGTAGCAAAAGCAAAAGGCATTATCGAGATCATCGGAAATGAGAAAGTACTTTCTGTTGTGGGTGTGCAACAAGAAGCAGAGTGCACAGCAAATGATGAGACGAAAGAGCTTTTGATAGAAGCCAGCTATATCAACCCTGATACTTTGGTTGAGGCCGTTGCAACCACTTCTTTAAAAACGGATGAGCTTTATTATAAGACATCAAGAGGTTCCAATCCTGATCTCAGTTTTGGGTTATCGTTCTTGGCTTCTATGATGGACCATTACACAGATATCTCTTGTTATGAAGGTTCACTGATCGTAAGTGCTGAAAAAGAACATGAAACCGTTATCGTAGAGGCACAAGAGATCTCTGCTATCATCGGTATGGATGTTGAAATAGGAAAGATCGTAACGATCCTTCAAAAACTTGGATTTGAGATAAATTCTATGGGGCATGATCTTATTGCTGCAGTGGTACCGCACTTTAGACATGACATTAAACATTTACAGGATATCGCAGAAGAGATCGTGCGTATCGTCGGGATCAATAACATAGAAGCCAAACCGTTTGTTTTTGCTGAAAAACCGCGTCTGAATACTACAACCGATAGATATAAAGCAAAAAAAGCGTTTAAAAACCGTGCAGTAGGTGTATCATTCTATGAGAATGTATCTTATGTATTTTCTGAAAGAGCGCTTTTGGAAAAATATGGTTTTTCTACGGTAGAGGAAACACTTGAACTCGCTAATCCTATCGCAGAAGATCTCAATACGCTGAGATCTACGATCTTGGTCAATTTGCTCAATGCCGTGAAGCGTAATGTGAGTTACAGTAAAAAATCTATTCCTCTGTTTGAGATAGGTGCAGTATTTGGAAGCAAAAGAGCACAGCGTGAAGTGATCTCTTTTGTTTTCTCCGGACAGGTTGAGAGTGAAAATGTAAGAAACGCCGGTAAACCAAAGATGATCGACTTTGCCTCTTTTACCCAAAAAGTAGGAGCAGTTGTCGG
>Ga0210140_1000205_pt1 | contig 10427 bp, 9 predicted proteins | sample China_Bullhead_C_3_FD_184858 | JGI IMG/M metagenome (GOLD analysis project Ga0210140, IMG submission 184858) | Wetland microbial communities from San Francisco Bay, California, USA, that impact long-term carbon sequestration -... | ecosystem: Environmental > Aquatic > Marine > Wetlands ...
GCGACCACCGCTTTCAGCTGCAGGGCGATATACGGGATGGAGCCGATCGTGGCCAGAACCGTGACCAGTACCGCCAGGCTGCGGGCCTTGCCGTATCGTGCGGCAATGAAGTCGGCGATGGACGTCAGGTTCTGCCGCTTGCTGACCGTGATGATGCGCTGGATCATCCCCCAGCCGAAGAAGATGACGGCCATCGGCCCGAGGTAGATCGGCAGGTAGCCCCAGCCGTTTTCGGCGGCGGTGCCGACCGCGCCGTAGAACGTCCAGGATGTGCAGTAGACGGCGAGCGTCAGGCCGTAGATCGTCGCGCGTGCGGCGCCGGAAAAACGGCTCGGGTCTGCCTTGTCTCCCCAGTGCGCGATCGCGAACAGGAGCGAGACGTAGCCAAGCGACAACAGCAGCAGCGCCCACCAGTTGATCAACGCAAGGAACTCCCCTCTGTGTGGTTTTCGGCGCCCTTATCCGGGCGCTCTTTAGTGTTTTACGAAGTCTACTACTATCGTCGAAGGGCGGCGACTCGGGCCGCCTGGCCTGCCTGCCGGGACGTCTCAAGGTGTTGTTTTAATTGTCGTTTTCGAGGGTATCGCCGGCACACTGCGCGACATGGCAGGCACTGACCTACGACTAAAGTCTGTAATGCCGCCATGAAGCCGTTTGATAGATTGCGCGGGTGACAAATCCAATAAAAGCATCATAAGGGGGACGTATGTCTCAGAAAGCTGACTACTGGAAGGCAAATCTGCGCTTGATCGCGCTCTGCCTTGCAATCTGGTTTGTCGTTTCCTTTGGTTTCGGAATCATTCTCGTCGAGCCTCTCAACAGCGTATCCCTGGGGGGATACAAGCTCGGCTTCTGGTTCGCGAACCAAGGATCGATATACACATTCGTCGCGTTGATTTTCTTCTACGCCAATCGCATGGGTAAGCTCGATCGCGAGCATGACGTGCACGAAGACAAAGACGTCTAGGGGGAAAAATAATGTCACTACAAGCAACTACCTACCTGGTTGTCGGACTGACCTTCGCGCTCTATATCGGCATCGCGATCTGGTCACGCGCCTCGACAACCAAGGATTTCTACGTAGCAGGCAGTCACGTCCATCCGGTGGCAAACGGTATGGCGACGGCAGCCGACTGGATGTCTGCCGCATCGTTCATCTCGATGGCCGGCCTCATCGCCTTCATGGGCTATGGCGGTTCGCTGTTCCTGATGGGATGGACCGGCGGTTACGTGCTGCTCGCGATGCTGCTCGCACCGTACCTGCGCAAGTTCGGCAAGTTCACGGTTCCCGAGTTCATCGGTGATCGCTATTACTCGAAGACCGCCCGTATCGTGGCCGTCATCTGCCTCATCATCGCGTCGGTGACGTACGTTATCGGCCAGATGAAGGGCATCGGCGTCGCGTTCTCGCGCTTCCTCGAGGTCGACTACAACGTCGGCCTGGTGATCGGCATGGGTATCGTGTTTGTCTACGCGGTACTCGGCGGCATGAAAGGCATTACGTACACGCAGATCGCACAGTATTGCGTGTTGATTTTTGCCTACACGATCCCGGCGATCTTCATTTCCATGCAGCTCACGGGCGTCCCGATCCCGCAGCTTGGTCTGGGTTCGACGATGTCGGGCAGCGAGGTGTACCTGCTCGACCGCCTCGACCAGGTCCTGAACGATCTCGGGTTCGCGGATTACACGACACAGGCACGATTAAGTTACTTGAACATGTTCGTGTACACGATGTCGCTGATGATCGGTACCGCAGGTCTGCCGCACGTCATCATCCGTTTCTTCACGGTACCCAAGGTCAAGGATGCACGCAGCTCGGCCGGCTGGGCGCTCGTGTTCATCGCCATCCTGTACACGACGGCACCCGCAGTCGCCGCGATGGCTCGCCTCAACCTCGTCGAGACCATCAACAAGCCCGACGGCACGCAACTCATCTACGCAGAGCGTCCGACCTGGGTCAAGAAATGGGAAGAGACCGGCCTGCTCGAGTTCACTGACAAGAACGGTGACGGTGAAATCGTTTACTCCGCGGATCCGAACGTCAACGAGGTAACCAAGATCGACCGCGACATCATGGTACTGGCCAATCCGGAAATCGCGGGTCTGCCAAACTGGGTGATCGCGCTGGTCGCGGCCGGCGGTCTCGCAGCGGCGTTATCGACCGCGGCGGGGTTATTGCTCGCGATATCCTCGGCGATATCGCATGACCTGCTGAAGGGCGTGTTCAGACCGGACGTCACCGAACAGCAGGAACTGCTGGCCAGCCGAATCGCGATGGCCTTCGCAATCCTGGTTGCCGGGTACCTGGGCTTCAACCCGCCGGACTTCGCAGCGGGCACCGTGGCCCTGGCCTTCGGCCTGGCGGCATCGTCGATCTTCCCGGCACTGATGATGGGCATCTTCAACAAGAACATGAACAAGGAAGGTGCAATCGCAGGCATGGTCGCCGGTATCGGCGTGACCCTGCTGTATGTATTCCAGCACAAGGGCATCATGTTCATCGCGAGCACCGCGTACCTGGGCGATATGCCTGAGAACTGGTTCCTCGGAATCGAGCCGAATGCCTTCGGCGCAGTCGGGGCCCTGGTTAACTTCGCGGTTGCTTACGGCGTATCCAAGGTAACGGCGCCGCCGCCGGAGCACATCCAGCACATCGTGGAAGACATCCGCGTGCCGCATGGTGCCGGCGAAGCCATCAGTCACTGAGATCCGATCTCGGACTGAGAAAAGGGGGCAGCAATGCCCCCTTTTTTTTGCGCTAAGATTAGGGCCTGTTGACAATCAGCCGATTGCCGCATTGCTGCCCGAAAAGGCTTCGGGCGAGGCGCGAGGAGAGAGATTTGGTGCCATCAAATGAACGACGAGCAACGCCGCCCGGGGCCTTTTCGGGCGCAACCCTTCGGGGCGGGGCCATTTTTCCGCCACGCTTCGTTGCAGCTCGCTTACGTAGCGGTGCTACGCTTCGCTCGCTGCGCCTTGCGTGGCACAAAAATGGCCGCCGCTGCGGCGACCGGCTGATTGTCAACAGGCCCTAACCCATGTGGAAGAACAAACATGTCGTCATCGCCATGATCGTGGCGCCCATCCTCGCAATCCTGGCGTGGTTTGCCGTAGGCCAGATAGTTGGCGAGCAGGCGCAGGTCGCGGAGCCGGGCGCCGCCTATCCGCTGGTCGCGCGTTCGAACTGCCGCTGGGCGAGCGGTGAGTGCGATCTCGCCAACAACGACCTGCAGATGACTATCCTGCCGCTCGAACTCGGCGCCCAGTACACCAGGCTCGCGATCGATTCGGAGTTTCCCCTGGCGCAGGCTACGTTCGCCTTGGTGTTGAACGGCAACGAAGTCGTTGCGAACGCCGAGCACGATACCTCGTCCGATGCGCCGGCGCGGATGACGGTGACCATCCCGGCATTTGCCGACCCGGAAGCCGTGCTGCGGGTTGCCGTCACGGTGCAGGATTCGCTGTATTTTGCGGAGGTGCCGGTGGTATTCATGCGCCCCGAAGCCCCGAAATTCAGACGCTAGCAGCTGGCTCAGGGGTTGTGACACGCAAGTGACGAGCTACGACGAGACTCTCTCTTCCGAACATCTCCACGTGGCGCTCGAAGCGGCACGCGCTGCGGCGAAGATCAGCCGCAACTACTACGCCGGCAACTTCGAGGTAAAGACCAAGGCCGACATGACGCCCGTGACGCAGGCGGATGTCGAATGCGAGGCGGCGATCCGCGAGATCGTCCTCGGCCGGTTTCCGGACCATGGGGTCTTCGGCGAGGAGATGGGCCGGACGCACGGTGACGCCGAGTACCTGTGGCTCGTCGATCCCATCGACGGTACCAAGGGATTCGTACGGCAATACCCGTTCTTCTCCACGCAGATCGCGCTGATGCACAACGGCGATATCGTGCTGGGCGTGTCGAGCGGCACGATGATGGAGGAGCTTGCCTGGGCGGAGAAAGGCGTCGGTGCCTTCGTGAACGGCAAGCGGGTCCGCGTCAGCAGCATCGACGATCCGAAGCGGGCCGCCGTATCCACGGGCAACCTGAAGTCACTTGCCAGGAGCGCCGGATGGGAGAAGCTGGGCGGCATCGTCGCCACGGCCGATCGCATCCGCGGCTACGGCGATTTCTATCATTACCACCTGCTGGCTGCGGGCAAGATCGAGGCGGTCATCGAGTCCGACGTCAACATACTCGATATCGCGGCACTCTCCGTGCTGGTGACGGAAGCGGGCGGTGTGTTCACGGATCTCAACGGCAATCCGCCCGGGCTCGAGACCCGCTCCGTGCTGGCCGCCAATCCGGCGCTGCACGCGCACTACCTGCAACAGCTCGAGGGCTTCGTCGACTGAGACGCCTCAGGGGCGGACGCCGCCCGCAACGAAGAGTCGTTTGCCCCGCCAGTTCACCGCTTCCATGGGCGTGCCGAACAGCGCCTCGAGCCTAGCCTCGTCCAGCACCTCGCCGGTCGTCCCGAACTCCCAGCGGCCGTCGCCAAACAGCAGCAGGCAGCGATCGGCGAAGCGGGCGGCGAGATTGACGTCGTGCAGGCTCGCAATGACGCCGGCACCGCTGTCGGCGGCGCAGCGGAATGTCTGCAGCGTGTCGACCTGGTGCTGCGGGTCGAGGTGATTCGTCGGTTCGTCGAGCAGGTAGATGTCGGGGGCCTGCGTCAGGATCTGCGCCACGGCGAGACGGCGCCGCTCGCCGCCGGACAGGGACAGCACGTCCCGGTCCGCGAGATCCGCAATGCCGACCGTGGCCAGCGATTCCCGAGCCCGCGCGTAGTCCTGCGGCGATTCCCAGCGCAGCCGCCCGATATGGGGGTGCCGCCCGACGAGCGCGGTATCCAGTACGCTTGCCGGGAAGATATCGTCGGTGTCCTGCGGCAGTAGCGCCAGCCGCTTCGCGATTTGTTGCCTGCGCATCGCATGCATCACTTCGCCATCCAGGCATACGGTGCCGGCGTCGGGTTGCCGGAGCCCTGCAAGCGTCAGCAGGGACAGCGTCTTGCCGCAGCCGTTGCGGCCGAGGACGGCAACGAACTCGCCGCGGCGGAGGGTCATGTCCAGAGTTTCGACCAGCACCCGTCCGGGCACGCTGACACGCAGCGCCGATACGTCCAGCAAAGCATTGTCGTCGGCAGGCATCCCGACAGCCTAGCCCAGCGGCCGCGACAGCGGAAGCGTGGGCGGACCTAATCCATCAGCCGGATTTCCTGTGCCGTCAGCGGCCCGATGATGACGTGGCCCAGATTCGGCGGAACCTTCGCCTGGTCGCTCGAGACGGGGATGCGTCCGCCCATCAGTTCCGCCTGCGTCTGCGGATACAGCGGTGAGCGGTCCGGTTCGGCGAGCCCGTGCGGGTGCAGCGGCATCGCGGTCCTCGGGTCGTATTTGTCCGTAGCGCCGAGCGTATGCAGGAACTCGTGGGCGATGACCACGTTGTTGCGTCCCTGGTCCTTGCGGCTCGAGTAGGCATTCACGATGCCGAACATGCCTTTCTGTATGCCCACCGAGTTTTCGAGCGGAAAGCTTCGCTGCGGACTGTGATAGCGAACGAATATCCGCACGTCGGGGTCTATCCGGTCCTGGTCGCCGGCCACGCCGGAAACCCACCAGCGCATCCTCAACGACCACAATACGATGCCGAGCGCACTGGCACTTTCCTCGATAGCGGGCGGCTGTTCGGAAATCGGTTTGCCGAGTTCGATGCGAACCGGGCGCTCCAGTGAATGACCATAGCGGCGGACTTCGCGCGCCAGGAAGGTCTCGATGCCCGCAAAGGTGTCGACATTCAGGCCCGCGATGTAGCGCTCGCTGGTTTCGCTGCCGTCGCCATTGATCGGGTAGACCTTTACCCACAGGCTGTTGTTCCAGTCGGTGCTCCTGACCTGCGTGAGCCACGTGCCCATGGCGACCATGAACAGGACAAACAGCAGGATCGTGATGCGTACGGCTTTGAACATCGGTTATTCGGGTAGCGCGGAACTGCGGTGATTAAGCCATATCCGCGGACCGCAGACCGCAGAACAGGTCGCAATTCGGAACCATCGTCGCCCTGCGCCTGGTGTCAGGGCGCCCGGCGAGCGAGGGTGGCCTGCTCGAAGGCGTAGGCCATTTCGATGAGGTCTTTTTCCGCAAAAGCACGGCCGATGAACGACAGGCCGACCGGGAGCCCTGCAACGAACCCGGCGGGGACGGTGACGTTGGGGAAACCCGCAACGGCCGCGAACGAAGAACTGCCGATGACGTAGTTGTCGCCGTTGACGTGATCGGTCATCCATGCGGGCCCGTTCGTGGGCGCGACCAGCGCGTCGAGATCGTGCTCGTCGAGTACGGCGGTGAGCTTCTCCCGCATCGCAGCCCCGCTCGCCGCAAGCGCCTGCTCGTACTCCGCCTCGCTCAGCGGACCCTTCGCCTCGGCCGCGAGCATGTGCTCCTGCCCGAAGAAAGGCATGACCGTTGCCGCGTTCTCCTCGTTGAAGCGGATGACGGCCGCGAGCGATTCCAGCGGTGCCCCCGACTGTTCCAGGTATCGATTGAGATCGGCCTTGAATTCGTAATAGAGAACCTCGAGCTCGGCTTCACCGATGCCGGCGGTGTCGATCTCCACCGGGTCGGTGATCTCGGCGCCCTGATCCCGCAGCACGGCAATGCCATTTTCGAAAATGCGTTCTACGCGCGGGTCGCTGCCGGCGCCGGTGTAGGAGCGCAGCACCCCGATGCGGCGCCCCTGCAGGCCGTCGGCGGCAAGATTGGCGGTGTAGTCCGGGACCGCGTCGGGCGCCGCTGCGGATGCCGGGTCGTCCACGTCGCTGCCGGTCATCGCGGAGAGCAGGATGGCGGCGTCGCGCACTGTCCGGGCCATGGGTCCGGCCGTGTCCTGGCTGTGCGCGATCGGGATGATGCCACTGCGACTGACGAGGCCGAGCGTCGGCTTGATGCCCACGATGCCGTTGATGCCGGAGGGACATACCACGGAGCCGTCGGTTTCCGTGCCCACCGCAACGCTGGTGAGGTTTGCCGCGACGGCAACCGCGGAGCCGCTTGACGAGCCGCAGGGATTTCGCGCTGTGTCGTAGGGGTTGCGGGTTTGCCCGCCGATGCTGCTCCAGCCACTCGAGGAGCGCGTGGAACGGAAGTTCGCCCATTCGCTGAGATTCGCCTTGCCGAGAATGACGGCCCCGGAGTCGCGCAGCCGGCTCACGAGGAACGCGTCGCGCGTTGGGCGGTGCGAGGCCAGCGCCAGTGACCCGGCGTGGGTGTGCATGCGGTCCGCGGTGTCGATGTTGGCTTTCAGCACAACCGGGATACCGTGCAGCGGTCCGCGCGGACCCGACAGCCGCCATTCCTCGTCGAGTGAGCGGGCGATCGCGAGCGCGTCCGGGTTCACCTCGATGATCGAGTTGAGTCCGGCACCGGCGTGGTCGATAGCCTCTATGCGTTCCAGGTACCAGTCGACCAGTTGCTCGGCACGGAGTTCGCCGCGCTGCATCCTGTCGTGCAGATCCGCGATGCTCGCTTCTTCGAAGTCGCGCGGCGCGTCACCACAGGCGGCAACAAAGCCGGACAGCAGGAGCAGCAGAAACAGCGGGAGTCTTTGCATGCGGCCAGTATGCCGCCGGCATGCGCCAATAAAAAACCCCGCGGCGTGAGCGGCGGGGTTAATTTCTCTTTTTGGTAAAAGAGGTAACTGCAAATTCGGTGGTTGGATACAGATATTTTATTGTAGTAGTTGGATCTGGATCTTGTTGTTATTGTAATTATTGTTCTTCTGGCGTCTAAATCCTGTTTCTGCTCCTGATTGTGCCACCGAGCACAGTTACACTTCGCTTGGGCAATCTTATAAAAGCAAGACCTGTGCCAACCCGGCAAATGCGGTTGGGTTTTCAAGGCTTTAGCGTTTGCTCCAGATAGCGCGGCAGGGCGCAAAAATCGGGTTTGTAAAGAAGTTCGACAGTAATGCTGCGCCGCACATAATACAGCGCCCCCAGAATCGCGCTCAAGTCCTTGAAATATATCTAATTAACCCGATGGTCCCGGAACGCGCCGCGCTTGGAAGGTGCATGGCCCGCCCGCAAACACCGCTTTTCAAAGGGGCGCCCGTTGCCACGAGGTGTTTTTGCGCGGTTTGTCAAATAATTCGACGGTCCCGTTTGCGTGGATACGATCGATGAGTCCGATGGTGCTGAAGAAGCGGCCGTTGCGCACCACGCCGACGACGTTGAGGGTAGCGTCGATGTTCGCCAGCGGGTCGCCATCCACGATCACCAGGTCGGCCAGGCTGCCGACCGCGATGCGCCCCAGCTGCAATCCGAGCCCGAGCGCTGCGGCTGCATTCACCCCGGCGGCGCGCAGCGCCTGTTCCGGTGTCAGCCCGGCGGCTGCGAGCGCGCGGAATTCCGCGTGTAGCCCGAGACCCGCCGGCAGGCCGCTGGGTTTGCTGCCGAGCACCACCGTGGTCCGTCCGCCCGTGAGCTGCGGCGGCGCCGAGAACCGGCGCACCGGATCGAACTCGTCACCGAGCAGGCCGGCCTGCCGCGACGCCAGCAGCGCTTCGAGGTTCGGCGTTTGCGCGTCCGCGAGGCCGGACACGATCGTGATCGGTTCGCTGTTGCCAGCCGCGAGTTTCATGGCCTGGTACTGGTGAGCGCCGGGTGAGCCGGGCAGCGCGGCGGCGCCGAGCAGCAGGGACGCGCCCGAGCCGAGCGCCGCCTGCCAGGTTTCCGCGAGGACTGGAACGCCTTGCTGCTGCCACCCCTCGACGGTGGCTCTTTGCTCCATGCCTGCGTTCATGTCGCCGGCGACCGTGACGAGCCACGGCAGCGGTTCGCTGGCCGCGTCGGCGGTTCGCGCCGCGAGAACGCGCGGTCCCGGCAGTTCGGTGCCGGACCAGCGGCTGTTCAACGACTCAGCCTTGTCGAGGTCTGCGACGAGTGTCGTGACACCGAATGTCAGCAGCACGGGGCCGAGGCGTTCGTCGGCCGCCTCCGGCAGTGCCGCGTAGCCATCGATAAAGCCGGGCAGCACCGTCAGGTCGCCCATGTTCACCAGCACCGCGCCGCTGCGGTCGCGTTGCGGCTCGATGGCACTGATGCGCCCGCCATCGATAAGTATGTCGAGACCTTCGCGGTAGCCCCCTCCGATGCCGTCGAACAGCCTCGCGGCGCGAATGACGAGCTTGCCGGCGGGCTCGTCGACCACGGCAAGATTGCGCACCGGTACCGTCTTGGGCGCCTGCGCCACCGGGCGGCCGACCGTCGCGCGGAACGGCACGGTCCTCGACACCCAGGAATTGAAATTGCGCCTGCGGATATGGCCGTCGGCCGTGTAAAGCATGTGCTGCCGGTCGAGCCAGGCGACAGGCGCTACGTCCAGTTCCTTTTCCTGGATTAGCACCCGTTCCAGGAGCGGGTCCGACAGGATCACCATATTGATGGTTACGCCGTCTGCGGATTCGCGCGCAAATGTCACGAGGCTGCCGTCAGGGCGCCACGACGGTGCGGACAGGCGTTCCTCGGTATTCACCAACACCCGGTCGGGCGCACCGAATCGCCGCAGCACGAGCGACCAGCGATCCTCGTGATGATGGATGTAGACGAGATTACGGCCATCCGCCGACCAGGCAGGCTCGGCCTCGTCACCGGGCAGTGTCGTTATGCGCCAGGTCAATCCGGTGGGCACATCCAGCTCCCACAGGTCGAAGCCGGTGTCATGCCGTTGCGATGCGAACACGAGGCGCTCGCCGTCGGGGTGCCAATCAGGCTGCCGGTCCGAATAGCGGCCCTCGCCAAGTTCTCGTACCTCGTTGCTGGCGAAGTCATACAGGTAGAGGCCGCTGCGCTGCTCCGAACGCGCTTCGAAGACGATCGCCGATCCGTCCGGAGACCACCGCGGTCGTTCTGCCGGTAACAGCCCGGCCTCGATTGGCGCTGCGTTGCCGCCCTTCTGGGGCACGACCCAGATTCCTCCAATCAGGTCCATCGCGATGCGGCCGTCCGCGGCGACATCGATGTTGATGTCCGTCCCCTCGGTGATCGTCACCTGCGCGAGCGCGGCTTCGCAGCAGGCGAGGGCGACCAGTACCGTCGCAAGACGCCTAGCTCGCACGCCCCACCTGCACCGACTGCTGGCCGTCAGCGTCCACACCGATGGTGACTTCCATCGGCTGGCAGCAGACCTGGCAGTCCTCGACATACACCTGTGAGCCGGCAGAGAAATCAACCACGATCGTTATCGGTTCGGCGCAGAACGGACAGTGGCAGCGTTCTTCGGAAATCAGTTCGCTCATCGCTTCTCGTGCTCAGGGCTGCAGCCGTGTTCCCTTCCAGTCGCCCGCGACGAAGTCCGGCGTCGCTTCTCGATCGAGGCTGCGTTGCCACCTTGCTCGGTCATGAATGCGATCCTGCCCTTCGATCCATAACTCC
>Ga0210140_1000206_pt1 | contig 10422 bp, 14 predicted proteins | sample China_Bullhead_C_3_FD_184858 | JGI IMG/M metagenome (GOLD analysis project Ga0210140, IMG submission 184858) | Wetland microbial communities from San Francisco Bay, California, USA, that impact long-term carbon sequestration -... | ecosystem: Environmental > Aquatic > Marine > Wetlands ...
ATTCAGTCACTTGCGGTTCACGGCCGCACGCGCGCTTGCCGTTACCGGGGTGATGCCGAATACGACACCATCGCGCACATTAAACAGCTGGTGTCGATTCCCGTGATTGCCAACGGCGACCTGACCACTCCGGAGAAGTCGCTTGAAGTTCTGCGCCTAACTAATGCAGACGGCTTGATGATCGGCCGGGGCGCGCAGGGACGTCCGTGGATATTTCGTGAACTCAATTTTTATCTCGAAAACGGCACACAAAAAGCGCCGCTGGATAAAAATGAATTGCGTGCTATCATGCTCGGCCACCTGAGCGATTTGCACCGTTTTTACGGCGAAAAGAGAGGCGTTCGGGTGGCTCGAAAGCACCTGACCTGGTACTGCGACAAGCTCGCGAATGCAGACGAGTTTCGTTACCGGGCAGTGCGCGTCAACAGCGCTTCTGAACAACTGCGTCTAACCAAAGAGTACTTCGACCGCGACGACGGGGGGCTATCTCTGGCAGCGTAGCTTTTCGGAAGCTTGGGGAGAATGGCTCGACGAGCGGCGAGCCGGCGTACCAGGATTGAGCAACGTGGCCAGCAAGAAGCCGAAACAACACCAAGAACTCATCGCATCGAAAAGCAAGAAACCACTCTGTAAACATACCGAGGACGCGCTGAAGAGTTACTTCGCGAGTCTCAACGGGGATCGTCCGGGGGATCTCTACGACCTCGTACTGAGCGAAGTGGAGCGTCCGCTGTTCAAGGCCGTGATGGACTATACAGACGGCAACCAAAGCCAGGCCGCCGGCATTCTCGGTATCAACCGGGGAACCTTGCGGAAGAAACTCAGAACCTACTCGCTGATTCATTAAATGTTCAAAGTCCGACGTGCGCTCGTCAGTGTCTCTGACAAGAGCGACCTGATTCCCTTCGTCAAGGGCCTTGCCGATCTCGGGGCAGAGATACTGTCCACGGGCGGCACCGCAAAGCAGCTTCGCGACGCCGGCATCGACGCCGTCGAAGTCTCTGACAAGACCGGGTTCCCCGAGATCATGGACGGGCGCGTCAAGACCCTGCACCCGAAGATCCACGGTGGACTGCTCGGCCGCCGCGGCACCGACGAAGGCGTGATGAAGGAGCACGGCATCGAGCCGATCGACCTGCTGTGCGTGAACCTTTATCCGTTCGAGGCAACTATCGCGCGTGACGACGCGACGATCGACGATGCCATCGAGAACATCGATATCGGTGGGCCGGCGATGATCCGGGCCGCATCGAAGAACCACGATGGCGTCGCGGTGGTCGTGGACCCGGCGGATTACGAGGCTGTGCTTGCCGCGCTGAAGGGCGCCGGGCTGAGCCTCGAGGATCGCCGCCGCCTTGCCGCCAAGGCTTACGCACATACGGCGAGCTACGATACGGCGATCACGAAATACCTGTCGAAAGCGCTCGGTGACGATCCGCTGGGCGAACGCATGCTCTACTCCGGTCGTCTCGTCGAGCGCATGCGCTACGGCGAGAACCCGCACCAGAACGCGGCGTTCTACATCGATCAACAAGCGCCCGCCGGATCGCTCGCAACCGCCAGGCAACTGCAGGGTAAGGCCCTGTCTTACAACAACATCGCCGACAGCGACGCCGCGCTCGATTGCGTGAAACAATTCGAGGCGCCGGCCTGCGTTATCGTCAAGCACGCGAATCCCTGCGGCGTTGCCGTCGCCGACGACATCCTGGCCGCCTACGACAAAGCCTTCAGGACCGATCCGACGTCCGCGTTCGGCGGCATCATCGCCTTCAACCGAACGCTGGACGAGAAGACCGCCGCGGCGATCATCGAGCGGCAGTTCGTCGAGGTGATCGTCGCACCGCATATCGAGCCCGCAGCCGCGAAAGCCTGCAGCGCCAAGAAGAACGTGCGCGTGCTCGAAACCGGCGAGTGGCCGGCCGAAGCGGCAGCCGGGTTCGATTTCAAGAAGGTCTCCGGCGGCCTGCTGGTTCAGAACACGGACCTCGGACGCATTAGCGCCGACGATCTCAAGGTCGTCACCGAGAAGAGACCGACGCCGGAGCAGGTTCGTGACATGCTGTTTGCATGGACGGTCGTCAAGTACGTGAAATCGAACGCCATCATATTCTGCAAGGACGGCATGACGATCGGCGTTGGCGCGGGCCAGATGAGCCGTGTCTATTCCACGAAAATCGCCGCTATCAAGGCCGCGGACGAGGGACTCGAGGTCGAGGGCTCCGTGATGGCCTCAGATGCGTTTTTCCCGTTCCGGGACGGCATCGACGCGGCCGCCGAGACCGGCATCGCCGCGATCATCCAGCCCGGCGGGTCCATGCGCGACGAGGAAGTCATCGAGGCCGCGAACGAGCACGGGCTGGCCATGGTTTTCACCGGGATGCGCCATTTCCGGCATTGAGCTATTGTCGGTTCACTGACAGCACGGTGGCATTCGCAGCATGAAGATTTTGATCATTGGATCCGGCGGCCGCGAACATGCGCTCGCGTGGAAATGTGCGCAGACCGCTGACGAAGTCATCGTCGCGCCTGGCAACGCGGGTACGGCGCGCGAGAACAAGGTCCGCAATGCACCGGTATCGTCGGACGACATCGACGCCCTGATCGCGCTCGCGCAGAAGGAAAGAGTCAACCTCACGATTGTCGGCCCCGAAGCGCCGCTCGTCGCCGGCATCGTCGACCGCTTCGAGGACGCCGGCCTGCCCTGCTTCGGCCCCAGTGCCGCTGCAGCGCAACTCGAGGGCTCGAAAGCCTTCACCAAGGATTTCCTGGCAAGGCACCACATCCCCACCGGAGCCTACAAGAACTTCGCGGAACTCGAACCCGCGCTCGCCTACATACGCGAACAGGGTGCGCCGATCGTGATCAAGGCCGACGGCCTTGCGGCCGGCAAAGGCGTGATCGTGGCGCACACCCTGGAGGAAGCCGAGCAGGCCGCGACAGACATGCTGGCCGGGAACAAGTTCGGCGACGCGGGCGCGCGCATCGTGGTCGAGGAGTTTCTCGACGGCGAGGAAGCCAGTTTCATCGTCATCACGGACGGCGAGACGATCCTGCCGCTCGCGACGTCGCAGGACCACAAGGCCCGCGACGAGGGCGACACCGGTCCGAATACCGGCGGCATGGGCGCGTATTCGCCGGCCCCGGTTGTTACGCCCGAAGTCGAAGCGCGGATCATGCACGAAGTGATCGAGCCGACACTCAGGGGCATGTACATCGACGGCACGCCCTATCTTGGTTTCCTGTACGCAGGACTGATGATCATGGCCGACGGTTCGCCGAAGGTCATCGAGTTCAACTGCCGCATGGGCGATCCCGAGACCCAGCCGATACTGATGCGCCTCAGGTCCGATCTCGTCGCAATCTGCAAGGCGACCCTCGAAGACAAACTGGACAGCATCAAGGCGAAGTGGGACGAGCGCGCAGCGCTGGGCGTCGTGATGGCCGCAGGCGGCTATCCGGGCTCCTACGAGAAGGGCAAGCGCATCGCCGGGCTCGACGGGGAATTCGACGACGACCAGAAAGTATTCCACGCGGGCACGGCCCTCGACGGGGACAACGTGGTCACGAGCGGCGGCAGGGTCCTGTGCGTGGTCGGGCTCGGCGAAAGTGTCGCCAAAGCGGCAGAACGCGCCTACGACGCCGTCGACAAGATTTGCTGGGAACACGTCTACCTGCGCCGCGATATCGGTCACCGCGCGATTGCCCGCGAACAGGGCTAGACGCACCGTGCTGACGACGGTCGAAGCGATCCACGCCATCAAGAAGGCGATGGCGCCTTTCGACAGCGAGATCGTGCCGATGGATTCCGCCATGGGCCGGGTGCTGCGCCAGCCGGTGCATGCGGAGCGCGACCAGCCACCCTTCGACCGCGTGATGATGGACGGCATCGCGCTTCGTTTCGCAGACTTCGAGAGGGGCCTGCGCACATTCCCGATCCAGTCGCGGCAGCATGCCGGCGACCCTGCGCACACGCTCGAGGCCGGGAAGTGCATCGAGATCATGACCGGTGCCTGCCTGCCCGAGGGCGCGGACTGTGTCGTGCCCGTGGAACGCATCACGGTCAACGATGGCGCGGCCGAGATCGAAGCGGACTACGACGCGAGTCTGCGGCAGCACATTCATGGCCGCGGCTCGGATCACACCGAGGGCACACAGCTGTTACGTCCTGGCACGCGAATCGCCCCGGCAGACGTCGCAATCATCGCGTCGGCCGGTCTGCCGCAGGTCGAAGTCAGCCGCCTGCCGACCATACGCGTGATTTCAACAGGCAACGAACTGGTACCGGCCGGTAAGCCGATCGACGCGCACCAGATCCGCGAGTCGAACGGCCCGGCGGTGGTCGCGATGTTGCGTCATAAAGGCTACGTGGACTGCCAGCACGATCATCTCGTCGACGACGTCGAGATACTCGAACGCCGCATCGCCGAGCACCTGGACGCGGCCGATGTGCTCGTGCTTTCGGGCGGTGTGTCGATGGGCAAAGCCGACTTCGTCCCGCAAGTGTTGCAGAAACTCGGCGTTGAAGTCGTATTCCACAAGATCAGCCAGAGGCCGGGAAAGCCGATGTGGTTCGGCATCGGTCCGCAGCAGCAGGCCGTGTTTGCGCTGCCCGGCAACCCGGTGTCCACGCTCGTCTGCTGCCGCCACTACGTGATTCCGGCGCTCGCCGGTGCATCGGGTGCTTCGCCCGGCAATCCGGAGTTCGCAGCACTCGCGCAGGACGTGGCTTTCCGGCCCAGGCTCACCTGCTTCCTGCCGACGCGTCTCGTGTCGAACGCGGCGGGAACGCTACTCGCCCTGCCCGTGCAAACGAATACCTCGGGCGACTTCGCATCACTTAGCGGAACCGACGGCTACGTGGAACTCGCGCTCGAAGACACCTTCTTCGAGACCGGCACGACCGTGCCGCTGCATCGCTGGTAGACCGAGCCGACCGGAATAACCCCGGGCGCTCGCTGCAACGGCGAGGTCCCCAGCCAGGCTGGTGGCCATTACGCGTAATATGGTATTTTTTTCACATTGATTTCAGATGCCCCGGTTGCTGGTGAGTGCTCCAGCCAACCGGTCTTGGACAACGAGCAGCCTGTGCAAATAGCGGATCGTCAAGAAGCGGACGATGTAATTGCGTTGGTACACGCCGTGGAACCGGCTGGCCGCGAGGGTATCGAACTCCCAACGTTAATTGCACGCGTCTCGATCGCGCCGAAACGCGTCGAGCGACTGTTACGCAGGCATTCCGACTACTTCGTGCAGATAGCCGACGAGCCGAAATACGCTTTGAATCGCTTCCGCGAATTCCGAGGCGATGCGGATCTGATCATCGCCGCTGTAAAGCAATCGCACCGACGATTCACCCGATTGCAGCTCATCGGGTCGGTTCTGCTGTTGATGACGATACTGCTCATGTTTGGCAGCCATTTGTTTTTCGATTGACCGGACATGGGCCGATGCGCCCATGACGAAAAACCGGCGCTGGCTGAGAAGTTCTTCAAGCCATCTTTGTAACTTGATCAGCCCGCAGCGTTGCGACCTCGCGTCACCTGCCAGATACTAGGCGTTGGCAGACATCGACCGCGAGCGACAATACGACTATGACGACAGAAACGGACAAGGCGTTTTTCGAGCGCGCCGACGCGTACATCACCGTGGCCAACGAGCAGGCACAGACCGTCAACCGGGGCAAGGTCAGCGCTTCGATGATGTTTGCCACGGCACGATTCAACGCCTGGGTGAGCGCAAGCGGCACGGACTCGGGCGAGGAACTGGCTTCCGTCAGAGCGGAGGCGCTCGATTACTTCGTCACGGAGTACAAGAAGATGCTCGAGGAGAATCTCGACGAGTACATCGAGCACTTCGACAAGTACATGAGCGGCGACGGCGGCACCACCTGAAATCGCCCTTTTATGGTGACTTTTGCGCATATATCGCCTTTAACTTGCCGTCTACGCGGTCCCGGAGATAGCGTGATGTCCAGAATCGCAGTGCTTGTCGCCCTGGTATTTCTTCCTTCCGCGTTGCTCGCGCAGACCCAATCGCATATCGAGGCAGCGCAGGAACTGCTGGTACTCACGAATACCAAAGAGGCCACGGAGCAGGCTTTCGAGCAGATCTATCCGCTTGTCAATTCGATGTCGGAACACTACCCGGTTTCCGATGAGTATCGGGAACTGATGGCGGAAGAGATGCAGGCAAACCTGGAATTCATAAAAAGAGAACTGAACTGGTCGGTACTGGAACCGCGGCTGGTAGAGGTGTATGTCGGCGTTTACTCGGAGGACGAATTGCGCGGTCTCAATGAATTCTACAGGACGCCCCTCGGCCAGAAATTCATCGAGAAGACGCCTGAGATCATGGAAGCCTCGAGTCGAATGACGATGGACCTTTTTCGGGAACTCATCCCGAAGCTAAACGCAATGCAGGAAGAACGGCGCGAAAAGAGAAAGCACCGCGATACGCATTGAGCGAAGGCGCCGGTTGCATTCGCCAATCGCCCGCAAGATACTTGAAGGCCATCGCGCGTACGAACACGGTTGGTCTATCGTGAACATTCCAAGGTGCCGCACGGCATTATTCCTGTCGCTCGCGCTCGCAGTGCTACCGACCCATGCCCAGGATGTCGGACTCGCGCGCGGCGCGGAACTTCTGATCCCGTTCAAGCAGGAACTGCAACAGGCTCTGAAATCGGGACTCGCCGAGGGCCCTGCCGAGGCTATCCGGGTCTGCCGGGTGAAGGCGCCCGGGATTGCGGATGCGCTGTCTACAGGCAGTGTGCGAATGGGCCGCAGCAGCCACAGGCTGCGCAACCCGGACAACACCGCACCGGGCTGGGTCGGCCCGATCATTCAGGCCTACCTCGACGACCCGTCCAGCCGCGCGCCGCAGGCCATCGAACTGGCGGATAACCGCTGGGGCTACGTCGAGCCGATCATCGTCCAGCCACTCTGTTTGACCTGCCACGGCTCGGAACTCGCGCCCGAGATTGCCGCTCGAATTTCGGAACTCTACCCGGAAGACCGTGCCACGGGTTTCGAGACGGGCGACCTGCGCGGCGTATTCTGGCTCGAATTTCCCGGGGAAGCACGGTAGTCCCCCGCCAGGTGCGGGTGACGAGTAAGCAATGACGCGACGCAAGCCGCTGGCCGGCATCTACCAGATAACGACCTTCCTTGCGCTCGTTCTGCTGCTGCTGATCCTTTTCATATCGGCTGCGTATTTCTTCATGATCCCGGCGCCGGACGAGCCATCCGGCCAGGGTGACCTTCTTGCGGAGCTTGAGACCAGGCGCAGCACCTGGACAATGAAGCGGCCGGCCGCCTACCGCTATGTCGTCGACCGCGACTGTAACTGCGAGCGCGCCTACACAGAGCCCTACGTCGCGACCCACGACGGTGATAACCGGTCCGCGGCCTTCACGGTCGAGATCGAATCGGTCTCGGGCGAATTCATCGCGACGCCACCCGGCGCGGTGTGGATTGACGACCTGTTCGACCTCATCGAGCAGTCCGTCCGTGACGAGAAAAAGGTCGACGTCGAGTACGACCGGAATCTCGGCTATCCGGCCTCGATCGTCGTTCATCCCGCCCCGGCACCGCCCGACTCGATCTTCCGGGTGGAGGTCCGCGATTTCGAGACTCTCGAATACCGATAGGCTGCAGTGAGACCATGATCGTCCGCTACCTCCTGTTCTGGCCTGCCCTCGCCGTGATCGCGATCTTCAATGGCACGCTGCGCCAGTTCGCCTATGGTCCGCACATGGCGGAGCTCGCAGCGCATCAGCTCTCCACCTTCACCGGCATGTTGTTCACCGGCCTGGCAGTCTGGGCGCTGAACCGGGTCTGGCCGATCGACTCGGCGGGGGAGGCCTGGGTCATCGGCGCCTGCTGGCTCCTGATGACCATCGCTTTCGAGTTCGGTTTCGGCCATTACGTCGCGGGCCACAGCTGGTCGCGGCTGTTGGCCGACTACAATCTCGCCGAAGGCAGGGTCTGGTCGCTGTTCCTCGCCTGGATCGCAGTGCTGCCCTACCTGACCTGGCGGATCGGCAAGGGATAGAACAGGTGCTACAGTGGCAGCCATGAAAACACACCATGTTCCGGCCCGCTCACAAGCAGCGGGAATGCATACCCCGTGACTACCGCCGAAGAACGGCGCCAGTGGATCGAGGCCCTGCAAGCTTACCGCGACGACTCCGAGCGCCTGTTCGCGCTGGTGGCAAGCCTCGCCAACCTGCTCGATGAGGAAATGGTCGTGGAAACCATGGAATCGGTGCTCGGCATCGTCGCAGTACACGACAACGATTGCGTCATCTTCAACGATCTCGCGATTCGCTTCGGTAGCGACGGCCGCGTAAAGAGCGTGTTCCGGACGATTGACGGTTCGGGCAACGGTACCTAGCTTCGGATCGAGGAAGGCCCCATGGACGAATTTCTCGTTGCAGCGATCGCCGAGGCTCGCAAGGGACTCGAGGCCGGCGGGATTCCGATTGGTTCAGTGCTGGTACTCGACGGCAAAATTGTGGGCCGCGGCCACAACCAGCGCGTGCAAAAAGGCAGCGCCGTGCTCCACGCGGAAATGGACTGCCTGGAGAACGCGGGCCGGCTTACCGCCGCGGACTATGCAGGCACCACGCTGTACTCGACGCTGTCGCCGTGCGATATGTGCAGCGGCGCCATCCTGCTTTACAAGATCCCGAGGGTCGTCATCGGTGAGAACCGCACGTTTCAAGGGCCCGAGGAACTCCTGCGCGCCCGCGGCGTGGAGCTCAAAATCGCCGACAACGCCGAGTGTGTACAATTGATGACCGATTTCATTCGCGACAACCCGAATCTCTGGAACGAAGACATCGGAGAATGACGCACCGCCAATCGACATCACTGTATGCCGCCTACGGCTCGAACCTGCATCCGCAGCGCCTGCGTGAGCGCATAAAATCTGCGACGCTGCGCGGCACCGGCTTCCTTCGCAAGTACACGCTGCAGTTCCACAAGCGCGGCCAGGATCTTTCTGCGAAGTGCGGCTTCTCTGGCTGCGGGCAGGGACTGCACGTCGCTATCTACGCAGTAAACGAGGCAGACCGGAAGACCCTCGACCGGATCGAGGGCGTCGGCAAGGGGTATGACGTGGATGAAATCAGCGTCCCGGGGTTCGGCAGGTGCTTTACCTACGTTGCCGCCCGGACCCACATCGATGAACTGCTGCACCCGTTCGACTGGTATCGCGAGATGGTACTGCTGGGATGCCGCCGGCACGCATTCCCGGTGCCGTACTGTGAGCGCATCGCGTCGCTTCCGGTCATCGAGGACCCGGACCCGGTGCGCCGCGCGAAAAACTGGCGCACGGTCGAGTTGCTGAGATGACGATGAGCGAACCGACCTACACCGGGCGCTGCTTCTGCGGACAGGTTCGCTTCGAGCTTGCCAGCGAGCCGGCATTCGCCTGTCACTGCCACTGCGAAAGCTGCCGGCGCTCGGCCGGCGCACCGTTCGTGACCTGGGTGTCGTTCGACCGCGAGGCATTTGCGCTCACCGCGGGCACGATTGCCGAATACCGCTCCTCGCCAGGGGTGCGCCGCGGCCACTGTGCGGCCTGCGGCACGACGATCACCTACTCCTGGGAGCAGCGGCCGGAAGAAATCGATATTGCGGTCGCGAGCCTGGACGATACGACAGGCATCGAGCCCGAGGCGCATATCTGGGTGCAGGACAAGGTGCCGTGGCTGGTCATCAACGACGACCTGCCACGGTACAAGACGACGGTCTCGGCGGGCGACCTGGCCTGATCGCGGTATTCCTACCGCTTCATCGCCTCGAAGAACTTCGCGTTGGTCTTGGTGTCCTGCAGCTTGCTTAGCAGGAACTCGATCGCCGCGAGTTCGTCCATCGGGTGCAGCACCTTGCGGAGAACCCACATCTTCTGCAGCTCGTCCGGATCCGTCAGCAGCTCTTCCTTGCGCGTGCCCGAGCGGTTGATGTTGATGGCCGGGAACACGCGTTTTTCCGCAATACGGCGATCCAGGTGGATCTCCATGTTGCCGGTGCCCTTGAACTCCTCGTAGATGACTTCGTCCATCTTGGAGCCGGTATCGATAAGCGCGGTAGCAAGAATCGTCAGGCTGCCGCCCTCCTCGATATTGCGCGCCGCGCCGAAAAAGCGTTTCGGACGGTGCAGCGCATTGGCATCGACACCACCGGTGAGGACCTTGCCAGACGACGGCACCACCGTGTTGTAGGCACGGGCGAGACGCGTGATCGAGTCGAGCAGGATCACGACGTCGCGCTTGTGCTCCACGAGCCGTTTGGCCTTTTCGATCACCATGTCGGCAACCTGCACGTGGCGGCTTGCCGGTTCGTCGAAGGTCGACGAAACGACTTCGCCACGCACGCTGCGTTCCATCTCGGTCACTTCTTCAGGGCGCTCGTCGAT
>Ga0210140_1000207_pt1 | contig 10390 bp, 8 predicted proteins | sample China_Bullhead_C_3_FD_184858 | JGI IMG/M metagenome (GOLD analysis project Ga0210140, IMG submission 184858) | Wetland microbial communities from San Francisco Bay, California, USA, that impact long-term carbon sequestration -... | ecosystem: Environmental > Aquatic > Marine > Wetlands ...
GTAGTGACTACGGGTGCTATAAAACATAAACAGCATGTAAAGAGATTGGAAAAACATACAAAAGATACAGTCATTACTGCTGATTATGCAAATGAACAACTTCTGGAACGTAAAAAAAGCTCACATGATATCAGTGGCCATGATGAAACAGCTTCTTTGACTAAAACAGGAGAAGAAACTGTTGCCGGGGTTCTATGTGATGTGTGGGAAGGTGCAGGCGTAAAAAAATGCATGTATAAAAATATTGTTCTTAAGTTAGAATCTCATATATTAGATGTTTGGTATGTAAAAGAGGCAACGAAAGCCATTTTTGATATTAATACTTCCAGTGAAGCGTGTAGTGTACCTGATTTCCCTGTACAAGAGTTTGCACTTTTTAAAGATGATATTAAAACCAAGAACGTACATAAATCTGAAAGTTTTTATAAAATATTAAAACAAACTGCTTTTAGTGTCAGTGATATGAATGCAAGTTACCGTAGCAGCGACATAAGAGATGAAGAGAGGAGAAAGTTTATTAACCATATTTCTAAAGATATTTATAAAAGACAAAAGAAACTCTTACCTAAGCTCTTAAAATCTATGAAGAAAACACGTGAATGTCTACAGACAGTGGAAGACCCTTTTACAGCCAATCAATGTATAGAAGAATTTAGTCGGATGAAGGCACAATTAGGGATAGAAGAGGATGACTATATGATACATTGGGATGAGCAATGCAAAAATATATTACTCGACAAAATAGAAGACGAACTCATCAATTTGCAATCTCGCATACCCTGTGTGAATCGTGCAAAAAATATTACTGATCTCTCTAGTTGTATGAAATAATCATCTATGAAGTTTTACCGTATTTACATAGAGCTTACCAATGTATGTGGACTCTCCTGCAGTTTTTGTCCTACAAAAGCGTTACCTACTAAAGAGATGGATCTGGATTTTTTTGAATCCATTGTTAACCAAGCCAAATCGTATACCAAGGAGATCGCTTGTCATGTTGTAGGGGATCCTCTTACACTGTCTAATCTAGATGCTTATTTAGATATTATCCATAAACATGGGCTTAAAGCGATGCTGACAACCAGCGGATACTTTTTGAAGAAGCATTCTTATGATACACTTTTCCATCCTTGTGTAAAACAGATCAACATTTCACTCAATAGTTTCAATAAAAATGATACTTCTATCACCTTTGAACAGTACATGAATCCTGTACTTGAATTATGTGAAGCTAAGCTGAACAGAGAAGAAGACTTGTTTATTAATTTGCGTGTATGGAATTTAGATGAGATGATGAGTGAACGAACGTTTAATGAAACACTGTTTGAAAAACTTTCGTCTGCTTTTGATACCAAAATTGATCTTAACAGCATTTATGAAGAGAAACCAAAGTCACTGCGTCTAGCCTCGAAAGTACTTGTACATTTTGACAACTACTTTGAATGGCCCTCTTTAAACAATAAAATATACGGTCATGGAACATGTCAGGGTTTACAGTCACATGTGGCTATTTTGGCCAGTGGGAAAGTCGTACCTTGTTGTTTGGATTGCGATGGGATTATAGAACTTGGAGACTTACATGAAAATACACTGGATGAAATTTTAACTTCAAAACGTGCGGTAAATATGTTAGAGGGATTTAAAGAGGGCAAAGCAGTAGAAGAGCTTTGCCAGAAATGTTCTTATAAAGATCGTTTTAACAATTAGTCTTTATCAGGTGTTATTCTTTCGAATTTTGTACCTTCAAATGAAAAGTTACCCATCATCCCCTTAGAATCAAATACAAATCCAACCATATTGGAACCAAAATCAACATCATCAGCTTCTTCTTCAGCATTATATTCAGCGACAGCAATATTGATATCAATCTCAGTTTCCCAATCATCATCCCTCATAAAAGTTTTGAGTGCTTGGTCTGTTGTAAAGGCTATGATCAAAGAATATTGTTGCATCCCCATTTGCATTCCCATAGAGGCAGATGTGATACTGTAGTACCCTGCAGTCACACCATTTACACGTAGTGCTCCTTCACCATATTTACCACCAAGAAAAAAGCCTCCTTCTGTTACCTCAGGAAATACGATATAGCCTTTTGCATTGTCTAAAAACTTTTTACCGCCATTTACTTCTTTATAAAACACCATAAGTGCTTCATTTGAATCATTATCAATTTCTTCAGCTGTGTCATCTAAAGCCATAGAGTTAGTAGTAAATGCTAGAAGCATAGCCAATATAAGGGGTATAGTTTTCAATAGTTTCATTACTTCTCCTTCAAGTGTAGTGTTAATTAGGGTTTGATTCTTTCAAATTTGGTACCTTCCATCGTAAAGCTGCCCATCATTCCTTTTGAATCAAAGATAAAAGCAACCATATCATCATCATAGTCAACATCATCAAGCTCTTCTTTAGAGTTCCACTCTGCGATAGCTATTTTACCATCGACATCTGTTTCCCATTCATCTTCGTCTAAAAGAAGAAATTTATTGAGGGCTGCATCAGAAGTAAAGGCGATGATCATATTATACATTTGTGCTCCCATTTGGAAACCAACTGAGGCAGAGGTAATGCTATAATATGCTTTAGTGGAGTTACCTACACGCAGTGCACCTTCACCATATTTACCACCAACAAAAAATCCTACTTCTTTGATATCTGGAATGACAAGATAAGCCTTCGCATGTTCCAAATATTGTTTGGAACCTTTGACTTCTTTATAAAATGTTCTGAGTGCATCATTTGCATCCTTATCTATTTCACTTGCAGAGTTTAGTGTCGCCATAGAGTTAGTTGTAAATGCTAAAAGTATAACGAATAGCATAGGTAAAAACTTAAATATCTTCATCACTTGTCCTTATTTATTTGTATTGATTTATTATAACACAAAAGATAATTAAATTACGTAGTATGTGTGAATAAAAAAGAAACAGAGAGGTAAGAAGGTAATGAGAAATATTTTAAAAATGAATGGAAGAAAAAATGTAAGTATATTTGATGGAGAGATTCCTCCATCAAATAGGATGAAATAAAAATTTAATTAGGTATGATTCTTTGGAATTTTGTACCTTCTATACTGACACCTAACATTAAACCTTCTGCACCGTAGATAAATGCAACAATAGGTTTTTCATAACTGATAGAGGTAATATCTTTATTTTTCCCCCAGTCTGCTACAGTGATAGAACCATCTACACCGGCTTCCCATCCGTTACTTTTAATAAAATTGTTTAAAGAGGCTTCTGAAAGAAAGGCGATGAGGACCGAATGCTCTTGCACACCGGCTTGGTATCCTATGGAAGCGGATGTCATACTGTAAAAGTGTCTTGTAGTACCATTGGCACGTAGGGCACCTTCTCCATACTCACCCCCAAAGATAAATCCACCTTTTATGACAGAAGGAAAAACAAGATAACCTTTTACTTTTGAAAGAAATTCTGTTCCCCCTGCAACTTCTTTTTCAAATTTTTTGATAGCTGCATCAACATCTGCATTGAGTTGGCCAGCTGGTTTTGCAAATGAAAATTGCGTAAAAGCAAGAGAGATGAGAAGTAATAGCATCATTGGGTTTAATTTTTTAATGTACATGTGGTAATCCTTATGAAATTTGTCATATTATATCTTAGAAAAGTAAATTAAATTAAACAGTAGGAAGATGATGGAAAAGTTGAGTATTAAGGCTTACGCGAAACGACATAAATTGAGTATATTTAATGTGGTGAAAATGACCAAATCAGGCCAAGTTCCAACAGAAACAGTAGTAGAGAATGGTAAAGATGTAGTCTATATCTTACTAGATGGTGATGTCGAGAAAGAGGTTAAAAAGTCTATCGTGAAAGAAGAAAATAAAGAACCCTATAGCTTACGAAAAGAGAATGCAAGACTTAAAAAAGAGATAGAAAAATTAAAAGAGGAGATAGCACTACTAAAAAATAGAGTATAATAGTGGTATGAAAGTAGCATATATAACTGATGATATCTATCTACAGCATCATACCGGTGCAATGCATCCGGAGTCTCCAGAGCGCCTAGTGGCTATCAATAAAGCCATTGAACCACTGCATCCATCATTGGTCTTAAAAGCTCCTATAAGTGCTTCAGAACATATACTGGAATTTGTACATTCCTCTGATCATATAGAAATGATTAAAAATGTTTGTGCATATGGTGGAAGTATAGATTCTGATACTGTTTGCAGTAGTGATTCTTTTGATGCAGCAAGGATGGCTTCGGGGGCGGGAGTCGTAGCATTAGATGGCATAAGATCTGGAGAATTTGAGCGGGCATTTTGTGCCGTAAGACCTCCTGGACATCATGCCAGACCTGAACAAGCCATGGGATTTTGTCTTTTCAATAACATAGCCATAGCTGCACGATATGCACAGAGCATAGGATATGAAAAAGTGATGATCATAGATTTTGACGTGCATCATGGTAATGGTACACAAGAAATTTTTTATGCTGATGATTCAGTATTTTATTTTTCTTCACATCAGGCTTATATATTTCCTGGTACAGGTGCTGAATCCGACATAGGTGAGGGTAAAGGCAGTGGATATACTGCGAACTTTCCAATGATGGCTGGAACCACAGACAACGAATTACTTGACATCTATGAACATGATCTGCCTCCTTTTGTCAAAAACTTTAACCCTGACATCATTTTAGTTTCAGCTGGGTATGATTTGCATGAAAGTGATCCTCTGGCACAACTTAACATCACTACTGAAGGTATAAGAAGCATAGTGAGGCTCATATTGGATAGTGCAGATGTTCCCTTTGTATTTTTTTTAGAAGGGGGTTATAATGTCAATGCCTTGGGAGAAAATGTCAAAGTAACTCTAAAAGAAATGATGATGAATTAAATCTCTATTTACTATATTATTTAATAAATAACACTTATATTTATGTATATAAGTGATATACTTTATATATGGAAGTGTATAAAATAAATAATATTGCCGGACATCTCGCAAAAGGATTTTTAGCTAATCCTCTTACTCCTGTATTAGCTGTTGCTATTTTACTTTTGGGGATTCTCTCTTTGCAGATCATGCCTAGAGAAGAGGATCCTCAGATAGAAGTAAGCGGTGGTTCTATCATCGTTGCTATACCTGGTGCTACACCTAGTGAGATCACTAATGTCATCATCAAACCTCTTGAGAGACGTATACGTGAAATTAAAGGTGTAGAACACGTTTATGGTACTGCCATGAATAATGTAGGTATGATAAACGTACAGTATTTTATCGGTGAAAACAGGGAGGAATCCAACCTTAAACTTTATGACAAAGTCATGCAAAATATGGATCAGCTTCCAAAAGGTACCATGCCTCCATTGGTTAAACCTTTTGACATCGATATAGATATCCCTATACTTACCGTAGCATTTTATAAAGCAGGTAATAAAGAAATCGATACGATAAATCTTTATAAGATCATACGTGAGCTTCAACAAGATATCAATTCCCTTGATAATGTAGCAAAAACCACACTCAAAGGTGTGAAGAAACCACAGTTTAATATCTTGATAGACTTACATAAACTCTCTGCCTATAATATCTCTTTAGGGCAGGTGACACAAGCTGTTAGGTCTATTTCTACGAATGCACCGGAGATAGACACAAGAACTTCAGAAGGCAAGCTTATCGTATTTGGTGTGCAAAATGCCTTGGATAATGTAGAAGATCTTAATGAATTGATCATTGCTCAGTATAGAGGATCACCTATTTATCTGGAAAATATTGCAAAAGTGGAATATAACTACGATATCCAAAATTATGATTCAGCTTCCATCACTTACCAGGAAAATAGGGGAGGAGAAGAACCCGGACCGATCCTCTTCCGTGATGCTGGAGACCAGATCACTATGACCATTGCTAAACTGAAAGGAACCAATGCTGTAAAGATAGCACAAAGAGCGATAGAGGAGATACAAAAGAATAAAGAAAAGTTGTTGAACCATGGCGTTGGTTTTATAGTGACGCGTAATTATGGTACACGGGCGAATGAAGCAGTAAATGAACTTGTACACCATTTGGAGATCACTATACTGATTATTGCATTGATCCTGGTACCTTTCCTTGGTTGGAGAGAATCATTGGTGGTGACCATTGCAGTACCTATGATACTTGCAACGACACTTTTCATCGCATTGATGACTGATCAGACGATCAATCGTATTACACTGTTTGCCTTCCTCCTGAGTTTGGGACTGATCGTTGATGATGCTATCATTGTGATTGAGAACATACATAGAAGACTGCATCTTAAAGAATCTGAAGCGCTTGAATTTGATGAGATCATCATCCAAGCAACAGATGAGATAGGCCCTTCAACAAACATTGCGACTATTGCTATTATGCTTACAATGATCCCTATGGGATTTGTTGGGGGCATGATGGGACAATTTATGAAGCCTATTCCTCTGAATGTACCGGTTGCACTTGCTATTTCATTGTTTGTCGCGTATGTATTTGCCCCATATTTAGCTCGTAAATTTATTAAGTTTGAAAGTCATTCAAAGACTGTTGAAGAAGAGAATTGATGGAAAAAATTGTCTATAACATAATTAACAGTAAGCGTAATAAGTGGATCGTAACCCTGATCGTTCTTTTCTCTATGGGAGCTGCAATCATGATGATACCTACGAAACTGGTACTTGCCCGTATGCTTCCGGGAAAAAGTGCAAATACCATGAGTATCTATGTCGATACTGCTACAAATGCATCTATCCAAGAAACACAATCTGTTACAACATGTATCGTGAACTATCTGAAACAAGAAAAAGAGATCACAGATATGGAAGTATATCTGGGGCAGGGGGCACCACTTGATTATGCTGGACTGGTAAAAGGAAGTGCGCTCAAAAGGATGAAAAACCAAGCAGAGATAGTCCTCAACTTTACAAATAAAAATGATCGTGATGAACCTACCTATATGATGGCACATCGTTTACGGCCTCTAATTCAAAGTGAATGTGGGGATATAGCCCCTCATACTTCAATAAAATTCATAGAGATGCCTGCTGGTCCTCCAACTTTGGCAACGATCGTTGTAGAACTCTATAATGAAAATGAGAGTACATTACGAAAGATGTCAGCTAAAGTCGCGAAGATACTTGAAGATACAGAAGGACTTGTTGATGTCGACGTGATGCAGGATGACATTTATACCAAATATAATCTTGTACCTGATAAAGAAAAGATCATATTGAGTGGACTCAATGTAGAACAGGTCAACCAGATCATCTATCTTGCGTTCAAAGGGATGCCGATAGCTGAGAAAAATACAAAAAACCAGCAAGATCAAATTCCTATATTTCTAAGACTTGATGATGAAACACGTGTAGTTGAAGAAGATACAGAAACTTCTTTGCTCAATAAACTCTTTTCATTAGAACTTATGAATGATAAAGGAATGATGGTACCTATAAGTGAAGTAGTTGAGGTAAAAAGTGCGGACTCCAGTCCTACTATCTTTAGAAAAAACCTTAAAAATATGGTTACGATCACTGCAGAATGTGATATGGTAAGTCAAGTGTATCCTTTACTTGAAGCGAGGGAAAAGATGCTTGAGGTACTTAAAGATGAATATACTTTGAGTAAGGTGCCAGGGATCAACACCTATATGTTTGACTTGATTGCAGTAGACAAAGAGACTGGGGATGAAATACTTATACGCTGGGATGGTGAGATGAAAGTATCACTTGATACATTCCGAGATCTTGGTGGTGCATTTATCGCTGCTTTGGTGTTGATGTTTTTACTGATGGTTGTGTACTATAAATCTTTTGCCTTGAGCGGCATTGTCCTTGTGGGTAGTTTCCTTTCTATTATAGGTGTGATTGTAGGGCATTGGATCACTGATAAAATATCACTTTATGCTGCAGATACACATTTCTTCCTTACTGCGACATCGTTGATAGGTTTTATTTCATTAATGGGGATCAGTGCTAGAAGTTCATTACTGCTTATAGATTTTTCAAAGTCTTTGATCGCTCATGAAGGTCTTGAGAAGAAAAGAGCCATAGCCGTTGCAACAGCAACACGTGCAAAACCTATCATGCTGACTGCTATTGCTATCATCCTTGGTAGTTTATTGCTGGCAACAGATCCTATCTTCGGTGGATTGGGTATTGCACTTATCTTTGGAAGTATAGCAGCTACACTTGTTTCATTGTACTTCATTCCTGTATTGATGGATAATGCGAAGGCATTGATGCCAGATGATCATGAGTTTGAAGATCAAGAGCGTAGTAGTACGTGGTGTATCCTAACTGATAATATTAAGTCACTTTTCCCTAGAAAAAAAGAAGCTAAGAAAGAAGCTAAGCATCACACACATCATGAAGATACTCTACTGTACGAAGGGTATGAATGTGAAGAAGATGATAGGACTACATGGTGTAAACTGATCGATAATGTTAAGTCATATTTCCCTGAAAAAAAAGTAGTGAAGGATGATGAGAAGAACATAGTGCAGACTGAAGATAATGTGAAGTATAAAGAAGATAAGTCTAGAGAAGACAATAAAGTGACATGGTATACCATATTCATAGATAAAATCAAGTCATTCTTCCCTGAGAAATATGAACCAAAGCCTAATGAGAAGAGTAGGGTGACATTAAGTAGCATGATGGATAAAATCAAGTCATTATTAAATTTAAAGACAGAAGATGCAATAGATCACGAATATGAAAAAGCAAAAGCTGAACGTGATTTCATAAACCTACATAACATGGGGAACAAACAGTTTCAGAAAAAAGACCTAGATAGAGCTATTGAGGCGTATGAAAAAGCGTTAAAGATAAAAGAAGATAAAGGCACAAGCTTCAAACTTGAATTAGCTAAGATACAGAAAGAAAAAGAAGAAAAGAAACAAGCAGAAAAAGACGATAACAAAGATCAAGATAAACAAAAAAAAGATGGAGACGAAGATAAACTAGGTTCCAAAAAAGAGAAAAAGTCTAAAAAGAAAAAAGGTGATAAAGAGTAAGGGTTTGCTTCAGATTTTCTTCGCTCCACGTCATCCTCGTGCTTGCACCCCAAGGGCATTTCCTACGGGCACACGGGGATCCCCAACCTAAGCTATCTGTACTCTCAAATACGTTTAAATCTAAGACTTATAGATTATCGGTTCAAGCCCGATAATGACGGGAGCGAAAGTGTAAGAAGTAGAGTACCTTTTCAACTAATCATGTATCGATATCCTCGATCGTGACACGATAGTAACGTATGGTGTAGTAAAAGAAGAAGCCAAGTATCTAAAGCTTGTATATTTACAGTCAAGATTAGATGTGATGATAATATTAGACGTAGAAATTGATACTAATATTAAAGTTGAGAAGAATAAAGATTAAATGTAGATGTGAGGTTAGAAGAGATGCTTTTGGCATCTCTTCTAAAAAAGTTTGATAAGTAATTAAAACTTATACGCTAACTGGAAAGAAACACTATTTTCTTCATGATCAGTGCTTACATTTGCACCTGGTCCAAATGCACCACTTACGTCAAATGTTTCGTTAGTATTATCTAGATAAACATATGCTAAGTCAACAGAAAAAGCTTTTGTAATTTCATAGCTTGCACCCACTGTGTAATGACTTTCTGCGGTTGCTGGGAAACCAAGAAGGTTAAAGAAGTTAAGTCTTGGATCCATTGTTTCTACTACAGCAGAACTTGCGTAATTGTAACCAAGTCTTACAGTCCATTCGTTTTCTGTATATGCATAACCAAATGCATAGACATCAGAATCATCCCAACCAAAGTCCTTATATCCTTTAGCACTTGACCATTTAATTTTTTTGTAATCAAAGGCAAAAGTGTGTTGTCCCATCTCGTATGCAATACCCACACCATATTCTCCAGGTTGTTCAAGTTTATCACTACCATTAAGAATATCACTACCAAATGGTCCAGTAGCTACAGAAAATTGAGGGCCATAGTCCATTTCTATTTTAGATTTGTACATGGCACCTAAAGTAAGACCATCGACACCATTTGCTGAAAAGTCATAGGCAAGTCCTAAGTTATAACCAAAACCAAAATCTTGTGCTAAACCTGCTCCGACATTCATAGGTGCAGTAAGACCATTAAAACCTTGAGGTAGAACATAGTTGATATCTAAGTTACCATATTGCATTACAGGTGTTACTGCAAGGCTTAATCCACCAGTTTTATATGCTATTGGTATACCAAATTGTAGAAGTTGAAGATTTGTAACCATATTAAAGTTATTAAATCCACCACCTGTTGCGTTACTATAATCTACGCCCAAACCTGCAGTTCCCCACATACCTACACCAATATACCAGTTGTCATCTATCTTGTGAGCAATAGACACTTCTGGAATCATATTCATATCTGCATCAGACGTAAATTTTGGATCTGTGAAG
>Ga0210140_1000212_pt1 | contig 10309 bp, 10 predicted proteins | sample China_Bullhead_C_3_FD_184858 | JGI IMG/M metagenome (GOLD analysis project Ga0210140, IMG submission 184858) | Wetland microbial communities from San Francisco Bay, California, USA, that impact long-term carbon sequestration -... | ecosystem: Environmental > Aquatic > Marine > Wetlands ...
CTAAAAGCCCTGGTATATATCTAGGTTATTTATCACTCTATGGAGAAACATCGGTACTTGAAATATCTGCAGCATCTTTGCTTAGACAAAGATGGAATCCTTTTCATGACTATACAAAACAAAGAGTGTTGGAATTTATGAAATTAGAATAAATTTCTTAATCGAGAATCAAAAAGAAGAGAGATTTATTTCAGTTGTCCCCATAACTTTACTACCACAGATTCAGTTCCCTGAACCAAAAGAGGTTCGGCCTTTGGATCCAACCAACGTAATACCTCTTTTATCTGACCTTCATTCATGACTGTACATCCGGCTGTAGGTACACTCTTAATATGAATAAAGATGCATGACCCCGCACCATTAATAGCACCTTTTTCATCTATATGGTTATGGTCAACCACGATACCATACTTGTAGTGGTCACTGGGGAACTTCATACGTTCATGACTTTTATAATCTCTCTTTATTTTAGTACTATCGACTATTTGGTTGTAATACTTAGAATTGACATCATCCACACAATGGTCTGTCTCCGTGTAGACTTCATACGGGTATGCTATATGAAAAGGTGCATAGCCAAAGGCTTGTTTGAGTTTGAAGATACCTGCTGGTGCTTTCCCGTCACCTTCTTTTTTAATGATCTGTGCATCCTTAGGTACTTCATGCAGCCCTATTCCCCATCCTAAACCGTTTCTACCCAGTTTTATATCTATCTCATCACCTATTTTTTGCCAACTTGTGTCATTCAGTTCATAACGTTGTAGAGTCCCTGTAGGTGCAGACCAATTTTTTGTTGTGACGACCAAAAGTTGTTTTGTTTGAGCCTGTAGCGTGATAAGTGTGACACATAGTGCAAGTACAATCTTCATGTGGTATAATCCTTCTATGGAATATGGAATACTATCAATAGCAATCCCGTTGCTGACAATCATTTTAGCTATTATAACCAAAGATGTGATCGTTTCACTCATGGGCGGTATCTTTGCAGGTTTCTTAGTACTGAATGCCTATAACCCTATCGATGCATTCATTGCTCTTTTTGATGGTGTTATTGCACTTTTCTCAGAAGGTTGGATCACCAAAACACTCCTCTTTATTGTGATGGTCGGTTCCATTATCAGATTACTCACCCTGAGCGGAGCGGTTGATAGTTTTGTCGTGTATCTGAGCCAAAGATCCAAGAAAATAGACTCGCCAATAGGCGCGATGTTGCTTGCTTATATACTCGGTGTTGTTATCTTTATAGAGTCATCTATCACTGCACTTGTTGCGGGAACTGTGGCTAAACCTCTGTGTGACAAGAATGGTGTCAGCAGAGAAAAACTCGCTTACATTTGTGACTCTACTTCTGCACCTATCTGTTCTCTCATCCCGCTCAATGCATGGGGCGCTTTGCTGTTAGGTCTTATAGTGACGGCCATTGACTCTCAAGTGATATCAGGAGACGGAGTTTCTTTACTGATCTCTTCGATACCTTATAACTTTTATTCGCTCTTCACTCTGGCCATTGTTCTCGCTGTTATATTTTTAAATATTAATATAGGGCCTATCAAAGATGCTCTCCCTGTAGAGTACAGTGTACAGCCTAGTGAAACCAAGATCGAAGCTACACCCTATAAGATGCTTTTACCTATTTTAGTGATGGTGTTTATGGTTCCTGTCGGGCTGTATCTTACAGGAGAAGGTGACATCTTTAAAGGTTCTGGTTCGACTTCTGTCTACTACGCGGTGATAGTGACTTTACTGTTTATATACCTCTATTATGTACCGACGAAAACACTCACGCATAAGAACTATTTCATAGGACTGTATGAAGGAATAGGCGACATGATACCCGTAGGCTTGATCATGGTCTTTGCGCTGCTTATAGGTAACGTGATAGGTGATCTTGGCACTGCCAAATATTTAGCACATTTGCTTACCGGGAACATCTCGCCTGTGCTTATACCCCTTCTTATCTTTTTAGTAGCAAGCATCACGGCATTTTCTACGGGAACCAGCTGGGGTACCTTTTCAATCATGATGCCTATTGCTTTGGCTTTGGGTGCGACGATGGACCTTCATATTCCTTTGGTCATAGCCGCTGTCATCTCCGGTGGTATATTTGGTGACCACTCCTCTCCTATCTCTGACACAACGATTATTTCGTCCATGGCGGCGGGGTGCGACCATGTGGAACATGTAAGAACACAACTGCCTTATGCACTCTTAGGTGGTGTATTGGCATCAGGTGCATATTTAATAGCGGGTTGGTTCACAGTATGAATCTATTAAAATTTCTCTTTGGCATCCTACTGGCTCAGGCCGCTACTTATGTGTTGATTCTCTTATCTCCTGCAGAATTCACTATGACAGGGGTTTTTCGTTTAACCATTCCCTTACTGATCATTGCCCTTATACTTGCTTTTTGGTTTAGCTCAATTGCCGGTCATCACAGTAAAGATGCCATCGGTAAAGTGAAAGATGAGTTTGCAAATGAAAGGGATAAGCTTCGGGCCAATGCACAGCGAGCAAAGGAACGTGTCATCAAAGAAGCCCATAAGAACATTGCAAAAGAAACCCAAAAAGCCCATGCCAAGGCAAACTTCAAAGTGGGCGCTGCTTTTGCTGCTGCTTTGGGTGTTGGAGCATTGTTTATCTTTGCGCAAATGCTGACAGCCGGTCTCTTAGCCCTCACTGCAACCGGCGGTGTGATGGGTGGATATTACTGGAGAGGAAGACGGTTAGAGAATGAAAGAGTAAGAGAGATTGAAAACAGAAAGCATATGGATGTCATAGATGCAAGGTCATCACAGATCAAAGTATTAAAAAAAGGCAGATCATGAGCACTATACAAGGAAACATGAAATGAAACTTCTCGTCTCAGCCCTCGAACCTTCATCAAACCTGCATTTAAAAGAAGTGCTCAATCATACACATGATGTAGAACTACTGGGTATCTTTGACAAAAGCATCAAAGAAGGTACAGCGCTTTATGACATCAGTGAAATGGCCATCATGGGTGTGGTAGATGCCATCAAAAAGCTACGCTGGTTCTTTAAAGTGGCAGATGAGATGGTCGAACTCGCCAAAGAGGCAGATAAAGTACTTTTAATGGACTCTTCAGGGTTTAACCTGCCTTTGGCTAAAAAACTCAAAGAGAAATACCCGGATAAAGAGATCATTTACTACATCCTTCCCCAAGTATGGGCAAGCCGTCCCAAACGTGTAAAGAAGCTGGAACAGTATTGTGACAGACTACTTGGCATACTCCCGTTTGAGATAGAGTATTACAGTTCAGATAAAGCACAGTATGTCGGACATCCGCTACTGGATGAGATAGATGTACACAGAATTGAAGAAGAGGCCAGAGGGTGCATTGCATTCATGCCAGGAAGCCGTAAAAGTGAGATAAGCCGTCTTATGCCTATATTTCTCGAATTGCGTAGAAAATTCCCGGAGATTCGCCCTTTGCTTGTCATACCCCCCTCTTTTTCAAGAAACAAGATAGCCAAACTCTACAAAGGCAATCGTGAGTTTGAAGTTGTACGTGACACACATGAAGCCCTTAGACGTGCAGAGTTTGCCTTCATATGCTCAGGGACCGCCACACTCGAAGCAGCACTGATAGGTACACCTTTTACACTGGCCTATATCGCAAAGAAAGTCGACTTTTTCATAGGGACAAAACTTCTGGGCATCACACAGGTAGGTTTAGCCAACATCATACTCACCCATTACAATAATACGACCTTGCATAACGAGATACTCCAAGAAGAAGTCACAGTTGACAACTTGTTAAAAGAGTACTACAATACCGACCGTAAGATCTTTGGAGAAAAAGCTGAAGAGTTAAAAACATATCTTTCTCACGGTAGTTCGAAGAACGTCGCGGAAATCATCATGTTGCAAAAATCATAATGGAGTCATCATGCTAGTACACATTTGCTGTTCAGTCGACAGTCACTATTTTTTGCAAAAACTCCAAACAGAATATCCGGAAGAAAAACTTACGGGATTTTTTTATGATCCCAACATTCATCCCTACTCTGAATACTACTTACGACTCTTAGATGTGAAACGCAGCTGTAAAATGCTTGGCATTGATCTCATAGAAGGAGAGTATGATGTAGAGAACTGGCTCGAAGCTGTACGTGGCCTGGAACATGAACCTGAAAAAGGCTCACGCTGCTCTGTCTGTTTTGACAGACGCTTTGAAGTTTCCGCACAAAAAGCCAGTGAGATAGGTGAAACTAGCTTCACTTCTACACTGCTCACCAGCCCTAAAAAATCACTCAAACAACTGCAAGCTGCCGGTGATGCATTGGCCCAGCGGGAAGGCATAGCTTTTGTCGCTCCAGACTATAGAAAAGCTTCAGGAACACAAGAACAAAACATTTTGGCCAAAGAAGATGCACTCTACCGGCAAGACTACTGTGGATGTATGTTCGGTCTGACTATTCAGCGTGACCAGCAAGACAAACTGGCAGATGAACTTTTTGTACCACTCTCAAAACAGATACAACCCGAATCTATAGAAGAACGCATTGAAATGTATGAAAAACGTTGGGAAATGGAAGAAGCAAAACTCCCTCATAAGATCATCAAACAACGATTTTTAAACTGGCGTCTTATGATGGGCTTACTACGAGTACGAAAAGAAGTTGTTCCTGCACACTTTCTACCCTACTCGACACTCAAAGGCGAATACACAAGAGGAAAGATTGAGTACAATATCGGTGAAGTGTATCACATGAACCGTGATGAGGTACGTTTCATCACACTCAGACACTATAATGAGCTTGCGGATACTGACTATCAGACCGTTACAGAACTCATCTACGCTCCTCCAACATTCAGTAAAGAACTGGAACTGCGTGCTAAACTGGGTGTCACTCCTTATGATCTCTCTATTATCATGGTCGTGGAAGAGATACCAAGCAACAAGATAGAAATCATTTGTCAAAGCAAAACCTACAGTGACGTTAAAGAAGTATTAATAGAGTTATAAACCGCTTTTTACCAACTTTTCGATAAAATAATCCAATTTTAAAATAAAGGTTTATACATGCTTTATAACGTCGTTGACATTCAAAATATATTGCCGCATAGATACCCATTCTTACTAGTAGACAGAATTACTGAACTTACTCCGGGTGAATATATTGAAGGTCTTAAAAATATTTCTATCTCTGAACCTGTATTTCAAGGACATTTCCCTGGTCATCCTATCTACCCAGGAGTTATGATCATAGAAGGTATGGCTCAGGCTGGCGGAGTATTGGCTTTTAAAAGTATGGATATAGCCAGTCAGGAAGAGATAGAAAATAAAGTGGTGTATTTCATGAGTATCGATAAAGCAAAATTCCGTGCACCTGTTACACCGGGTGACCAGCTTGTATACAAAATAGATGTGATCAAGAACAAAGGTGCCGTATGGCAGCTTGATGCTAAAGCATATGTGGATGACAAAATAGTTGCGCAAGCTGAACTTAAAGCCATGATCGTAGACAAATAGGTCTTTTGATGTCTTTAATACATACTTCAGCAGTCGTAGAAGATGGGGCCATCCTAGGTGAGAACGTATCTGTAGGTCCTTTTGCATACATCGGTCCGAATGTAAAGATAGGTGATAATACCACAGTGGCTCCACACGCTGTGATCGAAGGTCATACTACCATAGGGAAAAATAACCGTATTTTTTCACATACTGCTGTGGGTACGATTCCTCAAGATTTGAAATTTGCCGGTGAGCATGTAGAACTCATCATAGGTGATAACAATACCATCAGAGAGTTTACCCTGCTCAATCCGGGAACCAAAGGTGGAGGTTCGGTGACCAAGATAGGCAATGGAAACCTGCTAATGGGATATGTTCACTTGGGACATGATGTGATCATTGGAGATAACTGTATCCTTGCAAATGGTGCAACACTTGCCGGTCACGTTGAGTTGGGTAACCATGTTGTGATCGGTGGACTTACACCTGTGCATCAATTTGTACATATCGGTGACTATGCCATGATAGGCGGAGCAAGTGCTTTATCGCAGGATATTCCTCCTTTCTGTCTGGCTGAAGGTAACCGTGCAAGCTTAAGAGGTCTCAACCTTACTGGCTTGCGCAGAGCTATGGATCGGGAAGATATCAATGCCCTCAAAGCAGCCTATAGAGAACTTTTTGAAGAGGGTAAACCACTGCAAGAAGTAGCACAAAAACTTTTGGAAAGTACAAACTCTGACAGAGTGAAACAACTTTGCGAATTTATTAAGACCTCTAAAAGAGGTATTCCGTTTACACGAACAAAAACGAATGAGGATAAATAATGACAAGAAAAACATGTAGCTTTTGTGAAGCCCAAGAGAGTGAAGAAAATCCACTCATCGCCGGTGAAAGTGCCTATATTTGTTCAAACTGTGTAGTTTCTGCCTATAAAATTCTCTTTGGGGAAGAAGAACAGGATGAAGCGCAAGCAGACTTAGGGAACCAGACTCTCTATACGCCAAAAGAGTTGAACAAACTACTTGATGATTATGTCATTGGCCAAGAGAAAGCGAAAAAAACACTCTCAGTTGCAGTCTATAACCACTATAAACGTATTTTCAAGGACAACGCTGAAGATGATACACAGATCGCTAAATCAAATGTACTTCTCATAGGACCGACCGGTTCAGGAAAAACACTTTTGGCACAAACGATCGCCAGATTTTTAAATGTCCCTATTGCAATAGCAGATGCGACGAATCTTACAGAAGCAGGTTATGTAGGGGAAGATGTTGAAAACATTCTTACGAAACTTCTCATGGCTGCTGATGGTGACCCGCAACGTGCAGAACAAGGGATCGTATTCATTGATGAGGTAGATAAGATCGCCAGAATGGGTGAAAACCGTTCTATCACGCGTGATGTTTCAGGAGAAGGCGTACAACAAGCCCTCCTTAAACTCATCGAAGGTTCAGTCGTGAATATTCCGCCAAAAGGTGGACGTAAACACCCTAACCAAGACTTTATACAGATAGACACATCCAATATACTCTTTATCTGCGGGGGTGCATTTGATGGGCTCAATGACATTCTGAAAAGAAGACTTGGAGCGAATATACTTGGTTTTGGTCAGGAAAAACGTTCTAAGAAGGAAGAAGAAAATCTTCTTCCTATGGTAGAGGCAGATGATCTTGTCACTTATGGGATCATTCCTGAACTGATAGGCCGTCTACATGTACTTGCTACACTAGGTGAGATCTCTAAAGAAGACATGGTTCGTATCTTGTTAGAACCTAAAAACTCTCTTGTCAAACAGTATCAAAAACTCTTTGAAATAGATGAAGTAAAGCTTAGCTTTGAAGAAGATGCACTTGTACGTATTGCGCAAAAAGCTTTAGAGAGAAAAACAGGAGCAAGAGGATTGCGTTCTATACTTGAAGAGATACTTCTAGATATTATGTATGAGTTGCCTGAGCTTAAGGGATATGAAGTAGTTATTACGGATGAAGTCGTTGAATCAGGTGCAAAACCTTTGTATATTAAAGACAAAAAAACAGCATAAGTGCAACATTAAAAAGGAAATATAAATGTTTAAAAGATTATTAGGAATGTTCTCAAACGATTTAGCTATCGACTTGGGAACTGCAAACACACTTGTACTTGTAAAAGGGCAAGGTATCAGTATTAATGAACCTTCAGTTGTTGCTATCCAATATGACAAGCATGGTAGAGAGCGTATTCTTGCTGTGGGTCAGGAAGCAAAGGACATGGTAGGTAAAACACCTGGAAATATTAAAGCTATTCGTCCTATGAAAGACGGTGTTATCGCAGATTTTGAAGTGACTGAAATGATGATCCGTTATTTCATTGAAAAAGCACATAAGAGAAAAGGTTTCTTCTCTCCGCGTATTATTATCTGTGTACCTTACGGATTGACTCAGGTTGAAAGACGTGCCGTAAAGGACTCTGCTGAAAATGCAGGTGCAAGATATGTTTATCTTATTGAAGAGCCTATGGCGGCAGCTATCGGTGCTGGGATACCGGTAAAAGATCCAAATGGTAACCTTGTAGTAGATATCGGTGGGGGTACAACAGAAATTGGTGTCACTTCACTGGGTGGTCTTGTGATCTCAAAGTCCATTCGTGTGGCTGGGGATAATCTGGATCAAGCGATCATTGACTATATTAAAAAGAACTTTAACCTTCTTATTGGTGAGCGTGTGGCTGAAGAACTTAAGATCAAGATCGGAACAGCCATTCCATTACAAGAAGAATTGACTACGACTGTACGCGGTAGAGATCAAGTGGAAGGAAGCCTTGCTTCGATAGAGATCACTTCTGAACATATCAGAGCAGCGATGAAAGATTCTCTGGAAGAGATCGCAGAAGCACTGAAAGATGTGCTTGAGCAAACACCACCGGAACTAGCAGGTGATATCGTAGAAAACGGTATTGTACTTACAGGAGGCGGTGCACTTATCAGAGGGTTGGACAAATATCTTTCAGATATCGTAAAACTTCCTGTATATATTGCTGAAGACCCTCTTCTTGCTGTTGCAAAAGGTACAGGTATTGCATTGGACGAAATAGATCTCCTTCAACAAATGGCATATGAAGACTAGACTTGTCATCATAGCCATACTGTTACTCATACTAACAGTACTACTGTCACGAAATGATGAACGTATCTCAGATACGTTTCTCAATATCATTAACCCTATCAAACAAAAATATAAAAATTTTACACAGAATTTAGAAGATAAAAGCCAAAGCTATATTTTTCAAAAAGAGTCTATCGAGAAACTGCGTAAAGAAAACCGTATTTTACGTCAACGCCTTCTCGAACAGATCCACTATATTGAACAAGTAAAAGATATTTATGAAGTACTCCCAACATTAAGCCATATACCTGTAAAAAATATTTCTATTACAGATACTATCTCTTACGTAAAACTTAACAGTTTTTCTCAAATTATACTGACCAAACCTAAGGGACTGCAAGAAGATAAACTCTATGGCCTAATACAAGGCAGTGTAGTTGCAGGTACGGCAAGAGTCCACAACAATCAACTCTATGGCTATCTCACATCAGATAAAAAGTGCCGTTTTTCTGTGTTCATCGGCGAAACCAAAGCACCTGGTATCGCTTTGGGTCAAAAAGAGAATGAAATGATCGTCAAGTTCATACCAAAATGGCATAACATTAAAGAGGGTGACCCAGTCCTTACGTCAGGTTTAGATGGTATATTTTTTGCGGATATACCTGTAGGTGTTGTGACCAAAGTAGAAGTACAGAGTTCTTATACGGTTGCACATATCAAAACCTACAGTGATATTTTCCATCCTAAAACATTTTTTCTGATCAATGATGCTAAAGCAACGCTTGCAGAAAATTTTGACTCGAACCGTACCAATTTAGCAACAAGATACAGCACCCCGGATATCCATGTTACGCAGGACCGTTCGATTGAACCACTCAAAGATGCCAACATAAGTACACCGGTTGTATCTAGTATTCCAAAACGTATTGATCAGACACAAGAGGATATTATTGACCCAGTTGAAGTTTCAGAAATCATCGAATCCCCAAGAAAAGTTATTAGGAAGAAGCGTAGACCTGTGACTAACAGTTTGGACCTCTTTTAAAAGCGTATTTTGCCCTTTTTTAAGGGCTTTTTCTATCTAAATCATGTATAATAAACAACTAAAAATTAAGGGTATTTCTCCATGCCAAAACGCAATGACATCAAAACAATTTTACTTATTGGTTCTGGACCTATCGTTATCGGTCAAGCTTGTGAATTTGACTATTCTGGAACTCAAGCAGCTAAAACACTCAAAGAGTTAGGCTATAGAGTAGTCCTTATCAACTCTAACCCTGCGACGATCATGACAGACCCTGAGTTTGCTGACCGTACCTACGTTGAACCTATTACACCTGAAGTCATTGATAGAATTATCAAAAAAGAAAATGTTGATGCTATCTTACCTACAATGGGTGGTCAAACTGCACTTAACGTTGCTATGGATATGTACGATGCGGGCATGCTTAAAGATGTTAAGTTCCTTGGGGCGCATCCTGATGCTATCAAAAAAGGGGAAGACAGACATCTCTTTAATGAAGCGATGATCAAAATTGGTATGGATCTGCCTAAAAGTGCCAATGCCTACAGTGTTGACGAAGCAATCAAAGTCGCAAAGGAAATTGGTTTCCCCGTAATCAGTAGAGCTTCATTTACCCTTGCAGGTGGTGGTTCAGGTGTAGCCTATAATATGGAAGAGTTTAAAAAACTGGCTGAAGAAGGTATTGACGCAAGTCCGATCAATGAGATCGAGATCATGGAATCT
>Ga0210140_1000213_pt1 | contig 10260 bp, 6 predicted proteins | sample China_Bullhead_C_3_FD_184858 | JGI IMG/M metagenome (GOLD analysis project Ga0210140, IMG submission 184858) | Wetland microbial communities from San Francisco Bay, California, USA, that impact long-term carbon sequestration -... | ecosystem: Environmental > Aquatic > Marine > Wetlands ...
AGTACTGATATTTTGGATATATCTTCACTTTATATTACCAGTGGATATATTGAGTCAAATTTTGTATTACAAAACTAAAGAGTCGAGTAGCCCGGGGGAATCTCACCCCCAGGCCCTCTCAGGTAGGGTCGAAGGTTGGCGCGGTACTCACGAGCCCGTTTCCAACCCCCGCCACGACAAACCCAGCGTGCGGATTTCCCGCACTAGGCTTTCTCTATTATCTTCACCTCAAGGGTTATAGGACCTATCAAACTGGCAGCACTTTCAGGCCCGGCAGTGACGAACTCCGTAATCATTATACAATCCCAATCTAGATATGTATTCTATCTCCTTAGCTTCCGATTTTTCACATGTAACCTGCCTGCTATGAAGCAGAAAGGCAGAACCAGGTAATTATTCTGGCATTGAGATATTTACTCCATGCCAACCAAAGCGTTTTCCTTAGAGTCAAAAATAGACAATATAGTGTCAAAACCGGTCATTTTAAAAACCTCCATGACGGTATTGTTGACACAACAGATATGAAGCAAACCTTTTTCATCTTTAAGTCGCTGCGCCGTTTTCAGGATCATGCGCAGACCGGTACTGGCGACGAACATCACTCCGGTAAAATCCATAATGATCCGGTTGGCTCCATTTTTGATCAGGGATGTCAGTTTTTCGTCAAACTGCTGGGAAGCCGAGATGTCAAAGTTTCCCTTGAGGGCGACAAGGTTGACGTTTCCTTCGGTATTAACTGTGATATCCATCATACACCTCCAATTCAATAATATTTTAAAAAGGTTTATTATTTACTTTCAACTTGCTGCCTGTTCATCTCTTTTTTTTTGATAATCTTTGATTGCACTTATATTGCCAAGAAAATCAAATCGGCCCGGTTCCACTTGAACCATGACATCATTCGGCGAAAGTTCTGTAGGATCCTTGTAGCCACACGACGCTGCGATCATATGGGTTTCAGCAATTAGTGCTTTTGCATACGTCGCAACACGATTAGAAGCTGCCTCTACATCAATAGCCTTTTGTGCAGACTTGCTGGGTGTGGTAATGCCTGTTGGGCATTTTCCGGTATGACAATCAAGAGACTGGATACAACCAAGGGAGAGTAAAAAGCCACGGGCAATACCAACGGCATCGGCTCCCAACGCCAGAGCAATAGCCACATCAGCAGGAGTTGCAATTTTGCCAGAGGCAAAGAGGGTCACGTATTCACGAACGCCATATCTCTGAAGTGTGGTATTCGTGATGGCCAAGGCCTGCCGCAATGGCAAACCGGCATGTGAAGCGAGAACCAAAGGAGCTGCACCTGAGCCACCTTCACCGCCATCGATGGTTATAAAGTCAGGACCGCGATCAGGGTTTTCAGAGAGTTTTTTAGCAATGGATTCAATTTCCGCCGGGTTGCCGATCACCATTTTTATACCAGCAGGTTTACCCGTTGTCTTTCTTACGTGTTCAATAAAATCAAAGAGGCCGTCGACATCATCAAACTCTGCATGTCGTGGAGGGGAAAGGGCGTCCTTGCCCATGGGTACTTTACGGATAGCTGCGATCTCCTCAGTAATTTTTTCCTTGAGAAGCATTCCGCCCTTGCCGGGTTTTGCCCCCTGGGCAAGTTTTACCTCAAACATTTTTATCTGTTCTTTTTTCGCAACCTCCTTGAGGAGCGCATTGTCCAGTTTTCCATTTTCGTCACGAATACCGTATTTTGCAGTGCCGATCTGAAAAATTAACCCAGCCCCCTGTAAATGGGCGTTGGCAACTCCACCCTCACCGGTATTATGAAAAATGCCGGCTTTTTTGGCGCCGAGGTTGAGTGATTTAACGGCTCGCTCAGAAAGTGCCCCGTAAGACATTCCGGAAATGTAAACAATATGGGGCATAGCGATAGGCATGACATCGTCACGCCCACCAATGATGCGTCGATAAGTACTGCCAAATTCTTCTCCAAGCTGGGTCGCTTTATTGGTAAAAGTTGCTGGTAAAAAAACTACAGAACCTGTTATGCTCAAATCGTACTGGGAGCCAAAACCAATGGTGTTTCTTTGGCCATTTGCCGTTTTGTAAATCCAATTTCGAACTATACGATTGTATGGTGTTTCTTCCAGATCACTCATAAAGAGATACTGTCTTAGCAAAGGTCCTAGGGCAACAAGCGTCTTGCGCCCCCATATCAATACAGGAAATTTCCGCCTTACAGGCTCTTTTGTCTGGCGTTTGTCTATGACAAACACCACGAGGATCAATCCTGTAACAATTCCAGCTATGATCAAAAAATTCATACTGAGGGTCTCCTCTAGTAAGTATGTTTTTTTCATGCTTTTAGGGGCTTTCAACCGGTCAACACGTTCCCATAATATTCCAAATTTTGCAATTTGTCATTTTGTTAAAGGGGTTTATGACTGATTAATCTTCTTGCTGAAAGTTAAAATATTCTTATCTTCCTTACGTTCATAATGAATATCATCGACAATATTCTGAACTATGTGAAAGCCTAACCCCCCAATGGTTCTCTCTTCAAGTGGGAGAGTAGTATCCGGTGAAGCGATTTCATCAAGGGGATTAAAGGGTATGCCATTGTCGATAATGGTCACCTCCAATTTGTCTTGCAGGTGCTCAACGGTCACTGTAATTGAGAGGTCTTTTTGCTCTGCAGGACCATAGTTGATAATATTGCTCAGCAATTCCTCAAAAACAATATGCAGTTTTGGAACATCTGCTTCTGCAATTTCTTGTTGTCGGGAGAATTTTTCAAAGTTTTTGTTAAGGGCGCTTATTTTAGTTAACTGCCCATTAATCGTATGTTCAAAAATGTTAGATGTTTTTTGTTGTGAACCATTGAATGTGACTGCGAGGATCGTAATGTCATCGGCCTGTTCTCCTCCGGCCTCAAATTCTTTAACGACCTTTACAGTTGATTGGACAATTTCCAGCGGGAGGTCATTTCCTGGGCTGGCAAGATGAGCTATCAGGCGTTCATCCGTAAAAAGGTTTTCTGCCGGATCCATAGCTTCTGTGACACCGTCGGTATACAGGAAAAAGGTGTCGCCACTTGATAAGGTAATGGTTTCCTCTTCATAGGTTGAATCTGGTAGAGGGCCCACGACAAGGCCATGCCTCGAATCAACAGTTCTGATTTCACCATCCCTGCTTCTCACGTACGCGGGGTTATGTGCGGCGTTGGTGAAGAGTAATTCTCCAGTCTTTATGTTTAATACGCACAAAAAGATGGTGGCAAACATGAAGTTGGGGTTGTCGACAGACAATTCCTTATTCAAATGGGTGATGACATTTGCCGTTGATCTTTCCAGCAGTGCAGTCGCTTTAATCAGTGTTTTGGCAACAGCCATGAACAGGGCAGCCGGAACTCCTTTTCCGGAAACGTCCCCGATACCAAAGCAGAAATGGTCCTCATCGATAAAAAATATGTCATACCAGTCGCCGCCAACTTCCTTTGCCGCCAGGAGAGTACCATACACATCGATTTCCGTTTGTTCCGGAAATCTGGTGGGCAGCATGTGCATCTGTATTTCTTTGCCGATGTTGAGCTCACTCTGCATCCTTTCCTTTATCGCGGTAGTCTGCATCAGGTTCTGCACGGATACGCCAAGCTCCTTTTCCATGTGGAGAAACGTCTTGGCAAGGATCCCTACCTCGTTTGCCGATGCTGAAATGGAGTTGACCTCCTCGGTCATAGCGCTGCTGCGCATCTTCGTAAAGTCGTGTCCTGCCAGTTCACCGGCATATTCTGTCAGAGAATTCAATGGCTTGGTGATATGGCTTGAGAAGTAGTAAACTACAATGATTATGATAAAAATGATAATAATATAGCAGACGAACATGACGTTTCGCAGGAAATAGACATAGGAGAACGCTTCGTCCTTGTCAATTTCGCTCATGATAACCCACTGAAGGCCTTCGAGCTGCAGCGGCTTGTAGGAAGAGAGGACCTCAACACCCCTGTAGTCAGCAAAAATTCGTGTGTCCGTATTGCCGGCCATGGCATCCTTCGTGCCAATTGTGCTGACCGGCTGCAGGCCTATTGTTGTGTTGAGGTTGATGATCTTTTCAATCAAATCGGCAGGCATGTCGATGTCGGTGATCATCCGGATGTAATTTTCCCTGTCCTCGATGAAGAAGCGTGACTGGTTGCGTAATTTGAAATCCGGCCCGACCACGTACGTCTCACCGCTGAGCCCAAGGCCTACCTCGACCCAGGACAGAGAATTCGTCATGATCTGGTTGATCTTTTCAACAGGCATCTGGAAAATAAGGACACCGATTTTCTTTTGACCGTCAAAGATAGGGGAGGCGATGAATGCCGCCGGCGCATAGTAGGATGGATAGTAGGGCTCAAAATCCACGATCACAGTTACATCAGGGTTTGCAGGAGCATTCGCTTCCCGGAATACCCGTGCAATGTTCGAGTCCTTGTAGGGACCATCCAGAAGGGAAGTCCCGTAGTCTACCTCCTTGAACACAGAGTAGACGATATGGCCGTTTTCCGGTTCCACCAGAAATATGTCATAATAACCGAACTGGTGAAGATAGTTGCGGATGATCGGGTGAAATTTGCGGTGGCTGTCAGAGTAACTGCTGTTGTCACCGGCATGGTCCAGGTTATGTTTGTGACCTGTTCTGTATGAATTTCCAGACAGGTAGAGGTGCTGAACAGCAAGGGCTTTTTGGCTCTTTGGAATAAAATCTCCAACCTTGAATTGGTTGTCAAGATTCGGGTTAAGGCGGTGGAGAAATTCATTCTGGTAGTAGTTTGCCAGATTGCGGTTGTTCTTTTTCTTTGCTTCAGGAGAGCGCTGCAGCTCCTTATCAATGTTATTGAATGCCTGACTCAACTCTTTCATTGCCTGGATGGTCATCTGGTTTTCTGAAAAGGTAAGAGCCTGGCCCGAAATATGTGAGAAATAATCATTGAGTTGCTGCGATTTTATTTCACGCACAGCTGTCAGCTTGTTAAAAGACTCCTCTTCAAGCGATTTCCTTGCTGTTTGAAAAGAAATTAACGCAATTACCGTGATAGCGACGGAAGTGATGATGACGAAGGTGAACGTCAACAACTTGCTTAAGCGGAGCCGTTTGAACAGGTAGAGGTAGACAACAAGAAAGATGAACAGGAGAATGGGCGGCAGGTAAAGGAAATATTCTATAGCTGTGCTGGCCACCAGTTCCTGGTAGTTTTTTTCGGTTTCCCCCAACTGTGCTTTAATCCATCGCCCGTAAAGTTCTTCTTTTTCATTGGCAGATATGGAGTCCAAACCTTTCTGGAGGATGGTTAATAGGGTCTGGTTATCCTTTAGGACAGCAATGTGAAGCTTTTTGTTTTCTTTGAGGTCTTTGAGAACTTCATCGGCTATTCGTATGTTTGAAATGTATTGATGTTGCAAAAGATAGGAAACAGGGGCTATGCTTTCGACAAAAGCATCGACTTTTCCTGTCGAGACCGCAACCAAGGCTGCGGCTATATCCTCAACTTCAACCTGAATGATATCCGGGTATTTCGATTTCAATTCCTCAACAGTCGAGTACCCTGGTATTACAGCGATTTTTTTACCGGAAAGCTGATCAAGATCATTAACTGTTGTATTGTTTTTTTGGAGAACAAGTACAGTGGGGTTATCGGCATAGGGTGTGGTGAATACCATCCATTTGCTGCGTTCCGTGGACTTGAAAATAGCGGGAATAACATCGATCTCCCTGTTTTTGAATTTTTCCAAAAGCTCTGACCAGGTAAAGCCGCTGACAAAGCTGATGTTAAGGCCCGTTCTTTCTGCAATCATTCTAATCAGGTCAATAGAAAATCCCTGGGGCTTGCCGCCTTCCGAAAAATCAAAGGGCGGCGAGTCCGTTTCGTTGGCTACCCGTATTTCAGGGTGTTCCGTAATCCAGTTTCGTTCTTCGTCAGTTAGATCAACGGCAACAGTGGCAAGGAACGGAAGGTAATAGAGGCGAAGGTCTCCTATCTTTTCCTGCTCATAGACAACAGATGCAGTGGCGACATACAGATCATTTGTAAAGTTTTCCGGGGGGTCAGCCTGTGTGTAGGTGTTGTCGTCAGTTTTATAGGCCGCAAAGACAACATCATTACTATTGGAGTCGATCAGATCGATGGCGCGAATAATATCATTATCGCCGGCAATCGTTTTTACGATCGATGTCACAGAGTCAATATCATAATTATAGAGCGGGGTTGTAATAGCGTTCGCGATTTCCTCTGCCTGGCCCTGCATGTCCGGCTTCTGTGCCGACATAAGATTTGTTGCAGCAGCCAAAAGCAGGACGATTGTAAGAAGTGTTTTTTTCATTTTTATCTTCCTCTCCAGTTTGCAGAGCCAGATGAAAGGGACCTGGTCTACTCCAACGCTTTATTCAGTAAATCTATCGTTGCCGGCGAAACCTGTTTGCTGCAGGCAATATAACGGCGATTTCCTTCCGGCATGTCGCTGTAATGTTTTTTCTGAAACTGTGAGACATCAAATCCTGAGCTTGTAATCAGGTTTTCAGCTTCTTCTTACGACACAAAGAAATAATCAGCCCGACCGGCCAGTATCATCTGCAGCATTTGCACGTTGTTGCTGGGAACAGACACTTTTGAAGGGGCATATTGCTCCACCATACCATCTCTGTAGGTCCCGTAAGAGAAACCTATCTTAGTCAGGAGTTTGATGTTTTTATCACTAAGCAGGCTTGCCAGCGTTTGATGTCCTTCAAGCTTACTATTTCCTGCTTTGCTTAGGGTTATAGTTGGCCTGTCCTGATAAATTTCTCTGGTAAAAAGTGCAAAAGCTTCTCTTTCAGGCGTTTTGAACCAACCAACCCCGCAAGCCATTTTTTTGTTATGATTTATTGTTTCAACCTGCCGCTTAAAAGGCATCTTTTTCCACTGAAAAGGAATGCCGGCCCTCCTGAATGCTTGTGCTGCCGGTGATGCAACAAGGCCTGTTACATCTCCGCTTTCAGTAGTTATTGAATAGGGAACTCTTGCAAAATAATAGAGCAGTATCGGGTTTTGCATTGCTGTTCGGGAAATTTCCTCAGCGAACAGTTCTCTTTTATTCAGGAAAAAAATGGTGCATAGAACAAACAGGATGATTGATATAGGTATAAGGACAGGATAGGAATAATGCATGATTGGCTATTTTCTTTTATGTCTTTTCATTAGGCATTAATTCTGTCTTCTGAATTCCGTTAAGGAATTCCTTTGAACTCCTTAATATAGATACCAAAAACGTTTCTCAGGCAACTGATGTCAGGCTTATCTCCTGTATTTTTCAGGTCATTCAATATCTTCTGATAAAATGTCTCGCTGATAGCGATCGAGTTTTCTTTTGCTTTGGTCAGGAGGCGGGCTGCAATGTCAATGTCTTTGCCGTAACAGTCTTCGTGGTCTTCAAAGAAAGTTATATTGTAGACATCTTTACAAAAAGTAATAAGTGGATTCGACGAGGGTATGTAATGCACATGGACCGTTTGGTGTGACATTGTGGGCCTCAAGATTCGATAGTTCAAAACCTGCACAATCTGCCATTGTTTGTCAGATTCTGTTTTGACCTAAAACTATTAAGATAGAATTAAATTCCATTATAATAACTGAGTCAATAAAATCAATTTTATAAATAGTTTGATTTTTTATGAGAAATAACAAAAAATATAAATTCTATAAATCGTGATGTTCTATGGAATTCTTCACACTCTTTTAAAGAGTGATTAAAATTACTAATCATGCAAATTTTTTTATCTCAGCACCCTTAAGAACTGTTCACCTAATTCCGACCGGCTGAATATTGCCATAACGAATCAATTTTTTGATTTATATATAAATTTGTGGCACACTGATAGCCAGATATTGCAAGAAAATATACCACGTTGAGCCATATTGAATAACGTGATATGCCGAACGACGTGAAATCACGACTCTTTACAACGGAGGCAAGTTGTGCGATTCACACACAGACTGCGAAGATGGCTCCGTTTCGCTGTCATGATTTGTTTGATGTTCCCGTTTGGGCTGAACGCCCAAACCATTGATGATCTGATATTTCTGACCGAACAATATCCGCCCTACAATTTTCTCGAGGATGGAGAGGTTCGGGGAATTTCTGTGGATCTCTTGATGTTGATTCTCGAACATACGAAATCGAAGCAGACACGTAACGATATTCAGCTTGGTCCTTGGGCACGGGGGTATCGAACCGTCCTCAATCGACCAAACACATGTCTGTTTTCCATGACCCGCACAGACGCGCGTGACCCCTTGTTTAAGTGGGTTGGCCCAATCATTCTGACCCGGATAGCCCTAATTGCCAAAAAAGACCGGGCGATCACCATTCAGGCTATTAAGGATGTGGTCCCTTACAAGATTGGCGTTGTGATAGATGATATTGGGGAGCAACAGTTACAAGAGACGGGGCTGCCATTGACAGTAGAGAGGCTTGCCGGAGTGGATGTGACACGTCGATCATTGAAAAAACTACAGGCAGGGCGGATTGATCTGTGGGCGTATGAAGAATTTGTAGCGTAATTTGCCATGGAAACCTACGGATTTGATCCGGACAAATATGAAACGGTGTATACTCTGGCCGAGGGGGAGTTGTATTATGCTTGTCATAAAGAGACCCCGAGTATAGTGATTCACCAATTGCAACAGGCAATAGATGATCTCAAAGCCCTTGGCAAGCTCAAAAAGATCGTTAATTCCTACCTTAAATAAGCCATCTTTCCAAACCACACACCCTGCAAGTTTTTGAGCATAAGAGGGTGTAAAAGTATACACGACTCGCTAAAAACGTCAGGTACTGACATCGCCAGCATGGATGGTTTCAGCGGACTTGCCCGCCTGTCGTCCCATCGTGGTAACAAGTAATAGCTTTTTCACCTGCGTCAAAATTTGAGGCGGTTCTCTGAATCACTTGAATGTAAAGCGTACTTATGAGGAGCCGTGTGCGTGAATAGCGCAAGCACGGTTCTGGGAGGGGCCGGGGCCAACGGGCAGCCAGAAGATGAAACTCACGACACGGAGTAGTCGCGTGACGGCGAGGCGTCAATGAAAGTCAAATGAGAGTCATCGAACATGGTTAAACGAAGAAACCGGTCTACTCAACATCACCGATTGTTTGCTCTCAATTTTGGAGGCCTAAATAAAGAAGGCGAACGAGCAAGCGGACACTGTCAGATCGCTGGAGTTCGGAATAACTTGGAGCTTTTCTTTCACCGAAAGAATATAAGTCGCCTAGAAGTTCGGGATGAAACTGTATAGTAAAATTTCGTCTTATCTGCTTTGTTTCATGATCCTTATAGGCGACGCACATGGATGCGCATTCTGTCATAACTTCTTCTTCACTTCCGGTTAAAGCAATAATTTTTACGGCATAGGGTAGTTTAAGGAGCCAAGCCATGGGACTTGTCGCAATGACCGTCCGATAAGGGTGCAGGCATTCGTACAGCTTGTTATAAGCCCAGTTGGCAAAAAGCATGGAGACTTCTGTAACTTCCTGGGAATGGAACATGGCGACATTAACTGATGCTTCATAACGAAGCCGCATCATCTGGTCCAGGATGGTTTCCAGTTCCTCATTGATGAGGAGTTGTGAGTTAAGAATGTCTCTGTGCAGGCCACTATTTACAGGTGAGACGTAGGGATATATGAAAGTGCTGCCCACTTCCGATTCACGCATATCGCTTACAGCAAAGTTTGGATCATCCCAACCATTAGCCACAATATCTCCGTTGCGTTTCTTGACCTGGATCGACTGGCCAACTTCTTGAATCTTATCAACAGTGTTTTTTATCCCCCTGAGTATTTCTCCGGAAGAATCATTCGGCAGATCATCCAATAACGGCACAAAACCACATACCCTTTTCAGGATATTTATCAGGCACTGAGCAACCAGTTGGTGGCCTATACAGATAAATAATCCCGAGGCGGACCTTTGCCCTCTCCATTGAAGGAGCGTCTCTACCAGTATAAGCATATCGTCAAGCGAACATTGCTTATTCACCCATTCTTCAGGCTTGTCTACAGATGCATTTCCACCTTCAAACACAAACAACGCACTTCGGGAGACTACCTCTATAACCTTTCTTATATCCCTGACGCCTAGTTGCCAGATAGGAAAAAGAATTGAGCCACAATCAGCTATTTTCTGAGCAATATAAGCAACATTCTTGCTGGCTCTCACGGGAGAGCCATCAGGATGGAAACCTACATGATTCCAAGGTTCGATAATGGAGATAGCGTTTCCGTAG
>Ga0210140_1000219_pt1 | contig 10101 bp, 8 predicted proteins | sample China_Bullhead_C_3_FD_184858 | JGI IMG/M metagenome (GOLD analysis project Ga0210140, IMG submission 184858) | Wetland microbial communities from San Francisco Bay, California, USA, that impact long-term carbon sequestration -... | ecosystem: Environmental > Aquatic > Marine > Wetlands ...
GAAATCAGTGACCTCTCAAATACTGAATTGGGCCTGTTACGGCGAGATCGTCTTGGTTTCATTTTTCAGAGTTACAACCTCATTCCGGTGCTTACCGCTTTGGAGAATGCTGAGTACGTCCTTATGCTTCAGGGTGTCCCCATTGCTGAACGGAGAGCCCGGGTGAGGGAAGTGCTCGCGGAGGTGGGACTGGAAGGGTTGGAGAATCGCTTCCCACGGCAACTGAGTGGGGGCCAACAGCAACGGGTGGCCATTGCCCGGGCCATAGTTTCGGAACCGGCACTGGTGCTGGCAGATGAACCCACTGCCAATGTGGACTCCAAGACCGGTACCGCTCTCCTGGATCTCATGCACCGGCTGAATGAAGAAAAAGGAGTGACTTTTTTCTTCTCTACCCATGAAGAGGCTGTAATGAAGCGAGCTCGTCGGCTCCTGCAACTCGAAGACGGTGTCATCCTCAATGATGGAATCCAAACTAATAAATGGAATTAACCGCAGACCCACGCAGACAGACACAGACATTTTCCTCTGCCGACAGTGGCAGAGGAAAAAATGCAGTCCTGCGGACAATTACACTGGTAATCAGAGTTCGCTAATTTCGTCACAGATTGCTCCATCCAGGGTAACTCAAGGTCTAGAGATCGCTTTCAGCCTATCGCGAAGCGATCGCATCCTTTAGCCGAGCAGGTCGCTCGGCTAAAGAGTCTGCGTGGGTCTGCGGCTAATTGATCGCTTTGAGGTAGTGGGTATCTGGAAATGGGTCAGCTGTTTTCCGCAAACCGCAAACTGCTGCTGGTTGCTGTTTTATTCCTGGTGACCGCGGCACTGAATCCTTGCTCGGCTTGGGCCCTGATGGGTGATACAGAGTCCAGTTTTGGCCTGGACGGCAGACTAAGCACCACCAATGCTCTGGTAGACAACTACGACTTCGAACCCTTTTTCGGGGATAAAAACACCGATCAGTTTTCCCAGAACCTTCTGCGACTCATAGCAGGGGGCAGGCCTACCGAGCAGCTCTCATATGAAGTCCACGGGATTCAGTCCTACACTTACTCCTCGGCCGGAGATGGAACGGAATCACCCATTTTTGGTACGAGTGGAGCGGACCGGCGATATAGAGCTTTGGACGCTACCTGGGATTGGCACGAGGGTGATAACAGTTTAGCCACCTTGTGGCTTGACCGGTTCAACACCAAGAGCGCTTTGCCCTGGGCTGACATCACCGTCGGTCGCCAAGCCGTAACCTTTGGTAAAGCCTACTTTTGGAATCCGCTCGACATATTCTTACCTTTCGACCCCAGACAGTTTGACCGCGATTACAAAGCTGGAGTTGATGCATTGCGAGTTGACATTCCATTAGGTTCCTTCACTGGCATTAATCTCATTACCGTTGCTGGCCGGGAACTCGACTCCTCAGGAGAATTCATTGATGATGGGACTTTGAATGCATCGTGGTACGGCTCAGCCTTGCTGGGCAGGGTGTTCACCACCTTGAAGGGCTGGGACTTGGCCCTCCAGGGCGGCAAGATCTACGGTGGCTACCAACTCGGTTCCGGTTTGGTGGGTGAGATTGGGCCCATTGAAGCCCGGGTCGAGGCTTCCTACTTCTGGGCTCGGGATAGCGCACCCCTTCCTGCCCCACTGGAAGGAGATCTGGTGGAAGACGCCTTTACTGCTGTGCTAGGTCTTGGCCATCGCTTTGACAACACGCTTACCGTGGAAATCGAGTACTTCTACAACGGTGCTGGTGAGTCCAATGACCTAGACGAGTCTTTTGTTAGATCCAGGAGCGGCTCCAGTCTTCAAATGAGCCGGCACTTAAGCGGTCTTCTTGTCAGCTATGAGTTTCTACCCATCATTACCGGTCAACTGACTGCACTTTACTCATGGGAAGATCCTTCCGGCCAGATTCAACCCATCTTGACCTGGTCGCCATCGGACAACACCGAAGTCCTCGTTGGAGCCAGCATCAATTTTGGTGACCGCCCTGAACAAAGTTCCACCGGACAGCCGCAGCTCCAGAGTGAGTTCGGCACCTTCCCTGACTTCTATTTCATGGAGTTTAAGCTCTATTTTTAGGGTCTGGTTGGCGATGCCATCCCGATGCGACCTTTCGAACACAGTGATCAATTGCGGGTGGGGATAAACCCCACCCCTACGTTCCCTCGGTTTCTGGTCCAAAATGTAGGGGCGGGGTTTACCCCCGCCCGAAAATTAAAAGGCCCTCCATAATTGAAGGGCCTTTTAATTCTACGCTATGCGCTTGGCGCTATGCGTTGTTATTTCTCCAGTGTCATCTGGATGTAACGGCAGGGACACTCTTTGGCGCAAAGACCGCACCCTTTGCAGAAATCCAAGTCGAATTCGTACAACCCCGTTTTCTCTGAAATCCTAACAGCGTTGTCCGGGCAGTACATAAAGCAATTGCCGCAGTTAAAGCAAAGTCCGCAGCTAAAACATCTCTCCGCTTCATCGATGATTGCTTCAAAATCCAGAGCAGGATAAAGCTCCTTGAAATGCTTCAGCCGCATGTGGATGGGCAAGGCTTCTTTCTGAAACCGTCTCTTCTTGTTGTAGTAGTAGGTGTTCAAGTCCTTGGAATATATCACCGGCGGGCTTGACAGACGGCTTTCCACACCGCCGTCGATGTAGTCTTCAATGGCCGAAGCTGCCCGGGTGCCCTGGCCTATAGCAGCGGACACGGTCTCCAAGCCCAGAACGGCGTCGCCACCCGCAAAAACTCCATCGATGCTGGTCATCAGATTCTCATTGGCGGAAATCCACTTGTTGTCTCTTTTGTGAACTTCGATGCCGTCATAGTCAACCGCCTGACCCGTGGCCAGTATTACCGTATCAGCAGGAATAACTGATTCTGACCCCGGAATGGGAACCGGCCTGGCCCGGCCGCTGGCATCAGGTTCCTTTAACTCCATTTGCACGGAGAGGATGCCCACTACCTTGTCGTCATCCTGAATGATTTTCACCGGGTTGGTGTGATAGCGGAACATGACGCGCTCTTCCATGGCTTCATCGATCTCGGCCGTTATAGCAGGCATCTCCACTCTGGTGCGACGGTAGACCACACTCACATTGGCTCCCAGCCTTTTTGCAACCCGGGCGCAATCCATAGCCGTGTTGCCGCCGCCGATAACTACTACGTCTTTGCCAACATCCACATACTTACCGCTGTTCACATCTCTCAGAAACTCCACCCCGGAAAAAACGTTCCCGGCATCCTGACCAGGTATATCAATGGTCAGTCCTGTTTGGGCTCCAATCCCCACGAAGACCGCATCATGCGTTTGGATCAACTGATCCATGGGGATATTGACGCCGACCTTGATATTGCACTCCAGTTCAATGCCCAGCTTCCATATGTTTTCGAGCTCTTGCCGCAAGACATAATTTGGCAGTCGATATGAGGGAATACCGTAGCGCATCATGCCGCCGGGCTCACCATAGGCCTCGAATATCTTCACCTGAAATCCTCTTTTGGCCAGGTGAAAGGCGCAGGAAAGACCCGCCGGTCCGGAACCAATTACCGCCACCTTCTCTTTTCTATGGGCAATGAGCTTTTTGTGCTCCAGGTTCTCCTCCAAGCCGTAGTCGCCAACAGCGCGCTCTGCGCTGTTTATGGCCACAGGTGAGTCAAAGTCGCGGCGATTACACCCGTCCTCACAGGGATGCGGACAGACTCTACCGCAGATTGCCGGCAAAGGGTTGGTGCGGGTCAACACATGCCAGGCTGCTTCATAGTCCTTTTTCTCCGCCAGAGTCCTGAGAAAACCACGGATATCGTTTCCTGCAGGGCAGTCCTGGTTACAGGGCGGTGTTTGCATGATATTGACCGGCATCAAAGTCCGCCATGATCCGGTCTCATAAGGAACAACTTTGCGTAAATCCAGAGCTAGTCCTAAAGGTAGCTTTTCCATTACAGATTAAACCTTTCTATGTTCTGGTTGGCGATCTCTTGGATTACATCCACTTCTTTGGTTGGCACCCCTTTCTTGAAGAGATGCTTGAACCTTCCTTGCGGTTTCAAATATTCTTCAACCGGCACTTTTACCGGGATCTTCCTAACATTGGTCACCTTGCCGTCAATGATTTCATACACCGGGAAAAGCCCGGTGTCTTTGGCCAAGCGACATATCTCCACGGTAAGTTCCCCGTGATGCCCCCAACCCAACGGACAGGGTGCCAGAATGTGGATGTATTTGGGACCCTCAATGGTGAGCGCCTTCCTAATCTTCAGCTGCAGATCCCTGAAATCATCAACTGTGGCAGTGGCCACATAGGGGATGCCGTGGTCCGCCGCAAGCATCGGCATGTTTTTCTTGCGGGTTGTATTACCCGTGGGTGTTGTGGAGGTCCGGGCACCGTAGGGAGTAAAGCTCGAGCGCTGCACCCCGGTATTCATGTAGGCCTCGTTGTCGTAGCAGACGTAAAGAACGTTATGTCCCCGTTCAAACATGCCACTGATACTTTGAAAACCAATGTCGGCAGTACTGCCGTCTCCTCCCTGGGCGATAATGTTGACCGGCCCCTTCTTGAGCGCTTTATAGGCAGCGTCCACACCGGAGGCCACAGCCGATGCGTTCTCAAAAAGGCTGTGCAAAAATGGAATTCGCCAGGAAGGATCAGGATAGGGGCCGCTGAACACTTCTAGACAGCCGGTGGCCACACAGGCAATGGTGTTCTCACCCGCAGCATCTGCCACTAGTCGGGCGGCCAGCGCTTGACCACAGCCACCACAAGCCCTGTGCCCACTGGCAAACAAATCCTTCTTGTCAACGCCTTCGAGGTATTTGGATTGTTCTCTCATGGTTACATATCTTTCTCTGCTATGAGTTCTTCTTTTAAGCCCAAGAATTCAAATTCCACGGGCTCTTTCTCTACCTTTTCCACCATATAACGCAAGTCATCAATTGATATATTGCGACCACCCAAGCCGGCAACAAAACTGCTTATGTCGCGATCCTTTTTCTCCGCCCTGGGAAAAGACCAGCGAACATCGCTCGCCAGGATACCGCCTCTTCCCAAGGAAATGCACTTCTCCAGCACCACGATGTTCATTTTATCCTTCAAGGCCCGGTAAACCTCATGTCGCGGAAAGGGGCGGTAGGAGCATATTTGCAGAAGCCCAACCTTCTTGCCCTCTTCCTCGAGCTGGTCAATGAGCTCTTTTATGGTGCCCACCACCGAACCCATGGAAATGACCACCACATCGGCCTCTTCCAGTTTGTAGGCCTTGATGAAGCCGCCGCTCTCTCTGCCAAAAGTCTTGGCAAATTCAGAGCTTACTTCTTTTATGGTTTCCTCGGATTTTTCCAAGGCACGGTGCAAGATGTACCGGGTTTCCATATAGAAGCGAGGGTCGGCAAACAGGCCGATACCTCTCGGCCACCTGGGGTCGACAATGTGCCTGGGCTTAAAAGTAGGCAAAAAGTCATCCACTTCTTTTTGTTCGGGAATATCAACCGGTTCAAAGGCATGGGTAAGAATAAAGCCATCCATGCAAACCATCACCGGCAGAAACGTCCGTTCCGCAATCTTGAAGGCCTGGACGTGCAAGTCCGAAGCCTCCTGGTTGTCCTCGGCATGGAGTTGAATCCAGCCCGCGTCCCTAACCGCCATTGAATCCTGCTGGTCGTTCCAGATGCTGAGCGGCGCCGATATGGCGCGATTGGCACATGTCATAACGATTGGCAAGCGCATCCCGGCAATGCAGTAGATAACTTCGCTCATCAGCAACAGTCCCTGAGATGACGTTGCCGTATAGGCGCGGGCGCCCGCTGCACTGGCTCCTAAAACCACTGAGGCTGCAGAAAACTCGCTTTCCACATTGACAAATTCTGCATCCAGTTGCCCTGCACCAACTATTTCCGCCAGTTCTTCCACAATGTGGGTCTGCGGCGTGATGGGATAGGCAGATATTACATTGGGCCGGCATTGGGCTACCACATGGGCAACCGCATGAGATCCTTCAATTTGTTTAAGCATCTTTTCTCTTCTCCATGATTTCCACGGCCCTTTCGAGGGCAGCTATATTGTTTTCACCAACCCTGCCGGGAAACTTCTCCATTATGGCCTCCTGGGCCGCCCCTAAACTCACCAGACCGGTTATGGAACAAAAGGCTCCGATCATAATCGCATTGGGTATAGGCCTGCCTATGATCTCAAGGGCAATTTCAGTAGCAGGAATAGTTTCCACTCTTGCCGTGGTCTTCAAGTTCAGGTCCTCGGCTTTTTGCTCAGCATTGATCAGCACCAAACCATCAGGCTTGATGCCGTCCAAGACAGGTACTGCACCAATTAAATGATAGTCCTGGACGATTAGATAATCCGGAGTTCGTACCTCCTCCCGGGTCCGAATCTTTTTGTCGTCGATTCTGACAAAAGCCTGGACAGGCGCTCCTATGCGCTCTGCTCCGAAGGAAGGAAAAGCCTGGGCAAATTTGCCGTCTTTGAACGCTGCGATGGACAAAAGCTCCGCCGCTGCCACGTTTCCCTGTCCACCTCGACCATGAATCCGAATTTCAATCATGTCTCTCACCTTCTGATAGATTCGTGCTTTATTGCACGGAGGACTATAACATTTTTACCACTACTTTTCGAATCTTCTTTTATCTTCGTAAAATATTTCACAAAATATAACCTAAAACTTTATCCAGTTCAATCTGAAACCGAGCCCTGCCTGTGGAATAGGGAACCATGTAGATGGTTTTCCTGGCCGGCACCTTTCTTGCTGTAATCATCTGCCGATTTTGCTAATTTACTGGTATCTCATTAAGATCGCCTCCTGAGGAAAGCATGTTGGACGTAATTCTTTTCTGATTACAAGCATAGGGAGAAGAGATGCGGAGACTATTTACCAGGGCTCATGTGTGTTGTGCACTTGTGGTTTTGACTACCTTTCTGCTCTGTTCCATGGTCGCTGCCGCAGAAAAACCTTCAGTTGCAATTGAGCAGAAAGAGAATCTACAGCGTGAGGGAAAAGAGGAGATAGAAGAAAAACGCTCCGCTGATACTGAGCTTGAGGAGCAAGAACAGCAACCAATAGAGATTGAAGAAACTGATGATGAGGATGAAAAAACCGAAGGAACTCAGATATTTTCAAGGTTACCCGTAGAAAAGATCACCCTCGGTGGCTTCATAGACCTTGACTATGACTACTATGACGTCTCAGATGTCTCTGACAAAGACAGCGGTAGCAGTTCTGACCTGGGTCTGGGCTCGGTGGAACTTGAACTCAGGGTGTTTTTCAACAAATGGGTCAAATCCAAAATCGTGTTGACTGCCGATGATGTCGGCAAGGAAGGCGGGGACGATAACATAAAGTTGGATGAAGCCATCTTCACCATGAAATGTCCTCTGGTCCCCTTGTACTTCACTGGTGGGAAAACGGTCCTGCCTTTCGGCGTTTTTGAGGACCATCTGATCGTCGGCACCCTAATGGAAGAACTCTATGAGGTAGACACAGTAGGTGCCACCCTGGGTTTTACGCCGGATTTTTACGGGTTGGACCTCTCCATCACCGTCTATAAAGGCCAGGATATCATAGAGAATCTTAACGATTTCGACACACATGAGTTCAGTCCGGGTCGCCAAGAAAGTGATGATGTCAGCTCCTTTATTGCCAATGTCACCCTCGAGCCAGTAGAAGACATGCTTATTCTCAGTGTTTTCTACGACAGTGAGCCTGGCGATGGAAGACGCAACCAGACCATGGGGGGTGCTTTTACTTTGGATGTCTGGAAGCTCAGTTTGGACGCAGAATACGTCACCGCCCTAGCACGAGAAAAAGGGGACAACGGGGAAGAAAACAAGGATAGTGCCTGGGTTGTGGGTCTTGCTTTGCAGCCGATTGAGTCAGTTCCACTGGAGTTTGCCGTCCGGTATGAAGATTTTGATGATGATCAAAGCGGCGATCAGGATGAAGTACTGGACTACCGATACGTCGCCGGATTCAGCTATAAATTTCTTAAATGGGCCACCTTCTTCTTCGAGTATGATTACTGGAAATACGAGAGGGAAAGCGGCAGCGACGCCGCAGACCACGTAAACTCGCTACACTTCCGGATTGGTTTGGCGTTTTAGTAGCACTGTATGTCCCCCTTCTTTCAACCTCCCAAAACCAGCCTTAGATTCAGTAAAAAAAATTACCTCGTTTTAAAATCCCCCAACCCCCGTTACTAAAGGGGGGCATCAAATGGAACTATCTCACATGCCACAAGTCATCTTCCCCCTTTGACAAAGGGGGATCGAGGGGGATTTTCCTGCGCCTTCGTCTTGCCTAAAATCACCCCAGCATAGTTACTCCACGAGCAAAAATAAACTAGGCCACCCCGTTTACAGACGGGCTGGCTTTTCCAACTACTAATCTCGCCCTAATTATCCATTCAGAAACTTTCTTATTCTGAACAATCCTTACCAACTAGTAATGTTTTGGCAATCTTTTGGTAAGCCCCTCAGTTTTATTATCCAGAAAACCGACCACGAACTCTAAAAACAAAAAGGAGGTACAAACGAGCAAAGCGAGAGGAATTTTTGAACCATAAACATTTTTTAGGAGGGCAAGACAAATGAAACACTTACGACAAAAGACTAATGGAATGAAGAGACACATGCTTCTGTTGCCCGTTTTATTGGTAGCAGTGCTCGCTCTTATCATGGGCGCGGCTGCCCCGAATTGTTGGGCCGAGGACGATGGGGATGAGATCTCCTTCGAGGTAGCGGATGTTTACGCGGAGCTCAACAACACCGATGGAGACCTGGGCTTTCACGCACTCATCGATGGAGAACCCTGGAAGTACCTCAAAATCGAGGACCCCAGAGAGCGCATGATTCTCTGGGTTTCGTCCATGGGGCGTTTGCGGCGGCAGGGGTTGACCGAGCTCTTTTTCGAGAGTGCGGAGCCGAACTTCGAGGACCTGGCGCCCGAACAGTTCTTCCGTCGGTTCCCGGCAGGAAAATATGAAATCGAGAGCAGGACGCTTGAAGGGGACGAGCAGGAGAGCGAGGATCTTTTTTGGCACAGAATGCCGGCCCCGCCTGAGGGAATCTCTGTTTCTGGAGAGGCTATAGACCTTGATGAGGTAAACTGTGACGACGGCCCCATCCCGATGGTTGAGCCAGAAGAGAACGGCGACGTCATCATCAGTTGGGATGAGGTTAAAAAATCACATCCTGACATAGGTGTTCCGAATAAGAAGATCGAAGTTGAATTCTACCAGGTTGTCGTCGAGGAAGAGGAGTCAGGCCTTAAGCTTTCCTTCGACCTCCCGCCTGACCAGCTATCAGTGACGGTTCCTGGAGCTTTCATCGCTTTAGGCGAGGAGTTCAAGTTCGAGATATTGGTTAAAGAGGCAATAGGTGGAAACCAGACAGCCGTTGAGAGCTGCTTCGAGATCGAGTAGTGCTCCGACGCTCCTGAGTGAGATTCCTGGGACTCCTTTCGCCTCTCGCATCATTGCACTGATGCACCACCCAAATATCCGAGCCCTGGCTTCGGCCAGGGCTCGGTGTATTACTAAATCGTACGATACTATTTTGATGTCAGATTTTTTATTTGTCGAAATTATATTTTTAAACACTCACTCGCGGATGAATAAATATAATAATGAGAAAACTAATTACCCAATTTTTTCTATTATTATTAATAATTGTCTTTCTCTCTAATGTTACATACGCCAGTAAGGCAAGTCTTCAAGATATAGTCTGGGATAAAGTTGACGGAAATCTCATTGTGAGTTTTAAATTAAAGGGTGTTTTTTCCTCACAGTTGAACGAAGTTGTTCTGAATGGAACACCTGTCACCTTTACATTTTTTGTTAACTTGTACCAAGTCAGAGATCTTTGGGTGGACAAAAAGACAGTTAACATAAAGATCGACCACATGATGAAGTACAATATTTTGCAGGAGAAATTCATTATGAAAAGGTCCTGGAGAATTGATGAAGTATTGGTTACGGAGTCTTTTGCAAAAGCTCAGAAGGTAATGAATGAAATTAGCAACTTAAAGATTCTTCCATTTGACTGGCTGGAAAATGATGGCCGTTATCAAATCGGAATTAAGGCTGAACTCAGCAAAGCCAACTTGCC
>Ga0210140_1000223_pt1 | contig 10003 bp, 10 predicted proteins | sample China_Bullhead_C_3_FD_184858 | JGI IMG/M metagenome (GOLD analysis project Ga0210140, IMG submission 184858) | Wetland microbial communities from San Francisco Bay, California, USA, that impact long-term carbon sequestration -... | ecosystem: Environmental > Aquatic > Marine > Wetlands ...
CGGCTCCAAGGGGCTGATGTACAACCTGACGCTCGAAGGCACCAAGATCCACAAGCTTGACAAGAGCTGATCCGAAGAAGCCGCCGCCCGGGCCGCGCAAGCCGCTCGGACGGCGCGTCGGGGAAAATCTCCGCGCGGCCGGCACGTTCGGCCGCGAGGCCGTGGCACGGCCCGGCGGCTTGCCGGACAAAGCCCATGGATGGTTCCGCGCCTGGTTCCGCAAGGTGTGGAACGTTCGCGGCGGCGGCCTGTACGCGGTGGGCTTTGCCGCCGCTTTCCTGTTCTTCGAGATACGCGAGGCGGTCGTCGAGGACATTCCCCAGTTCGTCGCGATGAACAACCTCCTGAGTTCGGAACTGGTCGCCTTCGGGATTCAGTTCATCGTCGATTCGATGATCAATTTCGTGCGCGCGCTGTTGTGGCCGGTGTATCTAGTGCTGTTCCAGCCGCCCATCGGGTTGATCGCGCTGGTCGCCGCCTTCGTGCTGTTTCCCCGTTACATGAAACAGCCGATCGAGCGCTGGCTGTTCCAGGACGCGGACACGAAACCGTAAATCCGGGCACCGCGGCCCTAAATGATAATCGTTCTCAACAAGGCGCCATTGCCCGGCGCAACATAAGTATTTGCCGTTATGCTGCCGTTCAGGTTCGGTCGGTAGAATGCGGCGCTGGATTTGTATCTGGTTTAGAATTACTGCGCTGGGCATGTTCCGGCCTGAAACCAAAAAAGTATCGAGGAGAGTCCGTTGAGCAAAATTGCACGCCGTAAATTCATACAGTTGTCTGCCGTCGCCGCCGCAGGCGTTCTCGTGCAGCCGGGCCGCTCGGCCCGTGCAGAGGATATGCCGAAACTTTCGGAAGATGATCCGATGGCGATGGGCATGAAGTACACCCACGATGCGAGCACCGTTGACCCGTCGACGCGCGCGAACAGTGCCGAAGTGCAGAACTGTGCTAACTGTGCGCTCGCGCAGGGCGAAGCGAAAGACGGCTGGCTGCAGTGCCAGATCTTCCCCGGCAAGCTCGTCAACGCGAACGGTTGGTGCAGCGTCTGGGCGCCCAAGTCCTGAGTCAGGGTTACACGAGTAACAAAACGCCGGCTTCATGCCGGCGTTTTTTGTTGCAGTGGGCAACAAGACCCGATTACGCTCTGCGTGTGTAGAATCCACCCGTCCTGAACCGGAGCCCGGAGAAGCCCGTTGTTTGAATCGCTGCAGCTGCTACCACCCGATGCCATCATCGGCCTGATTGCCGAATACAAGAACGACCCGCGCGAGCCCAAGGTGGATCTCGGCATTGGCGTGTATCGAGATGCTGCGGGCGAAACGCCCGTGCTCGATGTCGTCAAGGAGGCCGAGCGACGCATTCTCGAGTCCCAGGCGTCGAAGACGTACATCGGGTCGGCGGGCTCGGCCGCGTTCAACGAGGCCATGCGCGACCTGACGTTCGCGGACTCGGTGGCCGGCGATCGTGTCGCCATGCTTCAGACTCCGGGCGGATCGGGGTCATTGAGGGTCGCTGCCGGTGTGATCCTGCGCGCCAGGAAGGACGCGACGGTGTGGGTAAGCGGCCCCACCTGGGCAAACCACGTGCCGCTGCTGGGGGGGGCGGGGCTCGAACTGAAGACCTACGCCTACTACGACGACGAGCGGAAATCGCTCGACCTCGATGCGATGCTGGACGCCCTGCACGACATCCCGAAGGGCGATGTCATCCTGTTGCACGCGAGCTGTCACAACCCGACGGGGATCGATCCCGACGAAGCGCAGTGGCGGGAAATCGCGGACGTCATCGTCGAGCGCGAGCTGCTGCCTTTCATCGATATCGCGTACCAGGGTTTCTCCTCCGGCCTGGATTCCGACGTGTTCATCGCTCGCGAACTCGCGGGCCGGGTACCGGAGATGATCGTCTGTACGTCGTGCTCGAAGAATTTCGGCCTGTATCGCGACCGTGTCGGTGCGCTGTTCATCGTCACCGCTGACAGCAAGACGCGCGACATCGCGCAGTCGCAGGCCAACAACCTGGTTCGTACGATGTACTCCATGCCGCCGGATCACGGCGCCGCAGTGGTCGAGACGATCCTGCACGACGAGAAGCTGCGCGCGCGCTGGGTCGAGGAGCTCGGGGAGATGCGCGAGCGCCTGCACGACATGCGGCAGTTGCTGGACGACGCCCTGCGGGCTGAAGCGCCCGAGCACGATTTTTCGCATGTCGTCCGTGCGAGAGGCATGTTCTGTTTTCTCGGCATTTCCACCGAGCAGGTCCGGCGGCTGAAGAAGGACCACGCGGTGTACATGGTGGACTCGAGCCGCATCAATATCGCCGGAATAACGGCTGGCAACGTCGGCCACATAGCACGATCCGTCGCCGCTGTTCTCTGACGGCTACTGCATAGCCGGTTCCCATACCAGGCTGCTGTCCTCGTCGATCGACAGGCGCCGGGTCGTGCCGGCATTGAGTTCCAGCACGAACGCCGCGGGTTCGCTCGAGCTGACCGATCTCTCGGACAGCGGCACGGTATCCCGGGCAATGTTGGTGATGCTGCCGTCGCGGCGCGCGAACACCATATCGAGCGGAATGTAGGTGTTCTTCATCCACATCGAACGGTAGTTCTGGTCCGCATAAACGAACAGCATCCCCGTCCATTCGGGCAACTCGCGGACGAACATCAGTCCACGCTGCTGCTGCCGCCGATCGATGGCGAGGTAGATGTCGAAACGGTAACAGGCGTGCCGCGCGACGATGACGAGAACGTCCGACCGGAAAGACTGTTCGAGCGGATCCTGGGCGCGCAGCGACAGCGGCGCGAGGCACAGCAGCAGCAGGAGCATGCGTGCGATTGTCATTTCGCGCTCCAGTCGAGGTAGCCGCCGAACTCCAGCTCGCGCAGCGTCACGCTCGAGTCGCCGTTGACCTCCGCGAGCGGCGCGATGCAGTAAAGCGTTCCCGCGACGAAAAAGTTGTCCTCGTCCAGTTGCTCCTGTTCGAGTACGTCGGTCCAGCAGTTGCCCAGACCGGAGGTGCTGAAAAAGCGTCCGCCGCCTTCTTCGATCAGCGTCACGTTGCTGTCCAGTTCACGCGCAATGGTGCCGCGTCGCAGGCCGGGCATGGCGACGAGGATCGCCAGCGTAAGGTCCCCGAATTGTCCGGCGAATCGCAGGCGTGCGCCTTTTCCCTCCGGACGCGGCATGCCCGCGCAGTCGAGCCTGCCGTCCGGCCAGTTCACCGGGCCTGACAGCTCGCCGTACAAATTCGTCCGCAGGAAACCCCGCGCGCCACAGCGACTGGCGTCCGGGGGCGGCGGCAACAGTGCCGGCAGCGCCGCCGGCTCCGGCGTATCGCTGCAGCCGGCCAGCCAGGCCGATACGGCGGCCGCCAGCAGTGCCGTGAGACGCGTCTTTCCGAGAATTCCGTGCAATGTTCGTTGCCCAGCGCTGTCTTACAACGGGACATTATTACCGAAGTGATCCGGCTATGGACAAAATTCAGGGCGACGAGTTGGCCTCAACAGGCATCCTCTCTACAATGTCACGCCCCAACCCGGCCCGGGAGCCATTAATGAGTGTCGCAGACCAATTCCAGCAACTCGAGGCGCATGCCAGCCGCTTGATCATCGGGCAGTCGCACCTGATCAACCGCATGCTGATCGCGCTGCTGTGCGACGGGCACCTGCTGGTCGAGGGCGCCCCCGGTCTTGCCAAGACCCGCGCCATCAAGGTCCTGGCGGAAAGTGTCGAGGGCGATTTTCACCGCCTGCAGTTCACGCCGGACCTGCTGCCTGCCGACCTCACGGGCACCGACATCTACCGGCCGCAGGAAGGTACCTTCGAGTTTCGCAAGGGGCCGCTGTTTCACAACCTTATCCTGGCGGACGAGATCAACCGCGCTCCCGCGAAGGTCCAGTCGGCACTCCTCGAAGCGATGGAGGAACGGCAGATTTCCGTGGGCGACAAGAGTTATCCGCTCGACGACCTGTTCCTGGTAATGGCAACGCAGAACCCGATCGAGCAGGAGGGCACGTACCCGTTGCCCGAGGCGCAGCTCGATCGTTTCCTGTTGCACGTTCAGGTGGGCTACCCGAACGCCGAAGAAGAACGCAGTATCCTGGTACTCAATCGAAACGAAGCGAAGGCGAACAAACGCGATGCGTTCCAGCCGCCGGAACTCCTGTCGGTGAACTCCGTGATGCAGGCCCGCCAGGAAATCCTGCGCCTGCACCTCGCGGAGGAACTCGAGGAGTACATCGTCAACATCGTGCTGGCCACGCGTAATCCGACGCCGGTCGACAGTTCGCTCGAGGGCCAGATCCTCTACGGCGCCAGCCCGCGCGCGAGCATCGGTATCGACCGTGCGGCGCGGGCACGGGCATGGCTGGCGGGACGGGACTTCGTGGGCCCTGAAGACATCCAGGACGTTGCCTCCGACGTCCTGCGGCACCGACTGGTGCTCAGCTTCGAGGCGGAAGCGGACGGCGTCGACGCGAACTCGGTCATCGAACGGATACTGGATGGCGTCGGTGTGCCGTAATGCGGCAAGTCGACCACATCTCTGAGAACGCCTCGCCCGTCAGCGTATCGCAATCGGGCCTTATTCGACTGAGCGGTCCTGCGCGCGCCATCGCGCTCGACGTGCTCAGGGTGCGCTCGCTGCAGACCGGCGCGTACGTTTCGCACTTCCGCGGCCGCGGCATGGAATTCGACGAATCGCGGCCGTACCAGCCCGGTGACGACCCGCGTTCGATCGACTGGCGCGTGACGGCACGCAGCACGACGGCCTACACCAAGCTGTTCCGCGAGGAACGCGAGCGCCCGGTGCTGATCATGGTCGACCTGCGGTCCAACATGCATTTCGCCACTCGCGGCTGCTTCAAGTCGGTGAACGCGAGCCGCGCCGCCGCGCTGCTGTCGTGGGCGGCACACCACCGCGGCGACCGGCTCGGCGGGCTGATATTCGGTGACACGGTGCACCGGGAACTGAAACCGCGACTCGGCCGCCAGGCGGCGCTCAGGTTCCTCCACGAACTTGCCGAGCATCCCGACTGGGCGCGGCGCGAGCATCACGATGCCGTGGACCGCGAAGCGCCGCTGACGCTGGCAATGGCGTCGCTCCGGCGCGTTGCGCGGCCCGGCAGCCTCGTCGTGATTCTCAGTGATTTCCTCGGCATCAGCCGCGCAGCGCAGTCGTACCTGTCGAGCGTGGCGCGCCACAACGAAGTGCTCGCAGTGGTCCTGAGCGACCCGCTCGAGCGCGAGCTGCCGCCGCCGGGCCGCTATCGCCTGGTGAGCGACGACGAAGAACTCGCCATCGATACCCATGCGCAGGCGGCACGCCGTGACTACCACGAAGCTTTCGAGTCCCGGGCCCATGCGCTGGAACAGTTCTGCCAGCGCTACGGCATTCATCTCATGCCGTTGTCGACCGACGACGACCCGGTGAGCGCGCTGCAGACCGCGCTGGGACGGAGGACACACTAGTGGATCCGCAAGCCATTCCGTTGCGTGGTCTGCATCTGCCGGAGCCGGTCGGCTGGTGGCCGCTCGCCCCCGGCTGGTGGTTGCTGATAGCGGCGCTGGTCGTCGCGTCCGCCCTGCTGATACGCACCTGGTTGAAGCGCCGGGCGCGTTCGGCCGCGCGCCGCCGGGCGCTCAGGCAACTCGAGGAAAGCCGCTCGGCGTACGCTCACCACGGCAACCCGGTCACGCTCGGCGCCGAGGTATCGGAGCTGCTGCGGCGTACGATGCTGGCGTATGCGCCACGCGCGGAAGTCGCGGGGCTGACCGGCGATGCCTGGCTTGCGTGGCTGGACCGCGATCTCGACGAACCACGGTTTCGTGACGGCCCGGGCCGCAAGCTCCTCGAACTGCCGTATCGCAACCCGGAAACGGTTGCCGAGGATGAGGATATCGACGGCATGCTCGCCGCCGTGCGGCAACGGCTGCAGACGCCGGTGGGGAGGGGCGCCTGATGCTGTCGCTGGCATGGCCGTGGCTGTTGCTGGCGCTGCCGCTGCCGTTCATCCTGCGCAGGCTGCTGCCGGAGGCGAACCAGCTGCAGGAAGCGGGACTCCGCGTGCCGAGCTTTGCCGGCTTCGACGTACTCGCCGATCGTTCCCGCTCGGAGCAGCTGCTGAACTGGCGAATCTGGGTTGCCATGATCGCCTGGGTCCTGCTGGTGATCGCCGCGGCGCGTCCGGAGCGCATTGGTGACGAACTCGAAGTGCCGGTTTCGGGCCGCAACCTGATGCTCGCGGTCGATCTGTCGGGCAGCATGGACCAGAAAGACTTCGAACTCGGCAGCCGCCGCGTCGACCGTCTCACCGCGACGAAGGCTGTTGCGAGCGATTTCATCAGCCGCCGCGAGGGCGATCGCATCGGCCTGATCCTGTTCGGTGAGCGAGCTTACCTGCAGGTGCCGCTGACGCTCGATCGCGAGACCGTGAAGATTCTGCTCATGGAAGCGTTCATCGGCCTCGCGGGCGAGAAGACGGCGATCGGCGATGCGATCACGCTCGCGGTCAAACGTATCCACGACCAGCAGGAGGATGCGGGGGAGCAGGTCCTGGTGCTGTTGACCGATGGCGCGAACACCGCCGGCGAGATCGACCCGATGAAGGCCGCGGAACTCGCGGCGCAGGTCGGCTTGCGGATATACACGATCGGCATCGGTGCCGAGCAGATGGAGGTGGCGTCGATCATCGGCGGTCGCCGCCGCGTCAATCCGTCGGCCGACCTCGACGAGGCGACGCTGACGGGTATCGCGGACCTCACGGGAGGTCGTTATTTTCGCGCGACCGACACCGCGACCCTGCAGGACATCTACCGGCTGGTCGACCAGCTGGAGCCCGTCGAGGAGCCGGAAGCCGGATTCCGGCCGGTGCAGTCGCTGTATTTCTGGCCGCTCTCCGGCGCTTTCCTGCTTGCGAGCTTTCTCGGCATCGTGAGCCTGGTGCAGTCGCTGCGGCTGCGGCGGATCGGCGGGGTACAGACCCATGCCGGCTGAGTTTCATTTCCTGAGGCCCGAATGGCTGTGGGCCATACCCGCGGTGGTCGCGGCCGGGATTCTGCTGGCGCGCCGCCGGCTCGGCGCCGGCAGCTGGCAGAATGTCGTCGACCCGGCGCTGGCGCCGCACGTGCTGTCGGGTTCGCCGAACCGCAAGTCCGACCTGCGCTGGTGGCTGGTCGGCATCACCGGCATCATCGCCGCGGTGTCGCTCGCGGGGCCGGCGTGGCAGCGGATCGAGCAGCCGGTATTCCGTTCGGACCAGGCGCTCGTGATCGCGCTGGACCTGTCGCGGTCCATGGATGCGCAGGACGTCACACCGAGCCGGATGCTGCGTGCGCGGCTGAAGATCCTCGACATTCTCGAACGCCGCGCCAGCGGCCAGACGGCGCTCGTCGTGTACTCGTCCAACGCGTTCACGGTGGCGCCGCTGACGACGGACACCGACACGATCGCAGCTCTGGTCAACAGTCTCAGCACGGACATCATGCCGAGTCGCGGCAGCTACCCGACGGCAGCGATTTACAAAGGGCAGCAGCTTCTGGAACAGGCGGGCGCGGCGTTCGGTGAGGTGCTGCTGATAAGCGACGGCGGTTCGTCGCCGGCCGCGGAGCGTGCGGCGCGCGATCTTCGCGATGCGGGCTACACGCTGTCCGTACTCGGCGTCGGTACCAAGGAGGGTGCGCCGATTCCGAAGCTGTCGGGCGGCTTCGTCACCGACCAGGCGGGCCAGATCGCGGTCGCCCGGCTCGAGGAGCGCGGCTTGCGCGAGCTCGCGTTGAGCGGCAGCGGGCGCTACGCGACACTCACCTCCGACGGCCGCGATCTCGATTACCTGATGGCGGGCGAGGTCAGCTCGCGCAAGGCGAGCGACGACGCGCTCGCGACGGACCAGTGGCGTGAAGAGGGTCCGTGGCTTGCGCTGCTGTTGCTGCCCCTGGGTGCGATGGCGTTCCGGCGTGGCTGGGTCGTGATGATCGTGTTCGCGATACTGCCACTGTCCCGGCCGGCCGAGGCATCGCTGTGGGACGATCTGTGGCTGAACAAGAACCAGCAGGCACAGCGCCAGCTGGACTCGGGCAACGCGGCGGACGCGGCGGCGCTGTTCGAGAATCCCGAGTGGCGCGCGGTTGCCGAATACGAGGCCGGCGCTTTCGCGCAGAGCGCGGCTCGCTTCGCGGAGCAGGACGACCTGCGCAACCTCTACAATCTCGGCAATGCGCTGGCGCGACAGGGCGAATTCGAATCCGCGATCGACGCTTACGAACAGGTGCTTGAGGCGGACCCGGGTAACGAGGATGCGGCATTCAATCGCGACCTGCTCGAGCAGATGATGCAGCAACAGGAATCGCAACAGCAGAACCAGGGCGACGATCAGCAGTCTTCGGACCAGTCGGGTGGCGACAGCCAGGAGTCCGACAGCGACTCATCCTCCCAGGAGCAGGGCTCGGAGGGCTCGTCCGAATCGCAGAGCGAGTCCGGCGAGCAGAACGCATCGCAGCGTGAAGACGAGATGAGCGAGGAAGACATGCAGGCGCTGCAGGAAGAACTGCAGCGCGCTGCCGAAGAAGCGGAGCAGCAGGCGCGACAGCAGTCGCCGCAGCTCAGCGAGGAACAGCTCGAAGCGCTGCGCCGCGAACAGGAAGCGCAGCAGGCGATGGAACAGTGGTTAAGGCGCATCCCCAACGATCCGGGCGGGCTCCTGCGCCGCAAGTTCCGCTACCAGTACCAGAGGATGGGCCGTGACCAGGACGGCAACAACCTCTGGCCCGACGACGAGGTACAGCCATGGTGAGGTCGCCGATGATCGGCAAGACGGGTGCGTGGCTCGCCGCCGCCGTGCTTCTGATGGTGTGTAGCGTTGCGCAGGCTGGCGTGCAGGCACGCGTGGATCGCAACACGATCGACCTCAACGAGTCATTCACGCTGGAGATCGTGGTGGATACCGAGATCGATCTGCAGCCCGATATCTCGGCGCTCAACGAGGATTTCTACGTCGGGCAAAGCAGTCAGCTCAGCAACACGATGATCATCAACGGCGAGATCTCGCGCAGCCGCACCTGGAGCTACCAGCTCATGGCGAAGCGGACCGGCGACCTCGTCATTCCACCCGTTTCCGTCGGCTCGGAGAGCAGCAAGCCCTTGCGGATCACGGTGCGAGAGCCGGCCAATGCCCCGCCCGGTGAGGCCGACGTTTTCATCACCAGCGAAGTGGACTACACGGAGTCTTACGTCCAGGCGCAGGTGCTGTACCGCATCAAGGTGTATCGCGCCGTGCCAACGCGGCAGCCGGCGCTGCGCGACCCGGAGTTCGGCGGTGCCGAGGTGCTCATCGAGGTGGCGGGCGAGGAGCGCAGCTACGACGCGTTGCTGAACGGCCGCACCTACAACGTCGTGGAAAGGGTTTACGCCGTGTTCCCGCAGGAAAGCGGTGAAGTCACAATATCCCCGGCCCGCTTCGAAGCGCGCGTGCTGCGTGACGGCCGGATCACCGGGCGCAAGGTGTTCCAGTCGGATGCTCACACGATTGCCGTGTTGCCGATTGCGGAGCCGCCGGCCGAGTTTCCGGACGCGACCTGGTTGCCCGCGAAGGACGTTCAGCTGCAGGACAACTGGTCGCGGCAGCCCGACGACCTCAAGGCGGGCGAACCGATCACCCGGGTCGTCACGGCAAGCGCGCTGGGACAGCTCGAGACGCAGATACCGGCCATCGAGCCGCCGAGCGTAAGTGGTGTCAACGTCTATCCCGACCGCCCGGAGCTAAGCCGGCAGATCGAGCCGGGCGGTATACGCGGCATCCGCAAGGACCAGTACGCAATCATTGGTGTGGACCCCGGCGTAATGACATTGCCGTCACTGCGGCTGCCATGGTGGGACGTGGATGCGGGCGAGTGGAAGGTTGCCGAACTGCCCGAAAGGCGCGTCAGCATCCTGCCGACGCGCGAGGCGCCCGTAGTCGATCCTGCGCCCACGGTAACGACGCCCGCAGAGGAGGCGGAGGCGC
>Ga0210140_1000226_pt1 | contig 9949 bp, 17 predicted proteins | sample China_Bullhead_C_3_FD_184858 | JGI IMG/M metagenome (GOLD analysis project Ga0210140, IMG submission 184858) | Wetland microbial communities from San Francisco Bay, California, USA, that impact long-term carbon sequestration -... | ecosystem: Environmental > Aquatic > Marine > Wetlands ...
GCAGGTGATGTGATGCAGGCGAGCGATCTGAGAAAGAAGTCGGTGGATGAGCTCAACGAAGAGCTTGTTGCGCTGCGTCGTGAGCAGTTCAACTTGCGCATGCAGCAGGCCACGGGCGAGTTGACGCACAACCACGAGCATAACCGCGTCCGTAAGGACATCGCGCGCGTGAAAACCATTCTGAACGAGCTAACGCGCTCGGCAGGTGAAGAAAAATGAGTGAAGACACGAAAAAAGTGCAGCGCACGGTCGTAGGGCGTGTCGTGAGCGACAAGATGGACAAAACCGTCTCCGTCGCGATCGAGCGTCTCATCAAGCATCCGGTGTACGGCAAGTACATTCGCCGGACGAGCAAGGTGCTGGCACACGATGCCGCGAATGAGTGCAAGCCCGGGGATCGCGTTGCGATTTCTGAGTGCAGGCCGATTTCCAAGAACAAGTCCTGGGCCGTGGTCAACATCGTTGAGCGTGCGGCGGACAGGTAAGCGAAGGTAGGCAGTCATGATTCAGATGCAGACAGTCCTGGAGGCGGCAGATAACTCGGGTGCACGCCGCGTTCAGTGCATCAAGGTACTGGGCGGCTCCAAGCGCCGTTACGCGAACGTCGGCGACGTGATCAAGGTCAGCGTCAAGGATGCGATCCCGCGCGGCAAGGTCAAGAAGGGCGAGATCTACAACGCCGTCGTTGTCCGCACGCGCAAGGGTGTGAGGCGCAAAGACGGTTCGCTGATCCGCTTCGACGGCAACGCCGCCGTGTTGCTGAACGCGCGCCTCGAGCCTATCGGTACCCGTATCTTCGGTCCCGTGACGCGCGAACTGCGTACGAACCAGTTCATGAAGATTATTTCGCTGGCGCCGGAGGTGCTGTAAGCGCGGCACTGCCGATACAGCATTGGAAAAGGATATGAACAAGATCAGAAAAGGCGATGAGGTCGTAGTGAAGACCGGCAAGTCCAAGGGCCAGCGAGGCACTGTCCTCGAGGTGTTCCCGGACGGAAGGGTGCTGGTGGAGGGCGTGAACATCGCCAAGAAGCACGTCAAGCCGAACCCTAACGTCGGTGAGCCGGGCGGTATCCAGGACAAGGCGATGCCCGTCGATCATTCGAACCTGATGGTCTTCAACCCGAAGAGCAAGAAAGGCGAGCGCGTAGGCTTTCGCGTGAACGATGACGGTTCCAAGGTCCGCATCTTCAAGCAAAGCGGCGACGTCGTAGACATTTAAGAGACAGAGACATGTCAAGGCTACAGGAAAAGTACGAGAACGAGTTGATGGGCGAGCTGCAGCAGAAGCTTGGCCTGCAGAACCGGATGGAGGTGCCCCGCATCACCAAGATCACGCTGAACATGGGCGTGGGTGGCGCGATTGCCGACAAGAAGGTGCTCGAGAATGCTCGTGCGGACATGGAAAAGATCGCCGGACAGCGGGCGGTCATCTGCAAGGCGCGCAAGTCGGTTGCTGCATTCAAGATCCGTGACGGGATGCCGATTGGCTGCAAGGTCACGCTGCGCCGCGAACGCATGTACGAGTTTCTCGACCGGCTGGTGAACATTGCCATCCCGCGTATTCGCGACTTCCGCGGTCTGAACCCCAAGGGTTTCGACAAGCAGGGCAACTACAGCATGGGCGTGCAGGAGCAGATTATTTTCCCGGAGATCAACTACGACGAGGTAGACGCGATCCGGGGCATGGACATCACGATTACGACGACGGCTCGTAACGCTGCGGAAGGCAAGGCATTGCTCGAGGCGTTTAGTTTTCCGTTCAAACGGTAGCCGCAGGAGCGCGACTCGAAGCGCGACGAACGAAGCTGGAAGATCAGTAAATTTATCGTAGGAGCGCTTCTCGAAGCGCGACAAACCAGGACAGATAGCACGATGGCGAAGAAATCAATGATGCAGCGCGAACTCAAGCGGGAAAAGCTCGTGGCGAAGTATGCCAAGAAGCGCGCAGAGCTGAAGGCGATCATCCGCAACGTCAACAGCACGGATGATGAGCGTCGCGCCGCACAGGCGAAGCTCAACGCGATACCGCGTGACGCGAGCCCGACGCGGCAGCGCAACAGGTGCTCAATCACCGGGCGTCCTCACGGCGTGTATCGCAAGTTCGGCCTCGGCCGGAACAAGTTGCGCGAAGGCGCGATGAAGGGCGAGATTCCCGGGTTGACCAAGGCAAGCTGGTAGAAGGACGCGGACGATGACGATGACAGATCCCATTTCGGACATGCTTACGCGTATTCGCAACGGCCAGAAAGCGCGCAAGGTCAGTGTTTCGATGCCGGCAGCCAACGCGAAGGAAGCGCTGGCACGGGTATTGAAGGACGAGGGTTACATAAAGGATTACGCGGTTGCCGGCGAAGGTGCCGAGAAAGAACTGAGCATCGAGCTCAAGTACTTCGAAGGCGCGCCCGTTATCGAGAAGATCCAGCGTGCCAGCCGTCCCGGCCTGCGTATCTACCGCAGCAAGGACGATCTGCCGCGCGTACTCGGCGGCCTGGGCGTGGCAATAGTGTCGACCTCGGCGGGCGTGATGAGCGATCGCGAGGCGCGGGAAAAAGGTATTGGTGGGGAAGTGATCTGCATCGTTTCATGATGCTTTGACCATTTCCGAGACGAGACGTAACGATGTCAAGAATTGCAAAAGCACCGGTAGAGTTACCTGGCGGCGTTGAGTTCAGCCAGAGCGGTAACGTTGTAACCATGAAGGGCAGCAACGGCACGCTCACGATGGAATTGAACTCCGAGGTCGAACTCACCCGGGAAGAGAATGCGCTGATGGTGAAGCCGCGTTCCGGCTCGCGTTTCAGCACGGCGATTGCGGGCACGATGCGGGCGCTCCTTGCCAACATGGCGCAGGGCGTTTCCGCTGGCTTCGAGCGCAAGCTGGAGCTGGTGGGCGTCGGTTATCGTGCACAGGCCCAGGGCAACACGCTGAATCTGACGCTGGGCTTTTCGCACCCGGTTGTTCACGAAGTGCCGGCAGGCGTGACGGTGGAAACACCCAGCCAGACCGAGATTATCGTGAAGGGCGCCGACAAGCAGCAGGTTGGCCAGGTTGCCGCGGAGATTCGCAGCTATCGGCCGCCGGAGCCTTACAAGGGCAAGGGCGTTCGCTATTCCGATGAGCGCGTCGTCATCAAGGAAGCGAAGAAGAAGTAATCGTAGAAGCGCTTCTGTAGGAGCGGTTTTCGGAACGCTAAATACAGAGCAGAGCAGAAGATTCTTAAGACCATGAAACTGGACAAGAAACAAAATCGTTTACGGCGGGCCCGGAAGGGTCGTGCCAAGATTAGCGAGCTGGAAGTGAACCGGCTCAGCGTGCACCGCACGCCGCGGCACATCTATGCGCAGATCATTGCGCCCGATGGCGGCACCGTCCTGGTCAGCGCGTCGACGGTCGAGCAGGAAGTGCGCAAGGGCGTAAAAAGTGGCGGCAACGTCGAGGCCGCGTCCATTGTCGGTGCTCGCATCGCGGAGAAGGCCAAGGCGGCCGGTATCGACACGGTTGCTTTCGACCGGTCGGGTTTTCGTTACCACGGGCGCGTCAAGGCGTTGGCCGATGCCGCGCGTGAAGCAGGGCTGAAATTCTAGAATAAGGATTGTTGACGGCAGAAAAGCCGTCTGGACCAGACTATGGCAAGAGTTGAACAAGCACAATCGAACGACGACCTGATCGAAAAGCTGGTCACGGTTAATCGCGTAGCCAAGGTCGTGAAGGGCGGCCGGCAATTCGGCTTTACCGCGCTGACTGTTGTCGGTGACGGGCAGGGCCAGGTCGGTTTCGGGTACGGCAAGGCACGCGAAGTGCCGATCGCGATCCAGAAGGCGATGCAGAATGCCCGCAAGAACATGATCGCGGTAAATCTGAACAACGAGACGCTGCAGTACGCGAAGAAGGGCCGTCACGGTGCTACGCGCGTTTACATGCAGCCGGCATCGGAAGGTACCGGCGTCATCGCGGGCGGCGCCATGCGTGCGGTGTTCGAGTGTGCCGGCGTTCGCAACGTGCTGGCCAAGAGTTACGGATCACGCAACCCGATCAATGTCGTTCGAGCGACGATCAACGCGCTGTCCGAGATTCATTCGCCGCAGGCGATCGCGGCCAAGCGCGGCAAGAAAGTAAAGGAAATAGTCGGCTGAAGCCGGCCAATAGTCGGCTGAGTCCGGCGGGTACAGCAGAGATACGATCATGGCGAAGCCTAAAGAGTTGAAAGTCACATTGGTCAAGAGCAAGCACGGGCGGCTGAAGAGCCACAAGGCCTGTGTTGTCGGCCTGGGACTCCGCAAGATGCATCAGACCGTGACGGTGGTCGATACGCCCGAGAATCGCGGCATGATCAATCGCATCTCTTACATGATCGCAGTAGAGGAAGTCTGACATGCGACTGAATGAACTGTCGCCCGGCAAGGGCGCCAAGAAAGACGGCAAGCGCCTGGGCCGCGGTCACTCCGCCGGCCAGGGCAAGACGAGCGGCCGCGGCCAGAAGGGCCAGCACGCGCGCTCGGGCGGCTTTCACAAGGTGGGCTTCGAAGGCGGCCAGATGCCGCTGCAGCGGCGCCTGCCCAAAGTCGGCTTCCGGTCGCGCAAGGCACACCTGTCGGCGGAACTTCGGCTGCACGAGCTGGCTATACCCGAGGCGGACGTGATCGACATCGACGTATTGAAGAAGCTCAACCTCGTGCCCGCCTTCGCAACCAAGGTGAAGGTGATCAAGTCGGGTGAGCTGGACAAGGCCGTCAACCTCAAGGGCATTGCGGTGACCAAGGGTGCCCGTGAGGTAATCGAGAAGGCCGGCGGCAAGATCGAAGAATAGAACCATAAGGCATTGTGGGAGCGCCTCTCGAGGCGCGACAACAGAAGACAGGAAAGAACGTGGCGAAAAAGCCCCAACAAAATCCGGCAGATATAGCGAAAGCGGCGGGCAAACTGGCCGAGCTCAAGGCTCGTCTCCTGTTTCTCGTCGGTGCGCTGATCGTATTCCGTGTTGGTACGTTCATACCGGTGCCCGGCGTGGATCCGGTTGCGCTGAAGGACTTCTTCGATCAGCAGGCCGGCAACCTGCTGGGCCTGTTCAACCTGTTCTCGGGCGGTGCGCTCGAGCGGTTTGGCCTGTTTGCGCTCGGCATCATGCCGTACATCTCTTCGTCGATCATCATGCAGATGGCGAGCCACATCGTGCCCAGCCTGCAGCAGCTGAGAAAAGAAGGCGAGCAGGGGCGCCGGCAGATCATCAAGTACACCCGCTGGGGTACCGTCGCGCTGGCGAGTTTCCAGTCGGTCGCCGCCGCGTCCTGGCTGCAGAACCAGGCAGGCCTGGTGGTCAACCCCGGGCCGAGCTTCCTGATTACCGCGTGCATCACGCTGGTAACCGGTACGATGTTCCTGATGTGGCTGGGTGAGCAGATCACAGAACGCGGCATCGGCAACGGCATCTCGATGATCATTCTCGCGGGAATCGTCGCCGGCTTGCCGGGAGCGATCGCCGGTACCGCTCAGCTGATCAACAATGGTGAGATGTCCCCGGCGACCGCAATCATCATGCTCGTCGGCGGCATCGGCGCGATCATTTTCGTCGTGTTCATGGAGCGCGCGCAGCGCCGTATCACCGTGAACTACGCAAGGCGCCAGCAGGGCCGCAAGATGTACGCGGCGCAGAGCACGCACCTGCCGTTCAAGATCAACATGTCGGGCGTAATCCCGCCGATCTTCGCGTCTTCGATCCTGATGTTCCCGGCGACCATCGCGCAGTTCTTCGGGCAGGCTTCGGCCGACGCGAATGCGCTGCAGCGCGGCCTGCAGACGCTTGGCGCGAACCTGGGCCCTGGTCAGCCGATCTACGTGCTGCTGTACGCAGCATTGATCGTGTTCTTCTGCTTCTTCTATACCGCGTTGATGTACAACTCCAAGGACACCGCGGACAACCTGAAGCGAGCCGGGGCATTTCTGCCGGGCATCAGGCCCGGTGCGCACACGGCCGAGTACATCGACCGTGTCCTGACGCGACTGACGTTCTGGGGCGCGATTTACATCGCCGGCGTCTGCCTGCTGCCCGAGCTGGTCCGGATGTTCAACCCGAGCATACCGTTCAACTTCGGCGGCACGTCATTACTCATTCTCGTCGTCGTGACGATGGACTTCATGTCGCAAATGCAGGCGCATGCGATGAGCCATCAGTACGAGGGCATGATGCAAAAGGCCAACCTGCGCAACTATGGCAGGGGAGGCCAGCTACGATAGTGGTTGCTTCCAGCGCGGTTTGGGCCGCAATAGCGAACCAGTTACGTTGAGCCTAGGGCTCGTGGGAGAAAGCTCATGAAAGTAAGAGCATCCGTCAAGAAAATCTGCAGGAACTGCAAAATCATCCGCCGCAACGGCACGGTGCGGGTGATCTGCACTGATGCGCGTCATAAGCAGCGTCAGGGTTAAACCAGAAAGCAGTCCGCGAGAACAGCAGGATTATTTGAGGAAAAGTTAGTGGCACGTATAGCAGGCATAAACATACCGCTGAACAAGCATATCGTGATCGCGCTGACGTCGATTTTCGGAATCGGCAACTCACGCGCGAAGAAGATCTGCGAGGCAGCGGGCATTGCACCCGAGACCCCGGTCAAGGACCTGGCCGAGCCCGAAGTGGCGAAGCTCAGGACCGCCGTTGCGACGTTCACGGTCGAGGGCGACCTCCGCCGCGAAACTTCTATGAATATCAAGCGGTTGATGGACCTGGGCTGCTATCGCGGAATCCGCCATCGACGCGGATTGCCGCTGCGTGGTCAGCGTACGCGGACGAACGCGAGGACGCGGAAGGGTCCGCGGCGGCCGATCAAGCGATAGGACCGTCCGTTTGGGCCTACTACCGTCTCTTGTAGCGAACTAAATACTTAGCGAGTCTTTTTTAAGATGGCAGAAGCAAAGAAAAAGAAGGTTAAAAAGCACGTGGTGGACGCGGTTGCGCACATCAACGCTTCCTTCAACAACACGATCATCACGATCACCGATCGCCAGGGCAATGCACTGTCGTGGGCGACGGCTGGTGGCTGCGGTTTCCGCGGTTCGCGCAAGTCGACGCCGTTCGCAGCGCAGGTTGCATCCGAGAAGGCCGGACGCACGGCGCTGGAGTTCGGGGTCAAGAACCTGGACGTTCGTGTCCGTGGGCCGGGCCCGGGCCGTGAGTCCGCGGTGCGCGCCCTGAACGCCCTGGGTTTTCGTATTCAACACATCGAGGATGTTACGCCGATTCCTCACAACGGCTGCCGCCCGCCGAAAAAGCGGCGCGTATAGAGGCTAACAATGGCAAGATATTTAGGACCAAAGTGCAAACTGTCCCGCCGCGAAGGCACGGATCTGTTTCTCAAGAGCGGCGTGCGGCCGCTCGAATCGAAGTGCCGGTTGGAAATACCGCCGGGCGGAGCGCCGCAGCGCCGGCCGCGCCTGTCGGACTACGGTCTGCAGCTTCGTGAAAAGCAGAAGCTGCGTCGCATGTACGGCGTGCTGGAGCGCCAGTTCCGCAATTACTACAAGCGCGCCGCGCAGCTCAAGGGCTCGACGGGCGAGAACCTGTTGCGCCTCCTGGAAGGGCGCCTGGACAACGTCGTATACCGGATGGGCTTTGCAGCCACGCGTGCCGAAGCCCGTCAGCTCGTCAGCCACAAGAGCATCGAGGTGAACGGCAAGGTCGTAAATATCCCGTCTGCCCAGGTGAACGCAGGCGATGCAGTGAGCATTCGTGAGAAAGCCAGGAAGCAGCTTCGCATCCAGAGTGCTATCGAGATTTCAGGCCAGGTTGGTCTGCCGGAGTGGGTAGAAGTCGACGCAAAGAAGATGGCCGGGGTTCTGAAATCGTTGCCGGACCGGGAGGATATCCTGCCGGACATCAACGAAAACCTCGTCGTCGAGCTCTACTCCAAGTAAGTCAGGAGGGATTATTCCCATGCAGGAATCTGTATACGAGTTTCTGAAGCCGCGCGTCGTCAAGGTGACGCCGGTCAATGACCTTCAGGCGAAGGTCACCATCGAACCGTTCGAGCGTGGTTTCGGCCATACGCTGGGCAACGCGCTGCGCCGTATTCTGCTGTCGTCCATGCCGGGCGCGGCTATAACGGAAGCCGAGATCGAAGGCGTGCTCCACGAGTACACCAGCATCGAGGGTGTCCAGGAGGACGTCGTCGACATCTTGCTCAACCTGAAGCAGGTTGCCGTGCGCATGAACGCCCGCGACACCGCCGAGCTGCGGGTTTCGAAGAAGGGCCCGGGCACCGTCACCGCGGGTGACATCCAGCTGGATCACGACGTCGAGATCATGAACCCGGATCACGTCATCGCAAACCTGACCAGCGCCGGTGAGCTGAACATGTTGCTCAAGGTCGAGCGCGGCCGCGGCTATCGTCCCGCGACGCAGCGCCCGATGTTCGAGGAGCAGACGGGCCCGATCGGTCGTCTGCAGCTCGACGCGTCGTTCAGCCCGGTGAACCGCGTTACCTACAACGTCGAAGCCGCGCGCGTCGAACAGCGCACCGACCTGGACAAATTGCTGATCGATATCGAGACCAACGGCACGATCGATCCTGAAGAGGCGATCCGCCGCGCGGGCAGCATCCTCAAGGACCAGCTGTCGGTGTTCGTCGACCTGCAGGGCCAGGAAGAGGGCACTGGCGCGCAGGCGCAGGACCAGGTGGATCCGATCCTCCTGCGGCCCGTCGACGAGCTCGAGCTCACGGTTCGTTCGGCGAACTGCCTCAAGGCCGAGAACATCATGTACATCGGCGACCTGGTTCAGCGTACGGAAGTGGAACTCCTGAGGACGCCGAACCTCGGCAAGAAATCGCTCACCGAGATCAAGGAAGTGCTCGAAGGGCACGGCCTCGGGCTCGGCATGCGTCTCGACAACTGGCCGCCGGCTAGCCTGCGCCCGGAACACGAGCTCGCTATCTAGGAAAGGACAGACAAATGCGCCATAGAAAATCCGGTCGTCGACTGGGTCGCAACAGCTCGCACCGCAAGGCCATGTTTCGCAACATGGCGACGTCGATGGTGAAGCACGAAACGATCCGTACGACGGTGCCCAAAGCCAAAGAGCTGCGTCGCGTTGTCGAGCCGCTGATCACGCTCGCGAAGGAAGACAGCGTGGCAAACCGCCGCCTGGCATTCGATCGCCTGCGCGACAAAGAAGCGGTTGGCAAGCTGTTTTCGGATATCGGCCCGCGTTTCAAGGATCGGCCGGGCGGCTACCTGCGCATCCTCAAGACGGGCCCGCGCCCGGGCGATGCCGCGCCGATGGCCATCGTAATGTTGACCGAGAAGGCGACAGAAGCGAAGGCGACGGCCGCCGAAGAATAAAGTTGCAAGAGCGCGCCTCGGCGCGTGATCGGAAAAGCCGGGCTTTGCCCGGCTTTTTTCATGGTGAAGAGCTGGGCGCCGGCAAGCCATCCAGGAAGGATCGCAGGCCCGCGAGGTAGTTGCGCTCATCCCGCAAAAAGGCGTCATTGTGCGTGCCGCGAAGCTCGAGGAAGGATCGGGGCTCGCTGGCCGCCGCGAATATCGCCTCGCCGTGGCGGAAAGGGACAATCTCATCATCGCGGCTGTGGATCACGAGTACGGGACAGGCGGCCTGCCGCACGAAGTCCGCGGTCGCATGCCGCAGGCGGCTTAGCCAGCGTACCGGCAGCCAGGGGTAGTACTCGGCCGCGATGTCAGGGACCGAGGTGAACGACGATTCGACGATCAGCGCCAACGGACGGTAATGTGCCGCCAGGTAGCCCGCGGCCGAAGCTCCCATCGACCGCCCGAACACGATAATGTGCCCTGGCGACGTCTCGCTGGTCTCCGTCAGGTAGCGCCAGGCGGCCTCCGCATCCCGGTAAATGCCTCGCTCGCTCGTGCGGCCCCCGCTTTGCCCGTAGCCGCGATAATCGATGATCAGCACCGACAGCCCGAGCTGCAGGAATTGGCGGACGG
>Ga0210140_1000232_pt1 | contig 9753 bp, 6 predicted proteins | sample China_Bullhead_C_3_FD_184858 | JGI IMG/M metagenome (GOLD analysis project Ga0210140, IMG submission 184858) | Wetland microbial communities from San Francisco Bay, California, USA, that impact long-term carbon sequestration -... | ecosystem: Environmental > Aquatic > Marine > Wetlands ...
ACCGCCTCGGCGATGGCCTGCATGTCGCCCAGGTCGAAAAGCGCATCCGACAGGCGGCGCTCAAGCTCGAGATACAGGGAGTCGGCTTCGCGGCCCTGCAGTTCCGACAGCAGTTCGCCACGTACCTGATCGAGCGGCAGTGGGCCACGCTCGAGAATGTCGTCGAGGCGGATGATGTGGAACCCGAAGTCCGACCGCTCCGGACCCTCGAGATCTCCCTCTTCCATCGCGAAGATGGCGGCACCCAGCACATCGGGCAACTGGGATTCAGTGAGTACTCCGAGATCGCCGCCCTGCGATGCCGTGCCGCCGTCCATCGAGAATTCTTTCGCCAGTTCCTCGAACGAATCGCCGGAACGAATTCGCATGAGGATGTCCTCCGCCTGTGTCCGTGCCGCTTCCTCGTCGTCGCCGAACTGGATCAGAATGTGCCGTGCCTGGCGTTGTTCATCCTGCAGGTAACGATATTTCTCGTCCTCGTAATATTGCGCCAGCCTTGCCTCGTCGATCTCAATGCCGTCAGCAACGTCCTGGCGGCTGATTCGTATGTACTGCACGTCGGCGGACTCGGGCAGCTGGAACATTGTCGGGTTGCTGTCGTAAAAAGCCTGTATCTGCTCGTCGGTAATTTCAATTTCGTCGGCGACGACATCCTCGTCGAGTGTCGCCAGCGTCACCAGTCGTTGCTCGGCGGCAAGGTTGAGATACCGACGGTATTCGGATGGCGTCACAACGGCTGATGCCATGATCGAGGATCGCAGCTGGAACTCACGCATGAACTGGCGCTGTGCTTCCTCGAATTCACGAGGCTCGCGGCCGCGTACGGCCAGGTAGTCGACGTAGGTCTCGCGGTCGAACTTGCCGTCGACCTGGAACGCCTGCTCGCGCTGAATGAGATCGGTGAGCTGCTTGTCGCCGATGCGATAGCCGTGCTCACCGAGGTAATTACGTACCAGCTGATCGCGCACCAGGCGGTCCAGCAGCGAGCGCCGCAGCTGCTGCCGCTGCGCCGCGTTGAGGTTCGCAAACTCCGGACGCTGGGCGAGCTCCGACCGATACTGCTGTTCGAAGTACGCCGTGGAGATCTCTTCGCCATCCACCTTGGCGGCGAAGTTGGAGCCGGTGAAGTCGTAATTGATCCCGAAGAACACGAACGGGATGCCGATAAGGGCCAGGATCACCAGGGCGAAGGTGCCGGTAAACTTTTCGCGAATTTGCTGGAGCATAAGAATTCTTTGTGGCTTGGGTAACTGGACCCGGGATAAGAGGCGGGATTCTATCTGAGTAGGAGCGGTTTCGGAACTGCGCTGCAGGAGCGCGCCTCGGCGCGCGATCGGTCCTGACCGAAGGTCGCGCTTCGATAAGCGTCGTTACAGGCGTATGGCGCGATCTGACATAAAAAAAACCCGGAGGGCCACAAGGGCCCACCGGGCTTTTTTAGATGGCGGAGTGGACGGGATTGACTCGTCGCTGCGCTCCTCGCCCTGCGGGCGCGCTGCGCGCGTCCAAATCGGCGACCGCCGATTTGTCGAACACCGCTGCGCGGGTTCTCGTCCCGGCTGAAAAAAAACCCGGAGGGCCACAAGGGCCCACCGGGCTTTTTTAGATGGCGGAGTGGACGGGACTCGAACCCGCGACCCCCGGCGTGACAGGCCGGTATTCTAACCAGCTGAACTACCACTCCAAACCTTGGTGGGTGCTGACGGGATCGAACCGCCGACCCTCGCCTTGTAAGGGCGATGCTCTACCAGCTGAGCTAAGCACCCCAATCTAAAGGAGCGCTTCTCTGCAGCAGCGCTTCCGGTAGCAGCACTTCTTGAAACGCGACCTTATCGCGGTTCGAGAACCGCTCCTACAACCGCGCTCCTACCGGCCCGCGGCCCCGAAGGGCGCGCTAGTTTACAGCAGCCTTCAGGGCTTTGCCAGCCTTGAATCCGGGCACATTGCTGGCCGGAATCTGGATGGTTTCACCGGTCCTCGGGTTGCGGCCGGCGCGTGCGGCGCGAGCCTTGACCGAGAACGTGCCGAAGCCTACCAGCGAGACCGAACCACCGTTCGCCAACGTGCCCGTGATGCTGTCGAGTACTGCGTCGACCGCTTTCGTTGCGTCCGCCCTGGACAATCCAGCACTACCGGCAACTGCCTCAATCAGTTCACCCTTGTTCATAAGCTTCACCCTTGCAGATTGATTGTTGAAAGATCAATCCAGCGCGCGCCCCCTGAAAGTTCGCAATCCGCTGAATCGCCGCCGCTGGCTCCGTGCATCCACCGGCGGGTGCGATGCTTATACCAACTGGCCATTGGAGGGTCAAATATCCTTCAACCACGCGGGTTTCAGGACATCAGTGGGGGCGGACGACGTCCTCGGACTTTTGCTCGTTCGCGGCGCCTTTGGGCTCCGCCTTCTTGTCCCCGGATTCGGTCTCCGGAACCGGCATGTGGGTCAGTGCCTGCTCCAGAACATCGTCGATCCACTTCACTGGAACAATCGTCAGCTTATCCTTGATGTTCTTCGGTATTTCCGCCAGGTCTTTTTCGTTTTCCTGGGGGATCAACACCTTCGAAATACCGCCGCGGTGTGCAGCCAGGAGCTTCTCCTTGAGGCCACCGATCGGCAGCACTTCGCCGCGCAATGTGATCTCGCCAGTCATCGCCACATCACTCTTGACGGGGATGTCGCACAATGCCGACACCAGCGCCGTGCACATGCCGACTCCCGCACTCGGACCGTCCTTCGGGGTGGCCCCTTCGGGGACATGAATGTGCACGTCCAGCTTCTGGTGGAATTCCTTGTCGATGCCCAGCACGGTGGCTCGGCTCCGTACCACGGTCATCGCAGCCTGGATGGACTCGGTCATGACCTCGCCGAGCTGGCCCGTGTGCGTGAGCTTGCCCTTGCCCGGCACGACCGCGGCTTCGATCGTCAGCAGCTCGCCGCCGACCTCGGTCCACGCCAGCCCGGTAACCTGCCCGACCTGGTCGTTCTCTTCGGCCTTGCCGAAACGGAAGCGACGCACACCGAGGTACTTCTCGATGCTTTTCGGCATGATCGTGACGCGACCCTTGCGCGGCTTCAGGAGCAGCTGCTTGACAACCTTGCGGCAGATCTTGGAGATCTCGCGCTCCAGGTTGCGAACACCGGATTCGCGCGTGTAATGCTGGATGATGTCGCGCACCGTGCTCTCGCTGATGCGCAGCTCGTCTTCCTTCAGGCCGTTCTCCTTCATCTGCTTCGGGATGAGGTAACGGATCGCGATATTGAGCTTCTCGTCCTCGGTATAACCCGGGATGCGGATGACCTCCATGCGGTCCAGGAGCGGTGCCGGGATATTCAGGCTGTTCGCCGTGCAGACGAACATCACATCGGACAGGTCGAAATCGACCTCGAGGTAATGATCCTGGAACGTCGAGTTCTGTTCGGGATCGAGCACCTCGAGCAGCGCGGACGACGGGTCGCCACGGAAGTCCATGGCCATCTTGTCCACTTCGTCGAGCAGGAACAGCGGGTTCCTCACGCCGGTCTTGCCGAGGTTCTGGATGATCTTGCCCGGCATTGAGCCGATGTAGGTGCGGCGATGACCGCGGATCTCGGCTTCGTCACGCACGCCGCCCAGCGACATACGTACGAACTTGCGGTTCGTGGCACGTGCGATGCTCTGGCCCAGTGAGGTCTTGCCGACACCCGGAGGACCGACCAGGCACAGTATCGGGCCCTTGAGCTTTTTCACTCGCTGTTGCACGGCGAGGTACTCGAGAATGCGTTCCTTGACCTTCTCGAGGCCGTAGTGATCGGCCTCGAGCACGTCTTCGGCGCGCTTGAGGTCCTTGATAACCTTGCTCTTTTTCTGCCAGGGCGCCTTCAGCAGCCAGTCGATGTAATTGCGTACGACAGTGGCTTCGGCCGACATCGGCGACATTAGCTTGAGCTTGTTGAGCTCGGAGGTCGCTTTCTCACGGCCTTCCTCGGACATGCCGGCCTTCTCGATCTTCTGTTCGAGGTCGGCGATTTCGTTGGGCGCGTCTTCCATCTCGCCGAGTTCTTTCTGGATGGCCTTCATCTGCTCATTCAGGTAGTACTCGCGCTGGCTCTTCTCCATCTGTTGCTTGACGCGGCCGCGGATGCGCTTCTCGATCTGCAGCACGTCGATCTCGCCCTCGATGATGCCGAGAATCTGCTCCAGTCGCGTCTTGATGTCCTGGATTTCGAGGATGCGCTGCTTTTCCGAGAGCTTGAGCGACATGTGTGCGGCGACCGTGTCCGCGAGGCGTCCGGGCTCGTCGATGCCTGACAGCGAGGTCAGGATCTCGGGCGGCACCTTCTTGTTCAGCTTCACGTATTGCTCGAACTGGGCAACGATGGAGCGCACGAGCACGTCAATCTCGCGTTCGTCGTGGCGATCTTCCTCGGCGAGGACCGTTACGTCGGCGGCGAAATGATCGCCCACCGCGATGTTGTCGATGGTGGCGCGTTCGCCGCCCTCGACGAGTACCTTGACGGTACCGTCAGGCAACTTGAGAAGCTGCAGGATCGTCGCCAGGGTGCCGACCTCGTACAAATCCGCCGGCTGCGGATCGTCGAGCTCCGCCTTTTTCTGCGCAACCAGGAGAATTCGCTTGTCCGCGTTCATCGCACGGTCCAGCGCGACGATCGACCGCTCCCGGCCCACGAACAGCGGGATTACCATGTGCGGATAGACCACGACGTCGCGCAGCGGCAGCACCGGGATGCGATCTTCCGTGGACACTTCCTGCTTGCTAATCAGTTCTTGGTCAGTCACTTCGATTCCCTGTTGAACACTGCGGGGGAGATATGGTTCTGTGCTGGGAATTCAACCTGTAGGAGCGCACGTCGGCGCGCGATCGGGTTCGAGCAAGTCGCGGTTCGAGAACCGCTCCTACAATAGCGAGCGGGCCCCGGGCCGGCGACCCGGTCGCGGTTCGAGAACCGCTCCCACCGTTCCCGACCCAAGCCTCGGGAACGTGTAAATACTCAGGCGCCGTCCGAGCCCGTCGGGCGCCTGGACTGCTGTTCGATATTGGCGGTCGGGCTTTCGTCCGACTCGTAGATCACATAGGGCTTGGTCTCGCCCATGACAACGGCTTCGTCGACCACCACCTTCTTCGCGCTCGTTGCGGATGGCAGGTCGTACATCGTGTCGAGTAGCACGTTTTCGAGGATGGTCCGCAAGCCACGGGCACCGGTCTTGCGCTCCATGGCTTTCTTGGCAACGGCGCGCAGAGCGTCGTCGCGGAATTCGAGGTCCACACCCTCCATGTCGAACAGCTTCTTGTACTGCTTCGTGAGAGCGTTCTTCGGCTCGAGGAGAATGGTGACCAGCGCGTCTTCGTCGAGTTCCTCGAGCGTCGCCACGACCGGCAGGCGGCCGACGAACTCGGGGATGAGGCCGTAGCGAATCAGGTCCTCGGGCTCGACGTCCGTCAGCAGCTCTCCGATGCTCTGCTCGTCTTCCTGGGATTTCACCTCGGCGGTGAAACCGATCCCGGCTTTCGAGGAACGATTCAGGATGATCTTGTCGAGGCCCGCGAAGGCGCCACCGCAGATGAACAGGATATTGCCGGTGTCCACCTGCAGGAATTCCTGCTGCGGGTGCTTGCGGCCGCCCTGCGGCGGTACCGAGGCAATCGTGCCCTCGATGAGCTTGAGCAGCGCCTGCTGCACACCCTCACCGGACACGTCGCGCGTGATCGACGGATTGTCCGACTTGCGCGAAATCTTGTCGATCTCGTCGATGTAGACGATGCCGGTCTGCGCCTTGTCGACATCGTAGTCGCATTTCTGCAGCAGCTTCTGAATGATGTTCTCGACGTCTTCGCCGACGTAGCCGGCCTCGGTGAGCGTCGTGGCGTCCGCAATGGTGAACGGCACGTTCAGGAGCCTTGCCAGCGTCTCGGCAAGCAAGGTCTTGCCGCAGCCGGTCGGCCCGATCAGCAGAATGTTCGACTTCGCAAGTTCGACGTCGTCTTGCTTGCGCTCGTTGAGGCGATCGTTCAAGCGCTTGTAGTGGTTGTACACCGCGACCGAGAGCACCTTCTTGGCGCGGCTCTGGCCGATGACGTACTCATCGAGGATCGCAGCGATCTCCTGCGGCTTCGGCAACTTGTCGCGGCCGGCCTCGCCGGAGTCTTCGAGCTCCTCGCGAATGATGTCATTACACAGTTCGACGCATTCGTCGCAAATGAAAACAGAGGGACCTGCAATCAGCTTGCGTACTTCGTGTTGGCTCTTGCCGCAAAAAGAACAGTAGAGGAGTTTTCCGTCTTCGCTCTTACCGCGGTTCTCATCGCTCATGCAGGATCGGCCTCTGTGACTCAAAAATCAGTCTGTTAGGACTGGAACTGTATATAACATGCGGCATTTCGGGGTGCAAAGCGGCACGTCTCATTCACGACCAAATGCACCCTAAGAACTTGATTTCTATGAAATCAGTCCTTTTTCTTGCCCTTCATCTCGCTGCGCTGCTCAAGGACGGTGTCAATGAGCCCGTATTTCACCGCTGCCTCGGCGCTCATGAAGTTGTCGCGCTCCAGGTCTTTCTCGATCGTCTCGACCGACTGACGGGTGTGTTTCGCCATAATCTCGTTCAGGCGCCGCTTCAGCTCCAGGACCTCGGCCGCATGGATGCTGATATCGGTGGCCTGGCCCTGAAAACCGGCGCTGGGCTGGTGCACCATCACGCGTGAGTGCGGCAGTGCGGCTCGCTTGCCGTGCGTACCACCCGCCAGCAACAGGGCGCCCATGCTTGCCGCCTGGCCGATGCAGATGGTGGAGATATCGCAGTTGATGAATTGCATGGTGTCGTAAATCGACAGCCCCGAGGTCACCGCACCACCCGGCGAGTTGATGTACAGGTGTATGTCCTTGTTGGGGTTTTCGGACTCGAGAAACAGCAACTGCGCAACCACGAGGTTGGCCATGTGGTCCTCGACGGGCCCCACGATAAAGACCACGCGCTCCTTGAGGAGCCGCGAGTAGATGTCATAAGCCCGCTCGCCGCGCGCCGTCTGCTCGACGACCATGGGAACGAGATTCAATGCGGTTGCGCTCATACGTTTGCCTGCTGCGATTCCGAAGTGCCTATTTTCTCACGAATCCGTGCGTTCAGATACGCCAATGTGACCGTCAGTCGTTCATGAAGTCCTTGAAGCTAACCTTCCTGGTCTTCACCTTGCCATGCTCCAGCAAGCGGTCGAATGCCATCTGCTCCAGCACGACCGGTTCAACCTGCTGCCGTACCTGTGGCGTATTCATGTACATGTTGACCATCTCGTCGGCGTTTTCGTAGCCGGCGCATATCTCCTCGACGTGCTGGCGCACGCGTTCCTCGTCGATCCTGATGTTTTCATCGGTGATCAGCTGGCGAACGAGCAAGCCGAGGCGCACGCGCTTCTCGGCGGATTCGGCGAAGTTCTCGATCGGTGGCGCCTTGTCGTGATCCTCGATGCCGAGCCGCTGCATCGCTTCATGCTGCATCGAGTGCATCTCCTGGTGCTTGAGGGCCTGCGGGATCTCGAGCGGGTTCGCCGCCAGCAGTCCTTCCATGAGCTGCTCGCGGACCTTCGCCTTCACCTTCTGGTCCGCCTCGTGCCGCATGTTGTCCGTTACGTCCTTCCTGAACTGTTCCAGTCCGCCTTCCTTGACGCTGAACATCTCGGCCAGGGCGTCGTCGACCGGCGGCAAGGTCTCCTCCTCGACGCGGTGAGTGTGGATCGAAAAGTCGACTTTCTGGCCTTGCAGGTCTTCCGCGTGATAGTCCTTCGGGAATTTGACCTTGAACGTCTTGTCGTCGCCGGCCTTGATACCGGTCAGGCCTTTCTCGAAATCGGGGAGCATCTGGCCCTGACCGAGGATCACGGGCACTTCCTTGCCCTGCCCGCCTTCGATCAGCTCGCCTTTGAGCTTGCCTTCGAAATCCACGACGACGCGATCACCTTTCGCGCTCGCCCGCTCGACCTCCGTCCAGGTTGCCTTCTGCTTCCTGAGATTGTCGATCATGTCGTCGAGGTCGCTGTCCGCAATCTCGACTTCGGCCTTCTCCACCTTGATCTTGTCGAGCCCCTTGAGCTCGATCTCGGGCATCACCTCGAAGGTCGCGACGTAGGCGAAGTCCTTGCCGTCACCCTCGGATTCGGTCTCGATCTTGGGGCCGCCCGCCGGGTTGAGATTTTCCTGCTGCACGGCGTCCGAGTAACTCTGCTGCAACAGGTCCGACAGCACCTCCTGCCGGATCTGCGCGCCGTAGCGCTGCCTGACGACCTTGGCCGGGACCTTGCCCGGGCGAAAGCCCTTGATTTTTACGTTCTTGCCAACCGACTTGAGTCGGCTGTCGACCTCTTTCTCGATCCGCTCGGCGGGCAGCTCGACGCGCATGCGCCGCTCCAGCGTTCCCGTCGATTCGACAGTGACCTGCATGGTTTCAATCCTTTCCACCGCCAGGCGCGCCCCGTGGCACGGCTGGCGAAATATTAAATCTTAAAAATCAATGGTTTATACAGCGACAGCTGGTGCGAAAGGAGAGACTCGAACTCTCACGGGTTACCCCACAGGAACCTAAATCCTGCGCGTCTACCAATTCCGCCACTTTCGCTTGACCGCGCCCGGCTTGACTGTGGAAACCCGTTACTACCGTCCAGCCGGACATTATAGCGAAGATTGCGCGTTTGTTGAGGCTTCTCGCGGCGGCAATAGCCTTGTTCATGGTGCTGACAGACCCTAGGATAGCTCCACGTACGCCTTTTCGAGAGCCCTGCTGTGAATACCAGTGACCGCGGCGACTCGCTACCGCACCCCGGCATGGACGTCTCCGACCTGCGGCGATCGACGACCGGCCTGGCGCTGGAGCGCGAGGATCTGCTCGACGACCCGGTTCTGCAGTTCGAGCGCTGGTTCCGTGACGCATGCGAGTCGGACCGCATGGATCCGAATGCGATGACGCTTTCCACCGTGGATGCGGACCATCGGCCCGCGTCGCGCACGGTACTTCTGAAGTACTTCGACGCGCGCGGGTTCGTCTTCTTCACCAACCTTGAAAGCAGCAAGGCAGGCCACATCGCCGTCAATGCCAACGTCGCCTTGCTGTTCTTCTGGCGTGAACTCGGCCGGCAGATATCCATCCGCGGCGCGGCCACGCAGATCCCGACGAGCGAGACACTCCGGTACTTCGCGACCCGGCCCCGGGGCAGCCAGATTGGCGCCTGGGTGTCGACGCAAAGCAGCGTTATCTCGACGCGCTCCCTGCTCGAGGCAAAGTTCGAGGAACTCAGGCAAAAGTTCCGTGACCGCGAGATTCCACTGCCGTCGTTCTGGGGCGGATTCCGCGTGGTGCCGCGAGAGATCGAGTTCTGGCAGGGCCGTGAGAACCGCTTGCACGACCGCTTTCTGTATACGAGGCTGGATGATGAACGCTGGCGAATCGACCGACTCGCCCCCTGACCCGCCGCTGGAAAGCGGCGATCTGCTGTCGCTCTGGCAGCAGCTGCAGACCATCCGCGAGCGCGCCGAGGCGCTCGAAGCACGCTTCGAACCCGAATTGCAGCAGGTGCACCCGAACTTCGCGGCGAGTGCACGCAACCTGCTGCACTACGTGGCGCTGCGGCAATTCGATATCGGGGAATTGCAGGACAAACTGGCCGAACTCGGCCTGTCCTCGCTCGGCCGCGCCGAGCATCACGTGCTCGCGAGTATCCATGCCGTCCAGCATGCGCTGCTACGGCTCAGCTCGGACGAGGTTTCCG
>Ga0210140_1000233_pt1 | contig 9747 bp, 9 predicted proteins | sample China_Bullhead_C_3_FD_184858 | JGI IMG/M metagenome (GOLD analysis project Ga0210140, IMG submission 184858) | Wetland microbial communities from San Francisco Bay, California, USA, that impact long-term carbon sequestration -... | ecosystem: Environmental > Aquatic > Marine > Wetlands ...
TCACTGTTATACGTGCTTGTTCTATGTTCCAGATCACTTCATCCAGATTTGCTCTTAAGTGTTCTTTGTCCAATATCATACTTATTATCCTTTTCTAATGAATTGCCTGCACGGCTACACTTCTACTTCGACCGTTTAGGTTCAAACCTATGGTCTTCATCCCCACAGTCTATGGATATCATTATACAGTCCTAACATCATAAGAGAGATGAGTATAGCCCAACCTACCAATGTGATGATATACATCACCTGTTCGCTCGCGGTTTTACCCGTAAGCATCTCATAGAGGTTAAACATAATATGTCCACCATCCAGGGCAGGTATAGGAAGCAGGTTTAGTACACCTAAATTCACTGAAATGAGCGCTGTAAAAAAGAAAAGAGCCAGTATACCCGCAGAGCTCGCTTCGGCAGTGACATCTACAATGGTAATGATGCCTCCGAGTTTATCTGCACCAACCACACCGGTGATCAGTTTTTGTACACTCTCTACGATAAGTAAAGAGGCTTTCTTTGTCTCATCCCATGCATAATCCAATCCACCTATCAACCCGAAGTAGACCGTCGTTTGTTTTCCCAATGGACTGATACCGATGATACGTCTTGTGATCTTTTCTCCAAAGATATTTTTATCCTCTATGACCTTTGGTGTAAGTTGGAGGGTGATCAGTTGTTGTTTACGTTCTACGATAAGCGTGACATCACCTTTATCACCATTAATGTTTTCACCGATATTTTCCCAGTAGAGGATGTTATTTCCATTGACCTGAATGATCTTGTCTTCTTTGGTTAAACCTGCACTAAATGCAGGTGTATCCTTTCCTACTTCTCCGACATAAGGTAACAGCTTCGGGACACCAATGTTCGCAATAGCAAAGTAAAGCAGAAAAGCCAGTAAGAAATTGGCAAAAGGTCCAGCCAATAAAATGATGATGCGCTGCCATGGTTTTTTCACATTGTATGAATCTTCATCATAGGAGACCGCTGTAGGATCAGTGTCATCTTGCCCTTTCATTTTGACATAACCGCCAAGGGGTATGGCGGAGAGACTCCATTCTGTTTTTCCTATCATCTTGGAGTAAAGTTTTTTTCCAAAACCTATGCTAAAGACATCAACCTGTACGCCAAAGAAACGCGCTGCGGTAAAATGCCCAAGTTCATGAAAAAAGATCAGTACCGACAAGACCAAAAGTGCAACTACAATGCCCATATAATTCCTCTGTGCTAATATATTGAATTATATCCAAGTGTTGTAAAAAATTGATATAGATTAAAAATATAATAAAAAATTTTGCTAAAATAAATGCGAAGGATAAAAAGATGAATGAAAACAAGAGTGTGTCAGATGAAATGATTGAAGAGATTGAAAATGAAGCTTCAGAGAGTCTAGAAGAAATTGACGATGCAACTTTAAAAATGAGAGAAGAAACCATAGAACCATTTGAAGATGAAGCTTTAGAAATGACAGAAGGACCTGTACCGGATCCTATATTACCGGGGAAAGCTAAAAAACATGTCAAGACAATGCATCTTATGGAAAAAACAAAAAAGATGGTTAAAGAAGTAAATGATCGGGAAGAGGCTTGCAGACGCTTACTTGCAAAGGGTATAAAAGAGTATAAGGATGCTAAATCAGTACTTAAAGCTAATGGACTTGATGCCTGTGTAGAGCTAGTGAAAAAACTAGGGTACCAGACAAAAAATGATGAACTTGAAGAGAAGGAAACAGTTGTATTTACTCCTAAGAAAGAGTTAAAAATCTTAGTGCTAAAAGATATTTCAAGAGGTAGATTCACAGGTTTCGTCTTTGCTTTACTAGGAGGGATTGCAACAGCTATAGGATTGGTGTACCTGGCAACAGAAAAATTAAATATGACGCTTAATGTGACAAGAGTACCTTCAGAAGATGTGACACAAAGTATATTGGCATGGTTCAGTACGCTACTAGGACTACATGAAGATGTGACTATCGGTGCAAGTGTATTAGGCTTTTTAGTTATTTTGGTCATGATCCTTATCTATGTCGCTCGTGTAAATTTGAAAACAAGTAGTAATCTTCACGTTGCAGTCAAACAATTTGTAGAAGCAGAGTTTTACATAGAGCAAAAAGTCAACTGTCAACCTGAAATAGACAAAATAAATATGCATATCAAAGATACGATAGGAATGATGAGAACCTATGAGGTACTCTTTACCGAACAAAAAGGAAAACTAGAACGGATCTTATATGTAGAAGGAGAGAGAGAAAAGAGTATAGATTATCATAATAAATCCTATGCAGTGATACATGAAACAAAAGAACTGATACGTGCGATAAGGGAGTATATGAATAGTCCTATAGCAGAAGAAGGAAAACTATCTGCAAAAAGTGTATTTCTTTTACATCATGCAAAAAATCAGGCCGATAAAATGCTTAAACAGTTTTATTAATAGGTAATTAATAGTTATTTAGGAGAGTGACCCGAACACTCTCCGAAGAGAGTGGTGTATTCAAACGGGTGTAGGAGACTACAATATTTGATTAAAATTTGTAAGTTGCGATAAGCTCCATAACTTGCTCATCACCATCACCTGAACCATAATCAGTCATAGTATAGGCAGCATCTAGAGAGATACAATCAGTAACTCCGTATCCTAAGATAAGGTCAAATTCTGATCCACTTTCAACACCATTTTCATATTCAAAGTCACCATAAGCAGCAGATACAGAAAGTCCGATGAACTCAGTTGCTGCAGAAACCATCCAATTATCACCAACTGATCCAGAAGTAGGAGTCATCCACATACTTGTGTAAAGACCATCCCAATCAACAAATCCTACTGGATTATCATTAACACTTACATATGCTGCTGCAAGGTCAAATCCAGCTAATGTTGTTTCTGCTTTAACACCATATGCTGTAGAACTATCCATCATATCCCAGTCTGTATCTACATATTGTGCAGCAAGTTTGATGCCTGCAAGTTCTACACCTGCATCACCATAGACTTGAGTATAACCATAGTTATCATTGTTGTAGTACCAAACACTTGCATCAAATGCATTGCTGTATGAAGCACCTACTGTCCAGTTATCACCATCAAGATCAGCAAAGTCTGTACCTGAGCCGTTCTGTCTATATGCTTCAATATATGAACCAACGATTGTAAGATTCTCGATTGAGTTGTTTACTACTGTATAAGCTTCAAATGAACCTGGAGCTAATAACCAATCAAAACTTTGAATCATTGGCGTGTCAAGAAGCTGACGACCAAGAATGAAAGTTGTACCACCATATGCTGCAGTGATGTTAGCAATGTTTAGGAAAGCAGCTGTCTCTTCACCTTCGAACATGTTCCAAACATCTGGATTGTTATAGGCATTTGTAAGGTTAGTAAAACCTACACCTGTTAAGTTAGCTGTAATACCATCCATGATTTTGTGTGATACATCTACAGTAACAGCTGCACCTAATGCACTGCTATCTCCATTATACCAATCTAAATCACCATAACCATCTGTTGTAAAAGAGTAAAGTACAGCTTTACTATTAATCGTAGTGTTACTGTTACATGCAGCAGCTTCAACAACTGGTGCCTCTACCACTGGCTCAACCGGAGCAATGTCTCCTCCTGCAAAAGATGCGCTAACAGCTAAAGCTGCTACTAAACTCAATTTTGTCCATTTCATATTTTTTCCTTGTTTTTGATTTTGGATAATGAAGTGTAACATAACATTAATAGAAGATAAATAGAAATGTGATTAATTTTTAATCAATATATTAAATAGAGGTATTTTTAAAGAAATCTCTGACATATTCATAACCAGAGTAGAGGGTCAATACAACAGCAGTCCATAAAAGAAGTTCAGCACCGGGCCATTGCATCAGTAAAAAACCTATGGCGATCATCTGTGCTACGGTTTTGACTTTACCCATCCAGGATGCGGCAATGTCAAGACCTTGACTGACAGCTGACACTCTAAGTCCTGTGATAAAGAGTTCTCGTGTGAGTATAAGGAAAATGGCCCAGGGAGAGGCAGACCCCAGCATCATTAGGCCTAAGAAGCCTGCCAGTGTCAGCATTTTGTCTGCCAAAGGGTCAAGGATCTTACCCATGGTTGTGATCTGGTTGAAAGTACGTGCGATGTAGCCATCAAAAAAGTCTGTAGCCGAGGCGACCACAAAGATAAAGGCCGCAAAGTAGTTGAGCCAAGAAGGGTGTATGCCCTGAAAGAGTGAAGCATCCTGGTTGACAAGGAAGAGGAACATCACAGGAGCCAGAAGAAGACGGATGAATGCTAAGATATTTGGGATATTAAAGATCTGTGCTTTATCCATCGTCTAACTCCTTATATTTCCTCATATTTGAACTGAGGTGTTGTTTCTCTCTTCATTTTTTTTAGAAAAAAACGAAGCAAAAAAATCGTCACTGTTCTCAAATCGCTGTGCTATCAAGGGTGTTCACAGTGACAAGCACGCATCCGCGTGATTTATAGGGAAGGGAGAAGGACATCCTGCTAGCGGAATGTCGTTCCACCGTCGACAACTAATGTTTGTCCTGTGATCCATGATGCTTCATCCGTACAGAGGAAATAGACAGAACCGGCAAGGTCTTCAGGGCTTCCCATTCTGTTCACTGCTGAACGTTTAATGGTTTCTGCTTTGACCTCTTCATAGTTTGTAAATGCTTTAAGGGCATCAGTATCGATAGGTCCGCCAGATACAGCATTGACCCTGATACCCATTTCTCCCAGTTCAACAGCGGCATATCGACTCATAGCTTCAACCGCTGCTTTGTTTGTACCGTGACCTGCATAGTTTTCAATGTAGATAAGGTTACCGGTTGAACTTAGTGTTACGATGGCGCCACCACCTACTTTTTCCATACGTACCGCGGCTTCCTGTGAACCGCGTACAAATGCACCTACTGTTGCAGTATAAATGTTTGTTAATCCTTTTGCAGGTCTGAGTTTCATGAATTTACCATAACCACCTACGACTGGACGGCCGTAGATCATAGCGTTAGAGACAAAGAAATCCACTCTTTCAAAGTCCTTATCGATCGCTTCAAAGAGAGGTTTAAACTCATCAAGCTCTAATATGTTCAGAGGGTATGCTCTTGCTTTAACGCCGTATTTACTCTCCAGGTCTGCAGCAATCTCATCGGCAGCGTCTTTGTTAGAGTTGTATGTAAATGCGATATTTACACCGTTTTGAGCAAATTTTTCGGCTACGGCTTTACCGATACCTTTGGTTGCACCTGTGATGACAAGTGTTTTACCTTTCATTTCTGACATATTACGCTCCTACTATATTGTATTTTTTCATAATTTCTTCGATCTTTTTCATATTTTTGCTGCTTGGCGGTACAAGTGGCAATCTGTATTCGAGTGTATCGATCAGTCCTGCGATGTACATCGCGGCTTTGATAGGAATAGGATTACTTTCACAGAAAAGCACTTTATTGATCTCAAAAAGTTTATCATTGATGGCTTTAGATTTTACAAAGTCACCTTCAAGCGCAGCATGAGCAAGCTCTGCTTTCATATCTGGTAAAAGGTTGGAAGTCACGGAAGTGATCCCTTTTCCTCCACTTGCCAAAATAGGAAAATCGATAACATCATCTCCAGAGAAGACATAGAGATCAGGTACTTTAGCCAAAAGTTCAACCGTTCTCTCGATAGAGCCTGTTGCTTCTTTGATACCCATAATGTTCTCTACATCATTATAGAGTCTTTTTACTGTATCGGGCAAGATGTCTACCCCTGTACGTCCCGGTACATTGTAAAGCATAAAAGGCACTTTGACTGCAGAAGCGATGGCTTTGTAGTGTTGGTAAAGTCCTTCTTGGCTTGGTTTGTTATAGTATGGACTCACAGAAAATATAGCATCTACGCCACACTCTTCAGCATGCTTCGCGATGTCTATGGCTTCATGTGTAGCATTACTTCCTGCACCTGCGAGGACTTTTGTTTCAGTACCTCTACAGACTTCAACAGCTATCTCAATACATCTTTTGTGCTCATCATGACTCAGTGTCGCACTCTCACCTGTAGTTCCTACAGGACATACCGCATCAATGCCATGTGCAATTTGTCTTTTAATCAGTGTCGCAAAGGTTGCTTCATCTAATGTACCATTTTTAAATGGAGTAATCAGTGCAGTGGTCGCACCAGTAATATAGTTACTCATGTCTACTATCCTAGTTTTTTTTCAATATCACAGTTGTTGAAAAATTGTGATCAAAATACTTTTTAGCGGCATCGCTAATATCTTTGAGCGTAATTTTATCTAATTTCTCTTCATATTCAAGTAAAGGCTGGATATTTCCTTTGACAAGGTAGTCTCCATAGAGCCCTGCAACTGAACTTGAACTCTCTAAGGAGTAGATAAACTCTGCTTTTGTGTTGATCTTGACCTTGTCCAGTTCGGCTTGCGTGACATCACCATTTTTGATCTTTTCAATTTCAGCCAGTATCTCTTTTTCCAAAGTTTCCAGAGATGCTTGAGGTGAACACATCGCCATGATGAGGAAAACACCAGGGTCTGCAAGTTCCATATTGTAACCATAGACCTGGTTTGCCAGTTGTTTTTCATTCACCAGTGTTTTTTCAAAACGCGAACTTTTTCCGGAACTGAGTATGTGACTGATAGCTGAAAGTACTACCTGGTCATCATGTTCATAGTTAGGAATAGCATAGGTGATCGCAAGTGTATCCACCTGATTGCTCTCTTTATGCAGGACAGCTCTTTTGGCACCATCCACTTTAGGTTCAACAGCAGTGACTACTGGGATCTCACGTTTATTTTTAATGTGTCCAAAATATTTTTCAGATTCTTTGAAGACTTCTTCAGGTGTGATGTCTCCGGCCACGACCAAAATGGCATTACTTGGTTGATAATAACGTTGATAGAAGTCTCTGATATCTTCTATCTTCCATGAGAGAATGTCTTCCATAAAACCGATCGGGAGCCAGTGGTAAGGATGGTAGGTAAAGTGTGTATTAAAGACTCTGAAGTAGAGATAACCCATAGGGTTATTGTCTGTTCTAAGACGTCTCTCTTCAGCGACCACATCACGCTCTTTTTGGAATTCTTCATCGGTGAGTTTGAGATTATGCATCAGTTCAGAGAACAAGTCAAGACTGAGTCCAAGGTTCTTGCTAGCTGTTTTAATATAGTAGTGTGTTTTGTCAAAACCGGTGGCTGCGTTATTTACACCCCCGCGACTTTTAACGATCGTGTCAAATTCACCCTCTTTGAGTTTATCTGTAGATTTGAAAGAAAGATGTTCAAGCATATGGGCCATACCGCTTTTACCCATGACTTCATTTCTGCTTCCTACTTTGTAGTAGATATCTGTAGTGATAACCCCTGAATCGTTATCCATAGGTATGACAACGATCTGCATCCCGTTGTCCAATGTTTTTGTAAAATGTTCTGGCAAAGAATTGGCCATTGATACTCCTGTTGTGATCATAAATCCGATGATAAATGTATATATAAATAGTTTGAGGCTTTTTAGGCTCATTTGTAATCTGCTCCGATGGCTTCGCTGATATGTTTATAACCATCTTTTTGTAAGAGTTTAATTAAACCTTCATTGATCTCTTTGATCAGTGCCGGACCTTTATAGACAAGCATACTGTAAACCTGTACCAAAGAAGCACCGGCTTTGATACGTCTGTAAGCTTCTTCTGCAGAGTCTATACCTCCTACAGAGATGAGCAGTGTTTTACCATAGAGCTCTTGACCTATGGCTTTGAAGAGTTGGTACGATTTTTCTGTAAGCAATGCACCTGAAATACCGCCGAAGTCTTTGGCATGCGGTGTTAAAGAGTAATCTATGGTTGTATTGGTAGCGATGATACCTGCTGCACCTGCCTCTACCGCTGTTTTACAAAGAATAATAGCATCTTCGGGTTCCATGTCCGGGGCAATTTTAAGCAGTACCGGCTGCGTGGTGATCTCTTTTGCCATTTTAAAGATAGCATTGATAAATGCCTCATTTTGCAGATCTCTCAGACCCGGTGTGTTTGGAGAAGAGATGTTGATCACGATATAGTCACCATACTCTTTAAATGCTTTAAATAGTGTTTCATAGTCATCCAATGCATCATCTTCAGATGTGAGTTTATTTTTCCCGATATTGATCCCCATAGGGTAGTCAAAAAAATAGAGCTCTTTAAGACGCTGCAGCATGTAGTGGCTACCTTTGTTGTTAAAGCCCATCGCATTTTGTATGGAGTTGTCTTCAATGAGTCTGAAGAGTCTTGGTTTTGCATTACCATCTTGTGGTTTTGGTGTAACGGTACCTATCTCTGTAAAACCAAATCCCATTGTGGGCATGGCGGTGATGTACTGACCATTTTTATCAAACCCTGCACCTAATCCTACAGGATTTTGGAATGTACGTCCAAAGATCTCCTGTTGGAGCATAGGGTGGGTAACAAAGTTCCTGTTTTTCACAAAACGCAGAAGTACAGGGCAGTGGGCAATAGCTCTAAGCCCAAGACCGGCGATGCTATGTGCTGTCTCGGGATCAAGTTTAAAGAGGATTTTTTTGAGATTTTGGTACGAAAAAAGTGACAAAGGGGACTCCATAATTATAGTGTGCTTATTATAGCAAAATAATCAAAAAAAGTAATGTAAAGAGAGGCTTGCACCTTCCATGGTATCGAGTGGATCTAGACCTGATACTTTATAATAATGATAAGAAAGATCTACATCGATCGTTGCTGTGGCATAGATCAAGAATCCGAAATTTCCTCCATAGTAAAAACCATCACTCTCTAAAGAATCGTTCTCATCATAGTGAAGATATCCGATAGCGGCACCAAGATAAGGTCTTATTTTTGGTGTTCCAAAGAGTTCATCAAGCAGTATTTTATCTATTTCTATGCCAAAAGTTTGAAGATCATTATTACCAGAAAGTGTAAAGACAGTACGCCAATCTAGGGTTTGTTTACCATAACGTAAACCCAGGACAGTTTCATTTTGACTGGATGTTTGGTCTATAGATTCCAAATCTATGGCATGAGTGGAGAGGGTTACTCCTATGAAAGGAAATTGTTCACTCTCCTGCTGTGCAAAAAGTGTCGTAAATAACAAAGTAAAGAGGAGGGTGAATTTGAACATATTATAAACTCCTTGATAATTTTTGATAGGTAGGACACTCTTGCAACAAGGTTTGATGTGAACCCCTGCATATGATCTCTCCCTCTTGGAATACCAGGATGGTATCGGCATCTTCTATGGTGCTTAGCCTGTGTGCCACAGTAAAGGTGATCATTTCTGATTTAAGCGCTTGTAATGCTTTTTGTATAAGCGCTTCACTTTTGTTATCCAGTGCAGAGGTGGCTTCATCCAGTATGAGAATATCCGGGTTTTTATAGAGTGCACGTGCTAAAGCGATACGCTGTCTTTGCCCTCCAGAAAGGTTGTCTCCGCTTTCAGATAAAAGTGTATGTATCCCGTCATCTAATTTACTGATGAACTCCATGGCATAGGCTTTTTCAAGTGCATCCACAACACGCTCTTCATCTATCTCTTCACCATAAGCAACATTGGCTGCGATGGAGTCATTGAAGATGTAGATACGTTGTGTGACATAGGCTATCTTTTTATGCAAAGAGGTAAGTGTGAAATCTTTGTTCTCTTTGTCGTTGATAAGGATTCGACCAGAACTAGGGTCATAGAAACGTACCAGTAGATTGACCAAAGAACTTTTCCCTGCACCACTGTCACCTACCAATGCAATGGATTGA
>Ga0210140_1000235_pt1 | contig 9737 bp, 7 predicted proteins | sample China_Bullhead_C_3_FD_184858 | JGI IMG/M metagenome (GOLD analysis project Ga0210140, IMG submission 184858) | Wetland microbial communities from San Francisco Bay, California, USA, that impact long-term carbon sequestration -... | ecosystem: Environmental > Aquatic > Marine > Wetlands ...
CTTCTGGCTGCCGACCACGTTTTCACCAACAGAAAAGAAGATTTCGTTAACCTGGGCAGGATAGTGCCCGAAGAGAGTCTCACCTACGTGGTGCCCGGAATCTTGCCGGAGCAGTTCATTTTTGATGCAAGATCCAGAAAGCAACTGCGACAAGAGTGGGATATAACTGAAGGCGTTGTGGTGCTTACCGCCGCCATGTTCCGTCCAGGGGTCAAGAGCGAGGGACTCTCCTGGGTGATTCGCTCTTGTGGCGAGCTTTTCCGACAGAATGTCCCCCTGTATCTGGTGATAGCGGGAGAAGGTAAGGAAGACCGTCATCTTCGTCAACTGGCTGACTCCTACCTTCCTGGACGAGTTCGATTTCTGGGCAAGGTGGCACGGGAGGAGATGTACCGCTTTTACAGTGCCGGGGATTTGTTTGTCTTCCCTGGCATTCGTGAGTCACTGGGCATGGTTTTCTTGGAAGCTCAATCCTGCGGTCTACCTGTAGTGGCCTTTGCAGACGGTGGGGTGCCGGAGGTGGTGGCAGATGGCGTCTGCGGTTATTTGGTTTCCCCTTTTGATGCCAGAGAGTTCAATGAGGCCATTGCCCGGCTACTGGCTGACCGGGTTTTGAGAAAACGGATGGGGGAGGCGGCAAGTGGTTACGTACGGAGCAGGCACGATCTCAAGCAAAACTACCACATTGTGGAAGATACTCTGTTCGGATTAGTTGACAGGCAAAACCCGCAGAGGCGTGGGGCATAGGGCATGGGGCAGCAGGCAGATGGCAGCGGTCAGCGAGCAGAAATCACCCGCCTTCGCCCTAGCTACGGCGAGGCAAGGAGGTCAGGGATCAGACGTCAGAGGTCAGAAGACAGGAGACAGGAGACAGGAGACAGGAGACAGCCGTTCTCTTGTGGGAGCGGCTTTCAGCCGCGATTTGAACGGATTGAACGGTTTGACTAATCGACTAATCAAAAAAGGAGAGTGGCCTTCTTGCTTACCTATTTCGCCCTAATGCGCCATGCTGAGACCGAATGGAACCGCGAGAAGCGTGTCCAGGGTCAGCAGGATGCCCCCCTCACTTCCAGCGGCAGACAACAGGCCAGAAGATGGGGATGCGCTCTGGCGCGACATCAGCTGGATTACATGGTGACCAGTGATCTGGGCAGAGCGATCCACACAGCTACCTTGATAAACCATAGTCTGGTACTCCCCTGCTCGCTGGAGCCCCGACTGCGAGAACAGGATTGGGGTAGTTGGTCAGGCAGTAAACTCAGTGACCTCCTTAACACTAATGAGCTCAAGGTACAGGAGAAACTGGGCTGGGACTTTAGGCCCGTTGACGGAGAAAGTCGTCGGGAAGTTTTGCAGCGTAGTCGGCAGGCACTGATGGATATTGCTCAACAGATGAGGGGCAATCGTATCCTGGTGATTACCCATGGGGGAGTCATTAGATGTTTGCTCTATCGGCTGTGTGGCAGAAGGTTCTTGCCGGACGAACCGGCCCTGATAAAACCTTATCGGTTGCACTGGCTGAGTTATAATGGTGAGGGATTAAAGGTCTACAGGCTGAATGAAGAGATATGAAGCCAGTATTACACCTCCAGAGGTTGTTGCCGTACTTGTCATCTGTTAGTGAGGTGGAACCAGTAGGCGACAACCATGGAGTACTGGAGTACTGGAGTGCAGGAGTGATGGAACGACGAAAAAAAGCTTCGCAACTCAAGATTTTTTGCAATACTCCAACGCCTTTCGCTCGTGATACCTTGGTTGATTGTAAATAAAGAATTTATGCCCAAAGGACTTGGCTTTAAGAATATGAACCGCAGAACCGCAGAACAAGGAACCGCAGAATATCGAAGTGAAAAAAATTGTCTTATTCCTTTCAAAAACTTCTGCTGTTCGAAATTCCTTGTTCGATATTGTCCTTCGGACTCCCCACCCTGCGGGCGGGTCCCCAGTTTCGATATTCAAAATACAAAACAGGCTGACTCCCGCTCCAAGCGGGACTCAAAGTTCGGCACTGTATAACCTCAGGCAGAGCCAACTATCTATGACCAAGCCCATCGAAGATCCTGCTATGCTGGGAAGGACGTGGTTTTCAAAATGGGGGTTTTAGCGGGAAGCAGATGAAAATTATTCACTACTGCCAACACGTCCTGGGTATAGGCCACTACTTCCGAAGTCTGGAGATTGCCCGGGCACTACACCGTCATCAACTGGTTTTAGTAAGCGGCGGTCCCCCAGTGGGTGCGGAATTACCCTCGCATGTAAGCGAATACGGACTACCGGGGTTGCAGATGGATTCGGGGTTTAGCACCATTTTCCCAACCGAAAAAAACCGTTCCCTGAAGGAGGTCCAGGAGGAGCGCACGAATCTTCTCTATTCCTTGTTCGAAAAAACCGCTCCTGACCTCTTTATGGTCGAGTTGTATCCGTTTGGGCGAAAACGGTTCCATTTTGAGTTACTCCCGATCTTGGAGGCAATTCACCGGGGTGATTTCGGCTCAACCAGAGTAGTTTGTAGCCTCCGCGACATTCTGGTGGAAAAGAAGGATCAAGAGTTTTATGAACGCAGAGTACTGGATGTACTTAACAAATATTTCGGGGCCTTGTTGGTGCACGCAGATGCGACCTTGGTTTCTCTGGATGAGACCTTTGCGAGCACGGCTGATATCAAAATACCGGTGGTGTACACAGGCTTTGTAACGGCTCGGCCAAGTGGAAACGATGGTGCAAACATAAGGAGGCGGTTAGAACTCAAAGAGAACGAGCCACTGATTGTGGCTAGCGCCGGAGGAGGAAGAGTAGGGGCGGACCTTCTTGGGGCAGTGCTGGATGCCCATACTCTGCTGGCTGAGTCCAGACAATTACGGCTGTGCGTTTTTACCGGGCCGTTCATGGCGGAGGAAGATTTTTGCGCTCTTGAGGATAAGGCAGCCTTAGTGCCAGGAGTACGGTTGGCCAGATTTACCAATGAATTTCTCTCCTTTCTGGCAGCCGCTGATCTTTCCATCAGTATGGCGGGCTACAACACCTGCATGAATATATTGGCGGCTAGAGTCCCCTCACTGGTGTGGCCATTCGATCAAAATCAAGAGCAGCGACTCCGGGCGCAGAAACTTGCGGCCCTGGGCGGTTTAACACTATTGAACCAAGAAGACCTGGAACCGTCGCGACTGGCGGTCCTGATGGAGAAAGCCCTCGAGGCGGGAAGAGATCCCGTGGAGCCTTCTGTCGATTTGGCTGGAGCCGAAGTGACTGCTCGGTGGCTGGAGGAATGGTGTGATCAGGAGGAAGGTAGAGTGCCATGACCTCAGGGAAAAACCCTGCCGCGCTATGGCAGTACATGCCGGCCGACATCCACCGCCGGTTACACCATTGTCTGGATCAAGTTGTGACTGAACTGTCACACGGGGATGGTATTATTGTTTTTTTCAGAGCGGATGATGTGGCTGTGCCGGGACGAAAATTAGCCAGGTTGATCGATATTTTCGGTAAACACCAGGTGCCTCTAACCTTGGCCGTGGTGCCGGCGTGGCTTACAGAGACTCGATGGCAGCGGCTTCTTGAACTTTGCAGCAAAGACCACTCTTTATGGTGCTGGATGCAGCATGGCTGGCGGCATCTCAATCACGAGCCGCAAGGGAGCAAGTTGGAGTTTGGCCCAAGCAGATCGTTTTCTCTGAAGCGGAAGGATTTGCAGACGGGCTTCCGGCGACTGAACAGACTTATGGGTGAGGCATTCACCCCGGCCTTTACTCCGCCCTGGAACCGCTGCGATTCTGAAACCCTCAACGCTCTCCAGGAACTAGGTTACCAGGCGCTTTCCCGAAATCTGGGTGCCCAGCCGCCAGCCCCTGCTGCACTCACCGAGTACCCGGTGAGTGTAGATCTTCATACCAGAAAAGAGAAAGATGGTGAAAGTGGGTGGCAGAACTTTTTTAAAGAACTCAGGGAGAACCTCGGCAACGGCTTCTGTGGCATCATGATTCATCATCAGCGAATGAATAACGCAGCTTTTGATTTTTTGGAATTACTCTTGTCTGAACTCAAACGATGCAATCTTCCTCGCCTTGTCCATGTGGGCACTCTTTTAGGGGAAGGGGATGTGGTGGAAAAGTAAGAGGGGTAGGCCGGTGATTGGTGTTTCCCGCATACTGCTTTTGTGTTATTTTGTTAATCTTTGGCTTAGCCGGATAATTTCATGAATAACTTGCTGCGACCACGGATATGGCCGTCCTTCCTGGCGTCCTCGGGTGTCGGCCCCTGCGACGTACCGTTCAGGTACGCCTCGGAACCAACACCCTGCGGTTGCCAGGTGGCACGCCCATCTTCGTGGTCTCGCGACAGCAATTCATGAAATATCCGGGCTACGACTATCGTCCACAGACGAACTCATTAACAAAAGGATTAAGGTGACCAAGTCTGCAAATAAAGGGACGGAGATTTCCAGGCAGGTGGTGCTCCCTTTTATGAAATCTCTTGAAATCAGCTTGAAGAGTATTCGTGTCCGGTTTTTCCGTTCCATGATCACTACCATGAGTTTGGTGCTGGCCGTCTCTTTTTTATGCTTTGTGCGTGTGGGCACGGACACGGCCAATGGTTTGCTGCAAACTCAGGATCCCACGTATCATCAGGCTTTGGTGCGGGCGGGCTATGATCTGGAACCGGGAGCCACTTCCACGGGAAGCAGTGCCAAGGAGCGCTGGATAGTTATTCTCTCACTGTTGGTCTGCGTGGTGGGAATTGTCAATGCCCAACTCATGGCGGTGACCGAACGCTTTCGTGAGATCGGCACTATCAAATGTTTAGGGGCGCTGGACAGCTTTGTTTTGCGCCTCTTCGTTTTGGAAGCAGGTATACAAGGGTTGGCAGGAGCAGGGATTGGCGCCCTGTTGGGCACCGTAGCCGCTCTACTGAACAGTCTCATTCGCTTCGGCTTGGTTGCCTGGAAACATGTCTATTGGCTGGCAGTGGCCAAGTCCATTGTTTTTGCTGTGGCAATCGGCTGTGTTTTGAGCCTGCTGGGTGTGCTCTATCCAGCAATAGTCGCCGCCCGCATGCAACCGGTAGAGGCTATGAGGGTCGAGCAATAGTTCTGAAGGTCAGTGAGCTAAAATGAGCTAAAGTGCCTAAAGTGTCTAAAGTTTATGAATTCTTTGTCGAAAGCAATAGTGATGTTACCAAAACAAATTAACTGATTCTGAAAAGGATGCATCCAACTTTAGGCATTTTAGACATTCTAGGCAATTTAGGCACTTAGGTTCACTCAGAATGGAAAACCTGGATAAGCAATATGAACAGCCAGCCCATGTGATGGTGGCGGGAGCGACCGAGTAGCCATGTCAAATACTCACAGTATAGTAAGAGTTTCTGGAGTTACCAAGGTTTTTAAACTGAGAAAGCACAACGTGGAGGCACTCCGGGGCGTTGATCTGCAAATCCATGCCGGTGAGTATCTTTCCATCATGGGGCCTTCGGGATCAGGGAAGAGTACTCTGTTCAACATGATTGGTGGTTTGGATAAGCCCTCATCCGGTAAGGTCTTTATCGACGAAGTGGATATCGCCCAATTGGATGCGTATGAATTGGCCTGGCTTCGCTGCCGCAAGATCGGCTACATCTTCCAGACGTTCAACTTGATTCAGGTCATGACAGCTCTAGAGAACGTTACCTTACCGATGATTTTTGCCGGAATGCATAATGATGCAGCGGTAGAGAAGGGTCTGGAACTTCTGGAGGTGGTGGGTTTGGGAGATCGATTTCAGCACAAGCCTTCCGAGCTTTCTGGAGGCCAGCAGCAACGGGTGGCGATTGCCCGGGCCATGGCAAATGATCCAGCCATCATCCTTGCCGACGAACCCACTGGGAATCTTGATCTGACTACTGGAGAAGAGATCATCGAACTGCTCAAACGTTTGAGCGAAGAGAAAAGTGTGACTGTCATTTCAGCCACCCATGATTTCAAGATGCTAAGTGTGTCGGATCGTGTCGTCTGGATTCGAGATGGCCGCATAGACAAAGTCGAAGAGCGTGAACAACTTTCCATTTCGGTGGGGGAAATTGCACACCGGACCTAGCTCGCATATTTCATGAATGGCCTACTACGACCACGGATATGGGTGTCCTTCCGTGCGTCCTCGGGTGTCGGACCCTGCGACGTACTGTTCAAGTACGCCTCGGGTCCAACTCCCTGCGGTTGCCCGGTGGCACACCCATCTTCACGGTCTCGAGACGCCAATTCACGAAATATGCGAGCTAAGCCGCATTATTCACAAATTACCATCCGTATGCGAAAGCGACTTCGCAAACCAATGACCATGACATGGATATGTCATAGGAAAAGAGTAGCAGAATCAGTGAAAAGACCAAGGCTGAGGCGTGGAATTGGTGCCTTGTCTCTGTTTGTCGCCCTCTCCTTGTTATTTGCTCAGGTTGCAGTTGCCGCCGATCCCAACCGGGTTCTGATTCAGCAATTTGCTGAACTTGGAGACCGGAGTACGGGAACTCCAGAATGCGGAAAGGCGGCGGATTTAATTGCACAAAGTTTCAGGGATCTGGGAATTGAACGTGTAGGACGACAGCGGTTCCTGCTGCCAGTCACCCAATACCAGGGCGCCTCTCTCACTGTAAAGGGACACCGCGCTCCAATCAAACCTTTGCGGCTCAATGCGCTCAGTCCGCAAACTACCCCTGATTCCGGCCTCAAGGGGCCGCTCTATTATGTGGGATCTGGCCAACTCCACAATTTCAATGGCATGAAGGTGGAAGGCAGTATCATCCTGATGGAGTTGGATTCCGGTAAGAATTGGCTCAATGCGGCCACGCTTGGAGCAAAAGCTTTGATATACGTGGATCGGGGGCCAACAACCAAATGGATTTTTGAGGATAAACACGAGCTGACCTCCGTCCAATTTCCACGTTTTTGGATGCCACTCTCTCAGGCACGAACATTATTTGCCTCTTTCGAAGCCGCTGAAGGCGGTCTGGTTGTCCCAGGTGTGGTCCTTACCTCCAGCGGCGGCTGGCGACGGGTCCAAGGTGAGAATATTTACGCACTGATTGAGGGTAAAGATGCGGCTCTCAAAGAGCAGCTTCTCGTGGTAGAAGCGTTCTATGACAGCACTGCCTTGGTGCCAGGAATGTCTCCCGGTGCTGACGAGGCCACGAGCATCGTAGCTTTGTTGGATCTGGCGCGTCGCCTTCGTGATCACCCACCGGGTAGATCCGTGCTGCTGCTGGCGACCAGTGGACATGCTCAAGGTCTGGCAGGGATGCGGGAGTTCATCTGGCCTCTTGCGGCCAGAAGCAAAGAACGAAAAAACCTGCGAAGCGAGCTGAAAGCTCGCATTAAACGGGCTGAGGAGGCTCTGGCAGCACTTGAGTCACCGGTGGTCTTTGAACAGTTAGACGAAACATCAGCTGAGCGCTTGCGTGAAGCGCTGGCTGAGGAGATTAAAAGAGAGGTAGAGACCTTAAGTCAAAGACTGATGCAACTCCGCCTGGAAGGGCAAGCAGATGATAAGCAAGCTCTGATTCGGAAGTTGGCGGCCAGACGTTTTCTCCTGCGTCAGATTGGCTGGCGCGGTTCTTACCAAGATGTTACTCTTGAGGAACGGAGGGTGTTGAAGGAACTTATTCCAGCTGCGATCAGAGGCAAACAGGCTGTTCTCGATGACGCCCGGGAACAATTGAAATGTTTAACGAGCGTTCGCACCTTGCGAGGACTTGTCAGTGACTATGAACTCACCGTTTTCATATCTCTACACCTTTCCAGCCATGGCGATGGAGTCGGTGGTTTTAATTACGGCTGGCTGTATGATTTGCAGCCTCAGGTAAACCGTACATCTACCTACGCGACCATCGACCGGATACTGAATCGTTGCAGCCGCCAAGTGGAAGAACAGCTGGGCTTGCGCCAATTTTTTCGCGATACATTGCGTCCGAGCCCGCTGCGCCCCTGGCAGAGCTACCTTCCTGATCATCCCGCACTGGGGGGGGAGGTAAGTGCTCTGGCCGGAATTCTGGGACTCAGCCTGGTCACAACTCACGATGGCCGTCCACTCTGGGGAACACCCTATGACAAGCCGGAAAATGTGAACTGGGAATATCAGGAGCAGCAGAGCCGGCTGATTTCAGGTTTGGTTTTGAAATTGACCCAGGAGCCTGAATTGGTTTCCGACCGGCTTCCTCGTAAGGGTTTTTCTACGCTCAGCGGCCGAGCAAACTTCATCCGCCAAGGAGAGTTATTCCCTGATCAGCCGGCCCCCGGAACTCTCATTCTCACCTACCAGGGACCCAGTTCGTTTTACACCATGGTGGACACTGCCGGTTTGTTTCACGTGCGGGGTCTGGCCGACCGCTCGCACACTGCTCACAAAGCGATTCTGGAAGGGTTTCGTTTTGATAAGGAAAGTGGCGAGATCATCTGGGCTATTGATAAGGCTATGACCGGCATAGCAGCCTACCGGGTTAAGATGAGACGTCGATTCATGGAGACTGACCTGGTTATGTTTGGCTGTAAGGTTACCACCCTTTTCGCCCTCCTGGAACCCCGTACCTTCAGCTACCTGACCAAGATCAAGTTAATAGACGGCCGGAGCGAGGCCACACCGCTACGCTACTGGTGGAGCAGAATTGATACCCGCTCTTCGACTATTGCCAATATTTTTCTGGAACCGATTACCTCGTTCAAACTGACCCTGTCGGATACTGTGCTCAAACGAAAGCTGGTTTTGCTGAATTCCGAATCCTCTAAGCCCGAGGGCAGTGGATATCGCGTCGAAAACTGGCCAATTATTCCGGCCACAGAATACCTGGTTGCTCGCGACATGTGGAATCTCCTGCAGCCGCGGATAGCCAATTTGGAACGCCACGGTATAAGTAATGAGCGAATTCGCTCCCTCCAACGTGAAGGAATTGAGGCTTTGGAGAGCGCTGAGCAGGCATTGGACAGTTTCCAGTACGATCGCTTCATGGAGGAGTCAAGAACCTCCTGGGCTTTGGCCAGCCGTATCTACAATGATGTGGAGCGAACACAGAAAGACGTTCTTTTCGGGGTGCTCTTTTATATAGCTCTTTTCGTTCCATTCTCTTACTGTCTGGAGCGTCTGCTTTTTTCTTTTGTGGACATCCACAAAAGGATCGTTGCATTTCTGGTTATACTGGGATTGGTCATAGCCCTTATCTACCTTGTGCACCCGGCATTTCAACTTACCTACAGTCCTCTCGTGGTAATCCTTGCCTTTTTCATATTAAGTCTGTCGGTGATTGTGGCTCTGATTATTATGGGTCGTTTTGAGCAGGAAATGGTACTGCTCCAACAGCGAGCCCGTCACCTGAAAGGTTCTGAGATAAGCCGGACCAAGGCATTCGCGGCTGCTTTTGTGCTGGGGGTGAGCAATTTGCGACGTCGGCCTATCCGGACAGTACTTACCTGTGTCACCCTCATCATCCTCACCTTCACCATTATGAGTTTCACCAGCGTTAAGAGCGTGCGGCATCGCGGCCGCCTGCGGCTGAAGGAACAATCCCCCTATCAAGGTCTACTACTGAAAATCCTCAACTGGGACAGCCTGCCGCCGGAAGCACTGGACACGATAGAGAACAAATTCCAGGGCCAAGCGGTAGTGGTGCCAAGGGTATGGCTGGAAGCCAAAGATCGCACCAAGGCGACGGTGGTTCCCATCCATCTGGATGGGAAGGAAGTTCTGGCAAGGGGGGTAGTGGGCTTAAACTATCGGGAGCCC
>Ga0210140_1000238_pt1 | contig 9658 bp, 10 predicted proteins | sample China_Bullhead_C_3_FD_184858 | JGI IMG/M metagenome (GOLD analysis project Ga0210140, IMG submission 184858) | Wetland microbial communities from San Francisco Bay, California, USA, that impact long-term carbon sequestration -... | ecosystem: Environmental > Aquatic > Marine > Wetlands ...
TCGCTTTTGCTATGAAGGAATCGAACCACTGGTTCGAACCGAGGCCAGCGAAGCTGGCCGACAGACGCACGAGCAGAGCGAGTGCGCCCGAAGGGCGAGCCGCGAAGCGGCGAGTCAATCCCCCAGGCAGTGCACTCTTTCACCCGCAATGCGGGCAACCTCTCCGTTCAGCCTTTCAGTTTCGCTTCGAGGTGATTCAAAAGCTCACCCATCTGGTCGCTTGGACTGAACTCAATTGCCTCGTAATCCTCGTCGACCCGGACCGTGTGTCCGGGCGGCCAGTAGTACACTTCGCCGGCGCTGACCGTTTCTTTTGTGCCGTCTGCATAGGTCACATGGATGGACCCTTTAACCACGGTCCCCCAGTGCGGGCACTGGCAAAGATTGCCCGGCAATCCCTCGAGTAACGGCGTAGCATCCGCGCCAGCAGGGAACCGGACACGAGCGACGTTAGTATCGCCCCAGTCCGCACCCTGAAAGCAGACACCGCCAGCTTCGAGCCGAGTCGGCAGTTCGCTTATTGCTTTTTTCATGTGCACCCCCTTTTTTCTCTATTCTGGCGGGACACCCGCCGGTATCGCAGTTCTACAGCATGCGATTCGAACAATCAAAGCGGAAACCCGGAGATCGGCTGATGCATGTCACTGGCCGTCGTTACGACCATTGTTCATCGCAGTATCGTGCCGCTAATCGATGAAATGCGCCTCCCAGGGCCCCACGCCTGTAATCTGGATCTCGGATGACTTGCTAGCCCAAACGGTGTGAATCGCACCGCGCGCATTGACGTAGTAGTCACCAGGCCCGAATTCCATCGCATCGTCTCGCGTGCCACTGGCTCCGAAGGCAACCGCCATCTGCCCTTGCAGCACGGTCACGCGCTCGTCTTTTGGGTGCGTGTGCGGCGGCATCACGAAGTCCTCGCTCAGCCGGAAACGCACCGTAAATAAACCGGGCGCCCGGGGGTCGCCTTCCAGCACCGCAATTTCACAACCCGACGGCAAGTTCGGCGGACAAGGCTTCCACGACATCTCGTCAGAAGGAACAGCATGCTGCACCACGCCGTCGGCAAAATCGAATTCGCCGATAGGCGATTGCGCGCACCCGGTAACGAACAGCATCAACATTACCTGTAACAACAGCAGCCGTTTCATCTCCCCCCCTGCTTCCGATCGCAATTTCCGTGAACGATTATTCTACCGCAGCGTCCGCCTCCGCCGGCAGATGCAGCCCGTTCAGAACATCCCGTGTATCGAGGACTATGGTATGCCCGCCCGACGAGTCGCCGTATTCGACTCGCACCTCGAGCGGCGACGGCGCAATTGGGAAAAACAGATCCAGTATCTGCGAGGAACCCGGCTCAACCTGCAATGGCAATGCCGTCTGCCGAGTTTCGATCTGGTTATTTACCTTACTGTTGTTGACGCCTTTGACGACACCGCCAACGACGAGGACCGGCGCAAGCACGAGCGCGCCTGCGGTCGCACCTACGGCTGCGCCACTACCGTAGACCGCAGCAACACCCGCTCCGGCACCCACTCCTGCACTGAGCCCGCCCGCCACGACCAGCGCACCGCCGCCGATGCCTGCCTTGACCTCGATGCCCTGCCCTTTGTAGCGCTTTGCCGTTTGCCGCGAGGCTTTGACCAGTTTCTTCCGGCTGGAGACGGGTGCATGGCGGGTCTCGCTCGAGTCGGTAACGCTGACCGCGGTCACGGTGACCGGCTCCGCGGAGCGATTGCGAATCGTGACCAGGTATTCGTCCCAGTCCGCGTTCTTGGCCCAGGTGCCCGGACCGTCGCGGACGATCACCCAGTCCAGTGCTGCGTCGACATCGGCATCAGAGCTTTCAGCCAACGCCTCCTCGAGCACGAGCGGTTGTGGCTCCTTCAGCAACTTTGTGCCGCCGCAACCACCCAGGGCGGCGATTGTTGCGGCGAAGAAGAGGGTCCTGAGGACCCCGGACGTTGAAGAGTTCATCGGCATCTCCAGGTACCAGACCAGACTCGCAGTCTAGCGCGCGGGGCCGTTCTCTTCCTGATGCCCGGCTGATTTCCGCCTAATGATTACGACGTCAGAGCCCCTCCGGCTTCTTGAGCGTAAACCATTCAGGGTCACCGCCCAGCTCGACGTACGTCGCCACGACGGGCTTGCCTTCATGATGGGCCGGGATGTAGCGGCCTTCCCGGACGACCTGCATCATCCAGTTCTCGCAGGTACCGTAGTGCTCTATCTCGCCATACGACATCATCAGCCTGACGTCGCTGGCGGCCCTCCCGTCTTCCCCGACCTGTACGCGCGATATGCCACCAACGGAACCGCACTTGGGCGCCGGCGGATCTTCGTTGTAGCGCTGTGGCGCCTCGTAATCGAGGCCGTACTTTTCCGCGTCGTCGCCCCAGTTCGGAAATACTCCGGCCGCGTACTGGTCGCCCCGGCGGCCGAAGAAGACACGGAAATAGATCTCGACCGGCGTCGGCTCGCCGTTGACCATAGCGGGCGTCAGCTCGGCCCGCTCGATGAAAGCCTCCGCGGCCTCCCGAAACTTGGTGTCCGCTATCCCGTAATAGTCGAGGCAATAGTAGCGTTCGACCTTACCTTTCGTGCTTACCCTTGCCGCACAGTTGATGTAAACGCTTACGTCACGCTTGTAGTCCGGAAAACGGATCTTTTCGGACGCCGCGTCCAGGCCGCCGGCGAAGCGGGCGGGCGACCAGCTTCCGGGTTCGGATGCGGCGGCGACTTCCTCGTCGGCGTTTGCAGCCGTGAAACTCCAGATCAAAGAAACAATGGCAAGAGTTCGAATATCCATTATCAGCCCCGGGTATTGAGTGCGCGTAATTTAGCACTTTTGGACAATCCCAAGGCCGCACCGTTCAACGCGACAAGAGCGCCATGCCGCTAGAAGCCGGGCAGTTGCGATTGATTCTCAATACTGCCGGCAACAATGGACCGCCGGATACTGCGAGCGAGCTCGTCGACCTCGAATCGGGCGACATCGTTCCCTGGATACGATGCCATCCTGTAGTGCACCGAGTCTTGCACGGCCTGCCAGCTTCGCATGACGAACGACCGCTCCATCGTGTCCAGGGGCGGCATCGCGGGATCGCCTGTCGGGTAGCACTGGGACAGGAAATGACTCAGGCAATAGTCCCCGCTGTAACCCGTGTGGAAACCCCACGTGACGTAGAGGCTGGCCTGCCGCAGCGCGGCCGCGAAGGCACCGGTCACACTGCGCGTGACCTGGTTGCACAGCGTAATCTCGTTTCGGCCGGCGTACAGCAAGTCGCGTGGGGAGCCGGGCGAGTAGCCCAGCCTGGCCTCGGTCACTTCCGTGAACACGACCGACGCCAGTATCGCGCATCCGTCCACGCCGATAACGAGGTTCTGTGCACGGGCCGTATGCGGCCACGCCAGGCCTGCCGAGAAAACGAAAATCATGCATGCGATTGTCCGTATCACCATCTTTCCTCTCCTTGGGTTGGATGTGACAAAGGTTCGGGCAATGACGGATCGCGGACCACCGTCAAATTTCGGCATTCAGTGCAGTTCAGACTATGATGCGCCGTGATGTCACAGCCCCTACGAGACAGCGAACAACGATTCCTGCTCGGCCGCGTGCTCGGTCTCGAACGACACGAGTACTACGCGGTCGCGTGGTCATTCGTGTATTTCTTCTGCGTGCTGTCTGCCTACTACATGCTGCGGTCGGTGCGCGAGACGATGGCCGTCGAGGGTGGTGTGCAGAACGTGCCGTGGCTGTTTTCGAGCACCTTCGTCGTCATGCTCGCTGTCACTCCCGTATTCGGCTGGGTCGCATCACGCTTTCCGCGGCGGAAATTCCTGCCCTGGGTGTATTACTTCTTCGTCATCAACATCCTGATCTTCTGGGCCGGCTTCAGTTACGCCATCAACAATGGCCTGAGCTTCGTATGGCTCGGTCGCGCCTTCTTTGTCTGGCTCAGCGTATTCAACCTGTTCGTCGTGTCCGTCTTCTGGAGTTTCATGGCGGACATCTACACGCGCGAGCAATCGCGCCGGCTGTTCGGCGTGATATCGGCCGGAGGCAGCGCTGGTGCACTCCTCGGCCCGCTTGCCACCGGCTCGCTCGTGGTACCGATCGGCTTCCAGAACCTGCTGCCCATCTCCGCAAGCCTGCTGCTGTTCGGCGTCTATTGCATCACGCGCCTGCGGCGCTGGGTCGAGTCCGAGCACCGCAGCGAAATCGAAAGCACGATGGCTTCGGCCGCGCCCCTGGGCGGCTCGCTGCTCGGTGGCGTGACGCTGGTGACCCAGTCCAGGTACCTGTCGGCCATCGGCCTCGCATCGATCATCGCCAGCCTGCTGGGTACCGCGCTTTACATGTTCATGACCGACCTGGTCGGCGAGGCATTCGCAAGCACCGACGAACGCACGAGGACCTTCGCATTCATCGATGCAGCGACCAACACCATGGCGATGCTCGTGCAATTGCTTATCGTCAAACGTGCGGTCTGGCGGTTCGGAGTCGGCGTGACGCTCTCTTTACTTCCGGTCATCTCGATCATCGGCTTTGCGCTGGTTGCCATGAACCCGTCATTCCTCGCGGTCGCAGCCGTGCAGGCCATCCGTCGTGCCGTGGGCTTCGGCTTGTCGAAACCGACGAACGACATGCTGTATTCAGTGGTCACGCCGGAGGAGAAGTACAAATCGAAGAACTTCATCGATACGGCCGTGTACCGCGGCGGTGACCTGATCGGCACGTGGACCGTCCGAGCGCTCTGGGGTCTCGGCTTCTCCGGTATTTCGATCGTGATGTTGCCGTTCGCCGCGGTCTGGGTTGCAATCGCACTATGGCTGGGCAAGGCATATCGCGCTTATGACACCCCTTCGACTCGAGGTAACCACGGATGAAGCTACCGCTCTGGACGCGGCGCGACGCGCTGTCAGCTGCCGCGGCGACGGGGACAATGGGGATTTTGCCGCTGGCGGGAGTCGCCGATGAGCCTCGCATGCTGACCCGGCCGATACCGGCCAGCGACGAGCAACTGCCTGTCATCGGTCTTGGCACCTATAGCGTCTTCGACGTTGCAAGCACGCCCGAGGCGATCACAGAAAGCCTGCGCATCGTGGAACTGCTGCTCGGCGCCGGCGGCAGTGTCATCGACACGTCGCCGATGTACAACCGCTCGGAAACAATCATCGGCGACATCATTGCGGCCGGAGCGCCCCGAGAAGCGATGTTTCTCGCCACCAAGGTCTGGACGGACGGGCGCGATGCAGGCGCCCGGCAGATGGAGCGCTCGGCGCAACTCATGAAAACGGATGTCATCGACCTGATGCAGGTGCACAACCTGCGTGACACGGCTATCCACATGCGGACGATTCGCGGCCTGCAGGAGCAGGGCAAAATCCGTTACAGCGGCGTCACGCATTATCGGGCGAGCGCCCTGGACGACCTGGAGAGCACGCTGCGGGAATTCGAACCGCAGTTCGTTCAAATCAACTACTCGCTCGGCGAACGCGAAGCGGACGCGAGGCTGCTGCCGCTGGCCGCAGACCTCGGCACCGCGGTCATCGTCAACCGCCCCTACCAGGCCGGGCGCCTGTTCAGCGCGGTGCGCGGCCGTGACCTGCCCGGCTGGGCAACGGAATTCGCCGCGAGCTGGGGGCAGTTCTTCCTGAAATTCATCATCAGCCATCCTGCCGTGACCTGCGTGATACCTGCGACGAGCAACCCACGGCACATGCGCGACAACCTCGAGGCCGGCTTCGGTGAATTGCCGGACAAAGCCACCCGGGAGCGCATGGTCGAATTCATGAAGGAGCTATGACGATGCAGAACACCGGCCTGCTGCGGCGGTTTGCGGCCATACTTTACGACGCCCTGCTCTTGCTCGCGCTGTGGTTCATGGCCACCCTTCCTTTCATTGCGATCGAAGGCGGTGAATCGATCGAACCGGGGAGCGGCCCGCTCTACTTCGTCTACCAGCTGACGCTGGTCGCCGTCGCGTATGCGTTTTTTGTCGGATTCTGGGTCCACCGGGGACGCACGCTCGGCATGCAGTCATGGGGTCTGCAGCTGCAGACCGCGGAGGGCAAAGTACCGTCGCTGGGCGCGGCAACGATACGGTTCATCGTTGCGCTGCTGTCTTGGCTACCGCTGGGGCTCGGGTTCTTCTGGCAGCTGTGGGATGCCGATCGCCTGACGTGGCACGACCGGCTTAGCAAGACTCGGCTGGTGCACTACCCGCGTGAAAAGGCAAATCGCTAACGTATTCGTGCAAGTGCGATAATCGTGACCAGTAACAGGGCCATCGAGGGCAGCCACGACACCAGCGCCGGGTTCAGGTTAAACACCTGCCCGGAATTCGCGACCATTTCGCTCGCGAGGTAATACGCCAGGCCCACCGCAACGCCGATCATCAGGCGGGCGCCCGCGCCGCCCGAGCGCAGCGACCCGAAAACGAACGCGAGAGCCAGCATCGGCATGATCATGACGGCGGCCGTCCGCGACACCCGGTACCAGAGCTCGGACTCGTAATTTCGCGAATCGAGATGGTTGCGTTTCAGGTAGTCGATGTAGGTCAACAGGCCACGGGCGGACAGGCTGTCCGATTTCACCATCGAACTGCCCAGCATCTCGGCATTGACCTCGAATGACTCCACGGCCACGGAGGATTCCACGGCCTGCACGCTGTCGCGCCGGAACCGGGTCTCGTGGAAATTTTCCAGCAGCCAGCTGTCGTCTTCGCCAATACCGGCGTTCTCCGCCCTTGCAATGGAGACGAGTTCGTTGGCGTCGTTGAAGCGGAAAACGTAAAGCCTGCCGAAATCGAATTCCGTGTTGACGCGTTCGAGGTGCAGGTATACCGGGCCGTCCTTCACCCACGTTTCGTTCCCCAGGCGGTCGTCGTCCTCGCCGTAGCGCGCCTCCGCACGCATGTTGCGCGCGTAGTAGTCGAGCGGCGGGCCGATGAACTCACCGAGCAGCGCCGTGATGACCAGCATTACGAAACCGGACATCGCGGCCATTCCGGCAAGCTTGCGCACCGAGAGCCCGGAGGCGCGCATGACGATGACCTCGCTGTTCGCCGCAAGCGCACCCAGGCCCAGCAGCGATCCGATCAGCGCGGATACCGGGAACATCTGGAAAGCCAGATTCGGCAGGCGCAGCGCCGCGAACAGGATGGCTTGCGGGGTCCTGTAGTCGGCCTGCACGTCTTCGAGTTCGGCAATGAACTCGAACAGACCGGCGAGCGCCAGCAACACGACCAGCACCAGCGCAGTGCTCGCCAGAATCGTGCGCATCAGGTACTGGCTGAGTATGCCGTTCATCGGAATATCCGCTTGTGAACCTGGTCCTGCACCGCGAGCAGTGTCAGCGCCCCGAGCAGGAACAACCCGTGCACCCACCACAGGCCCACTGACGGATCGAGCTCGCCTTTTTCGACCCAGGCCTTCGCCGCGCTCAGCAGGTTGAAATAGATGATGAAGACCAATAGCCCCACCGCCAGCCTGCCGTAACGCCCCGAGCGTGGCTGGCTGCGCGACAGCGGTACCGCGAAAATTGCGAGAATGATCGTCGACAGCGGCACGCCGATGCGCCATTGCAGTTCTGCGCGGTGCAGCGGGTCGGACGATCGCATGAGCACGGCTACCGGCATCTCGCGCGGCTCCAGCTCCGGCGGCTCGAGGCTCGGCAGGCGGTATGGGATGCCGTGTTCCCCGAACTCGACGACCCTGAATTGCGGCGTTCCCGGCACGCCCTCGTAGCGGCGGCCGTTGTGCAGAACGAGGAACCGGATATCGGGATCGTCGGATTCCACCTGCTCGCCGCGCTCCGCCACCACGACTTCGACGACATTCAGCTCGCCGGTGTCGTCCTCGACGAAGCGCTGCAGGAAGACATTTTCCATGAACCCGTCGGGCGTCACCCGCTCGCCGTAGACGACAGCGTTATTGCGACCGAAGACCGTGAATCGGCCCGGCTCGATACTCGAGAGGTCGGCTTCGCGGCGCGCCTCCGCCCCGATTCGTTCGACGGTTTGCAACGCGCGCGGGCCGACGTCGATCGCCAGCCAGGCAACGCCGGCCACCAGCGGCAACGTCAGCCACACCAGCGGCCGGTAGACACCGGAAGGCCCGACGCGGCAAGCCATCATCGCCGGCATCTCGCTGTCCCGGTACAGCCGGCCGAGTGCCAGCATGATCGACAGGAACAGGCCGATCGGCACCAGGACCGTCATGTACTGCAAGGCCGAGAGGCCGATAACGTCCATCGCGGCGCCTTTCGGCAGCTTACCCTTCGCGACCTCTCCGAGAATCCGGGCAAACTGGTTTGTCAGCAAGATCATCAACAGTATGAGCGTGACCGCAAGCCAAGTCGCTGCAATCTCCCGGAATATGTATCGGTCGAGGATGCGGAGCATCGATGTCAATGATTTCCTTAACGGTTTTGGACCGAATCAGTTAGACTACCGGTTTTATTTTGCCCGGGACAGCCCTGACTTCCATGGATTATTTCACAACCACCAGCAGCGCGGCCAAGCGCATAACGGACTGCGTCATCGTCGGCGTTTACGACAGTGGCAAACTCAGCGCAGGCGCTGCCGAGATCGACGCCGCGAGCGACGGCGAGCTACGCCGCCTGGTGAAGAGCGGCGACATTTCGACGAAAACGGGACGCTGCGTCCTGTTGACCCAACTGCCCGGAGTCAAGGCGGCCCGCATTGCGGTCGCCGGGCTCGGCAAGTCCGGTGAATTCGATACCCGCAACTTCTGCCGCGCGGTAGCGGCCGCCATCGGTTCGATCTCCGAGAGCAAGTGCCGTGACGTCCTCAATACACTGACCCTCGAGGAAGTCGACGACGCGAACGTCTACTACCGAGCGCGCCAGAGCGTGCAGACAGTCGGCGAAGTCCTGTATCGCTTCACGGAAATGAAGAGCAACGGCAGCAACGCGCGCATGCCGCTCAAGAAGTTCGGCCTTTCGGTCGCGGGCCGCGCCGATGCGAACAAGGCGATGCTCGGCGCAGAACACGGTGACGCGATCGTCACCGGCATGTCGCTGGCGAAAGACCTCGGCAACCTGCCCCCCAACGTTTGCACGCCGACCTACCTCGCGCGTACCGCGCAGAAGCTGGCCAAAGGCAACGGCAAACTGACGACGCGCATACTCAACGAGACCGACATGAAGCGCCTGGGCATGCACTCGCTGCTGTCGGTCACCGCAGGCACGCACGAACCGGCGAAACTGATCGTCATGCAGTACCGGAACGGCGGCAAGTCGAAACCCATCGTACTCGTCGGCAAAGGCGTCACCTTCGACTCGGGCGGTATTTCGTTGAAGCCCGGGCCGGCGATGGACGAGATGAAGTTCGACATGTGCGGTGCCGCCGGTGTCATCGGCACCATGGCGACGGTCGCGGCCCTGAAACTGCCCGTCAATCTCAACGTCGTCGTGCCGGCGGTGGAAAACCTGCCCGGCAGCAAGGCCACGGTACCCGGGGACATCGTCAAGAGCATGTCCGGAAAGACGATCGAAATACTGAACACCGATGCAGAAGGCCGCCTGATCCTGTGCGACGCCCTGACGTATTCGCGTCGCTTCAAACCCGACACGATCATCGATGTAGCGACACTCACCGGCGCGTGCGTCATTGCGCTGGGCCACCATCAC
>Ga0210140_1000239_pt1 | contig 9613 bp, 12 predicted proteins | sample China_Bullhead_C_3_FD_184858 | JGI IMG/M metagenome (GOLD analysis project Ga0210140, IMG submission 184858) | Wetland microbial communities from San Francisco Bay, California, USA, that impact long-term carbon sequestration -... | ecosystem: Environmental > Aquatic > Marine > Wetlands ...
GAAAGGCGCGGGTGTTATGCGCGGCTACTTTGCGCGCCCCGCCAAGACCGGACACAGGTTGCCGGGTGTCGTGGTCATTCATGAAAACCGCGGCCTCAATCCCTATATCGAGGACGTCGCGCGGCGCCTGGCGGTTGCCGGTTTCGTCGCCTTCGCACCGGATGCGCTGACGCCGCTCGGCGGCTATCCCGGCAATGATGACGAAGGCAGGGATCTGCAGCGGCAGCGCGACCCCGAGGAAATGATCGAGGACTTCGTGGCCGCGGTGAATTTCCTGCGCGATCACCCGGACACCACGGGCCGCACCGGTGCCGTCGGCTTCTGTTTCGGGGGCGGCATGGTACTCGAACTCGCCATCAGGTTGCCGGACCTCGGCGCCGGCGTTGCCTTCTACGGGCGCCACCCGGAGGCGGGGCGTGCGGCCGCCATCAAGGCTCCGTTGATGCTCAACCATGCGGAGCTGGACGAACGGGTCAATGCCAGTTGGCCGGCGTTCAAAAAGGGCCTGGAGGCCGCCGGTGTCGACTACGTGAACCACGACTATGAGGGCGTGCAGCACGGCTTCCACAATGACACCACGCCGCGCTACGATAAAAATGCGGCTGAACTCGCGTGGGCCAGAACCGTCGAATTCTTTGGTAAGCACCTGGAATAAAGACGGTCGAGAGGGGGTTCGCGCAGCGAACCCGACAATCATGACTACAGCCCGACTCCTGCCACTGCTGTTGCTGCTGGGTTCACTGGCCTATGCGCAGGCGCCCGCCGCGCAATCCGGGGCGGTTGCAAAGACCGTCGTCGGACCCGCCAACGCGGATCTCGCCGACGGCGCTGCGGCGCTGCGAATCGGGGACGCGGAGGAGGGGGTCAGGCTGACCCGGCGCGGCCTGGTGACGGCGAGCGGTCAGCGCGAACGGGTTGCCGGCTATTCCAATCTCTGCGCCGGGCTCGCGATGCTGGAGCGGCTCGAAGAAGCGCTGCAGGCATGCAACCGCGCACTGCAACTCGACGACGAACACTGGCGCAGCTACAGCAACCGCGCGCTCGTCTATCTCAAGCAGGAGCGCTACCCGGAAGCGGAACGGGATATCTCGCGGGGCGAGGCGCTGAACCCGAACGCACGTACGCTCAAGACGCTCAGGGCGATGTATCGCGATGCCGTCGATCCCGTATCTCCGAGCATCATCATCGACGACCGACGCGGGGCCGAAGCGAATGAAACAACCCGCTAGGCGATGGCTGCCCGTGGCGTTGCTGCTGTTCGCAATGAGCGCGACGGCCACGGAATCCAGCGTCACCCATCTCGAAGACGACAACTACGAGCGCGTTCCGCTCAACACGGTTGCGCCTGCGTACCCTGCCGTTGCGCGCAACGAGCGCATCGAGGGCGACGTGCAGGTCTGTTTCAACGTGAATCGTGAAGGCCGGCCGTATCGCATTGCCGTGCGCAGCAGCAGCAACCGGGTCTTCGAGAAGCCGGCGATACGCGCGATCAGGGCATCCCGCTACCAGCCCCTGCCGAAAGACCGGCAAGTACCGGCGATCAAGACCTGCCGGACGTTTCGATTCAGGCTGGAGTCCGCGACCGCGGACTGAATCAATCGAGCAGGCCGGCCGCGAGCTTCGCTGAGCGCAGCGTGTTGGCCATCAGCATCGTGATCGTCATCGGCCCCACGCCGCCGGGTACCGGAGTGACGGCCTTCGCGACCTCGCATGCTTCGTCGTAGTTGACGTCGCCCACCAGTCTCGATTTCTTTTCGCCATCGACGACAGTCTCGATGCGATTGATGCCGACATCGATAACGACCGCGCCCGGCTTGATCCAGTCGCCGCCGACCATGCCGGGGCGCCCGACTGCGGCAACAACAATATCGGCGCCGCGCACCACCGCGGGCAGGTCCTTCGTGCGGCTGTGGCAGATCGTAACGGTGGCATTGCGTGCGAGCAGCAGGCTGGCCATGGGCTTGCCGACGATATTCGAGCGGCCGATGACGACCGCGCCAAGGCCCGACAGGTCCGCGCCCAGGTGATCTTCGACCATCAGCATGCATCCTGCGGGCGTGCAGGGCACGAATGCGTCCGCGGTGTCACCGGCTGTCAGCTTGCCGATGTTGATGTAATGAAAGCCATCCACGTCTTTCGAGGGCAGGATCGACTGCGTAATGCGCTGCTCGTCCAGGTGATCGGGCAGCGGGAGCTGCACGAGGATGCCGTGGATGTCTGCATCTTCGTTGAGCGATGCGACGAGATCGAGGACCTCCTCCTGGGTAACATCGGCCGGCAGCGAATGCCGCACCGACAGGAAGCCGCAGGCTTCTGCCGTGCGCTTCTTGTTACGCACGTAAACCTGGCTCGCCGGGTCTTCGCCGATGATTACCACTGCGAGCCCGGGCTTGATGCCGTGGTCGCGCCACAGTGCCGCGGTTTCTTCCGTGATTTTCTCCGACAATTCAGCCGCTTTGGCCTTGCCGTCAATGCGAATAGCAGTCGCCATCAGTCGGTTTCCTCCAGGGGGCAAGCGCGCGCATGGTAACGCCGGCACCAGTTTGCGTAAACTGCGCCATGTACCTAGCAGTATCGCAAGTGGACGCAAAAATGACGGAATCCTGGCTGGAACGCTGGCGCGAGGGACGTATCGGTTGGCACGAGGAAGAAGGCAACGCCAGCCTCAAGAAACACTGGCGCGCCGAGGGCAAGCGCGTCCTGGTGCCGATGTGCGGAAAAACCGTCGACATGCTGTGGCTGGAAGAACGCGGCAACAGCGTCGTCGGCGTGGAACTCTCGGATATCGCGGCGCGGGCGTTCTTCAAAGAGAATGACCTGCGCTACACGGTCCGCGAGGGCCCTTTGCCGGCCTACATGGCCGAGGACCGGGACATCACGATCTTCTGCGGCGACCTGTTCGAGTTCAATGACGCGGAATTCACCGGCTGGTACGATCGTGGCGCGTTCGTCGCGACGCCGGCCGCGCAGCGCCCCGCCTACGCGGCCCACATCAATACGCTGCTGGCACCGGATGCTTGCCGGCTGCTGATCACGCTCGAATACGACGACGCAATCGCCACCGGCCCCCCGTTCTCGATATCCGGCGACGAAATTCGCCGCTACTGGCCCGACCTGCAGGAGATCGAGCGCTACGACGACATCGACAACGGGCCGCCGAAGTTTCGCGACGCCGGGTTACAGGAGATGTTCGAGTCAGTCTGGCGCTGACGGTCGCTTCTAGATCCCCATCTTGGCGAGCAGGTCCGCGATCTCGCGGGTGATGCGTTCGGCAACCGGGTGTGTGGCGGCGAAACGGGACTCGAGCTGCCTCGCGCTGTCGCTCAGCGAGTCATCGCTGCCGGGCGCGATCTCGTCGAGGTCGTCATTGAGCTTGGACAGCAGTTTGCGTGTCTCGGCGTCGATCTCTCCCGTCGATTTCAGTTCCCTGTTGAGTTCCGCGAGAAGTGTGCGGATACGTTTACTGTTCAATAATCTGCTCCCGCGATGGCATCAGGCCACGTCTTCGATGTCTTTCAAACGCAATTCATGCTTGCTGACCGGCAACTCACGAATACGGATGCCCGTCGCGTCGTAAATCGCGTTGGTAAACGCCGGTGCGATGGGCGGGGTGCCCGGTTCGCCGGCGCCGCCTGTCTGCCCGCCACCGTTGACGATGTAGGTCTCGACGTCGGGCGCTTCATCCATGCGCAGCATCCGGTAGTCGTGGAAATTCGACTGCGCGACGGCGCCGCCTTCTATCGAGATTTCCCCGTACAGCGCCGCCGTGAGGCCGTAGGCGATGCCGCTTTCCATCTGCGCCGCAAGATTGTCGGGGTGTACGGCGAAGCCGGGGTCCACGGCGCACACGACGCGCCTGGCGACCGGCTTACCGTCTACGATCTCGACGTCCACCACCTGTGCGACGATGGTGCCGAAGGAGCGGTGGATGGCGATGCCCCGGCCCATGTTGTCCGGCAGGTTCGCGCCCCAGCCGGCTTTCTCGGCAGCCAGGTCCAGTACCGCGAGGAAACGCGGAGAATCGGCGAGCAGTGCCCGCCGGTAGTCGTAGGTGTCGCGCCCGGCGGCCACCGCCAGTTCGTCGATGAACGACTCCGTGAAGAATGCATGCAGTGAATGATCGACGCTGCGCCAGAACCCCCACGGTACATGCGTTTCGCTCTCGCTGTAGGCGATGAACTGGTCCGCGATTGCATAAGGGATGTGCGGCGCCTCTTCCGGGTCGTGCTTGTTGACGTAGAGGTTGTGCCACGCGACTGCGTTCCCGGAGCCGTCGAGTCCGCCGCGGAAGCGGCTGATACTGGCCTGCCGGTAATGGTCGTGGCGCATGTCCTCTTCACGCGACCAGACGAGCTTCACCGGATAGGGCGCATCCGCGGCGAGTCTCGCTGCCTGTATCGCAAAATCGTCGAAAGCGCGCCGCCCGAAGCCACCGCCCAGGTACTGGTTGTGCAGGACCACCTGTGACTGGTCCATGCCGATAGCTTTCGCTACCTGCTGCACGAAGCCCAGCGGGTTCTGTGTGCCGAGCCATAATTCGCAGCGTTCGTCGTGCACCCACGCCGTGCAGTTCATGGGCTCCATTGTCGCGTGTGCGAGGTAAGGGACGCGGTACTCCGCTTCCAGCACCCGGGCCGCGGCATCCAGTGCGGCCGCCGCATCGCCTGATACGAAATCGTCTGTCGCCCTGCCGGCGATGGCTGCCGAGTCGAGTTCGTCGCTGAACTGCTGGAATATGGTGGTCTGCGACGCGCCGCCATTGCCGCCGTCGCCGAACTCGACCGCAAGCCTGTCGAGCGCTTTCTTCGCCTGCCAGTAGCCATCGGCAATGACAGCCACCGCGTCGCCGAGGTTCACGACCTTGCGGACGCCCGGCATGTCCTGGATCGAGGACTCGTCCACCGACGCGACGTGGCCGCCGAAAATAGGCGCCGCCCTGACCGCGGCGTACTTCATGCCGGGCAGGACCGCATCGATGCCGAAGTTCGCGGACCCGTCCACTTTCGGTGGAACGTCTGAGCGCGGCGGCGATGTGCCCATGATGCGAAACGCAGCGGGGCTTTTCAGCGCAGGCTTGTCCGGCAAAGGCAGCTCCGCCGCTGCCGGCGCGAAGTGCGCGAACGTCGACTCGCGACCGCTGGTCTCGTGGCGAATCATGCTGTCCGCGGCCACGAGTTCGGTAACCGGGACGCCCCACTCTGCGGCCGCCGCCTCCAGCAACACCGACCGGGTCGCGGCGCCGGTGACGCGCATGGCAACCTCGCCGGTCGTACGAACGGAGAGGCTGCCGCCGGTTATCTGCAGCCCCATCATTTGTGTTGCGCGGAAGAACAGGCCGTCGACGGAGTCCACGAGCCAGGCCGGGAAGTCCATACCGGCCGTCGAGTAGCCGCGCGCCAGCGCGTAGTTCGCGAACTCCTTGTGAGCGGGCGCCTCCTCGAAGCGCACGGTCGACCAGTCGGCATCGAGTTCGTCGGCGAGCATCATTGCGAGCGCGGTATGTACACCCTGCCCCATGTCCGCATGCGGGATGATCGCCGTAATGGTGTTGTCCGGCGCGATTTTCAGCCAGACATCGAACAATGCTTCTCCTTCGGTGGCAACCAGCCCCCTCACCTTGTCGGACCGCTCACCGCGGCGAATGGCGACACCGAATACAACCACGCCGCCGGCCGCAACGCCGGAAGTGATAAACGCGCGCCGAGTCCACTTACCCATTGTCGGTCTCCGCCGGCCGGGCATTCGCAATCGCGGCGGCAGCTCGCTTGATTCCCTTGCGAATGCGCGGGTAGGTGCCACAGCGGCAGACGACGCCCGACATCGCGGCATTGATATCGGCATCGGTCGGTGACGGTGTGCGCTCGAGCAGTGCCGCTGCGGCCATGATCTGGCCGGACTGGCAATATCCGCATTGCGGGACCTGCTCGTCGATCCAGGCCTGCTGCACCGGGTGCAACCCGTCCTTGCCTGCACTGATGCCTTCGATGGTGGTTATCTGCCGGCCGACGGCAGCCGAAGCCGGTATAACGCAGGAACGCACCGGCTTGCCGTCGACGTGCACCGTGCACGCGCCACACTGGGCGATGCCGCAACCGAACTTGGTGCCGGTCAGGCCGGCATAGTCGCGAATCACCCACAACAGGGGCGTGGACGGGTCCACGTCGAGGTCGCGGGACTCACCGTTTATCGACAAATTGATCATCGGTTCTTGTCTTCCGGGCTGCTTCGGGTCACGGTACTCCAAGGCATAACAGCGGGCAAGTCGTGCCCGTATGCCGCGCAGGCGTGCGGGTTCGGGCTACAATGCGGCGCTTCGATAGCGGCATCCGGGGGAGCGGGTGAGGCGATATTTCAGGCAGGCGCGGGGCGTCCTGACATTCGGCGTTCTGACCATCAACACGGTGTTCTGGTTCATCCCGGTGATGACGCTCGCTATTCTGAAACTCCTGCTCCCGGTCGCCGCCGTGCGCCGCGCACTGACGCGCTGGCTCATGTGGTGCGCCGAAAACTGGATCGCCGGCAACGCGCTCACGTTGCGGGGGTCCGGCTCACGGAACTGGCGCGCGGAAGGCGCCGAGGCGCTGAGCAGGAACGGCTGGTACCTGGTGCTCGCGAATCACCAGACCTGGGTGGACATCGTGGTTCTCCAGGTCGCCCTCAATCGGCGTATTCCGCTCCTGAAGTTCTTCATCAAGCAGCAACTCTTCTGGTTCCCGCTGCTCGGCCTCGGGTTCTGGGCTCTCGACATGCCCTTCATGAAACGCCACTCTCCGTCCTACCTGGCGCGCCATCCCGACAAGAAGGGCGCCGACCTTGAAGCGACGCGCAAAGCCTGCGAGAAATTTCGACATACGCCGACTTCGGTGATCAATTTCATCGAAGGCACGCGCTTCAGCGAAGCGAAGCGTGTTTCCCGGCAGTCGCCCTACAGGTATCTCCTGCCGCCGCGGGCGGGCGGCATCGCCGTCGCGTTGTCGGCGATGGGCGAAGTCTTCGACTGCATCCTCGACGTGACGCTCGTGTATGCCGATGGCCCGCCGAAATTCTGGGACATGGTCTGCGGTGATCCCGTTGACGTGATCGTTGACGTCCGCGCGCTGCCCATCGATCCGGAGATCGTCGCCGGTGACTACCAGAATGACCGCGAATTCCGCCGCGAGGTGCATCGCTGGCTCGGCCGGATGTGGCAGCAAAAGGACGAGCGGATCGCTGCAATCAAGGGCCGCAACGCGTAGACTGTATCCATTACTTTTGCTGCGGAGGGCGCAATGGCCGACAGCCGCCATTACGACACGGTCGCCTTCGATGTGCGCGACAACGCGACGATGCTGTTTTTCGCAACGACTACGGAAACCGGTGATATCGACGAGTACCTGCTGCTCGTTCGCACTATCGAGGACGATTTCGAGGAGTCGATGCACGTCGAGATCAACGACAAGCAATTCGGCGGGCACGAACTGCTGAAGGAAGCAGAACTCATAGGCAACATGCTGACACTCAGGTTCAACAAGGCGGTCGATGCCCTGGACGGGGCGAGCGAACTGGCGCTGACGTTCACCGAAACGCAGGAGAACCTCAACAGCGTCGAGGCCGGCGCATTCCGTGTGCTGGGCGATGCACTCAAGGGCGGCAACGCCTGAGCTACAGTCTTTACATCCTGCGCTGCGCCGATGGCAGCCTGTATACGGGCATCGCGATCGACGTTGCTCGCCGCCTCGAGGAACACCGGAAAGGCGTGCGCGGCGCGAAGTACCTGCGCGGCCGCGCACCCCTGGAAGTCGTGTTCGAGCAGGCCGCCGGCGACCGGGCCGAGGCGCAACGCCTGGAACATCGCGTTAAACGGCTCAGCAGGATCGACAAAGAAGCCCTGATCAGCGGCGACCTGTCGCTTTTGCAGACCGCCGAAGCCTGAGGCACTCAGGCATCCGGCGCCTCCTCGGGGTATAGCACCAGCGGTTCGCCGAAGACGGGCAGGAACAGTTGCGTGTCCCGGTCCCAGGTATCGCGGATGTCCTGCAGCCACCCCGCGGTCCTGGCGAAGTTGTCGATCAGCTTGGGCGGTAACACGATTTCGCCGAACGGACGCGTCTGGTCTTCGAAATGCACGGGGAATACGCGGGTCGCGCCGGTCGAGGTTACCAGTGCCTGCCAATAGCGCTCGGTGTAGTCCCGCCCGAGGCTCTCCAGGAGCCCGACGCCGAGCATCACGACGTCGGCCTGCACGTCGTCGAGCGCGCCTTCCTTATAGCCTGCGCTGCCCTGCACGATGGTCGTTCCCTGCGGGTGCGAGATCACGATCGAGTAGCTGCCGCCCTCCCGCCAGGCCGTAATCGGAACGGGTAGCTCGATCGGCTCGTCAACGGTCCCGGCGAGGGGCACGTCGCCGCGCAGGCCGATCGGAGCATGCCGCGCCGGCACCAGCGTGATCGTGAAGTCGCCGAAGCTGTACGGTCTGTCGGCCTCGGCGACGACGATCTGGTCTTCCGGGACGCCGTAACCACGGGCGATATTCGCGGTGGATTCGGAACCGAGTATCGATGCGCTGCTGCGCAGGGCGACCGCACCGACATCCATCGCATGATCGTAGTGCGAGTGCGCGGGAACGATGGCGGCGAGCCGTTGCATCCCGTATTCGTTCATCACGTAATTGATCATCGGGGCGTCGCAGTTCACCGGCCTGCCGGTGAGCGACTCGAATAGCGTCGGACGCGATATGAAGCCATCGACCAGTATCTGCGTCTCGCCATCATCGAACAGCAGTGTCGTGACGCCCAGCCACGTCGCAGTCACCGCATCGTCCGGCGGATCGTCGACGACCTGCGGGTGCAGCCCGGTGTCCGCGATGTCGGCGCGCACCTGCCAGGCCCAGATCACCGTCGCGGCGAGCAGCACTAGCAGGCCGGCGATAGTGACAACCGCGCGCCTCGTATAGCGTTTTACATCCTGGATCGTGACCCTCGGCATCGCGCGAAGATACCATCAACCTCCGCGTCGGGCACCGCCGGGATGGCCAGAATCGAATGCGGCCATCAGGTCACTCGCCTAGGCGTCAGCTGCCGCTTGCTCGCCGGCGCAGCGCGGCTCTTCGCTTGCCGTGAAATCCACCGGCTTACCGGTCTCGAGCAGCGTCTTCAAACCTGCGATCACGTGTGGCCAGCCGAAGGCGACCATCGTCGCCGTCGCCGACCCATCGGCGAGCCGGTCGTGGATCACGGTCAGGCGTGTGCCCGCGCGAATTGCTTCGAGCCTGAACGTTACCAATGACGCGGGATCGTCAGCCGCATCGGGATTGCGCAGGAACCGCCAGGTGTAGGACAGTTCTTTCGGCCGCTCGGCGGTGACAATCTCGCCGGCGACGCCCACGCTGTCGTCGGGGTTGAGGAACTCGATCGTCGCACCGGCCGTGAAGTCGCTGCGCACGCGGGTCGCGTGCCAGTACTGCTCGGTGAATTCCGCGGTGGTCAGGCCCTCCCAGACGCGCTCCGGCGGGGCGGCGATCACGGTCATGTAAACGAATTCGCTGTTACTCATTTTCGTTCTCCTGCAATGCATCTCTGAGATTTAGGATGGCTTCCGCACGTGCGCCCGAGTAGCGGTCCAGCCAGCGGCGGCC
>Ga0210140_1000240_pt1 | contig 9610 bp, 8 predicted proteins | sample China_Bullhead_C_3_FD_184858 | JGI IMG/M metagenome (GOLD analysis project Ga0210140, IMG submission 184858) | Wetland microbial communities from San Francisco Bay, California, USA, that impact long-term carbon sequestration -... | ecosystem: Environmental > Aquatic > Marine > Wetlands ...
TTCTGCTGATGCATTCAAGGGAACACGTGTAATTACTAAAACAATTGCCACTGGCAACAGGTAAAGGAATTTGCGCAATCTGCCTTTCAACATTCTTTTTGATCCACAACTACTCAGCAATAATGAATGTCTCGCCCTGCATTCTCTCCTGCTCGTCATGAGTAAGCTCCTTTTTTTACCTGCCTTTTTGCCACGAAGTCGTTCCTCGGCTGGAAAAATCCCCTATCACAGGAACTGCGCTTCTGGCATGTTATTAGATAAAAACTCCCATTCCCTCCAAAAAATACAACCTCTCGTATTGCGACCTGTAACCCGCACAAAATATCAGCTAGGTTACAGATTTGCGTATTTCACTTTTGCTTCTTCATTGAAGACAATGATAACGTCCGATTCACTCCTTGCTAAATATCTATCCTGTCATAAAAATCCCTAAATATATTATCCCCCAAAGCATGACCGGCAGCCATTTCAAGCTGTTGAACAGTAAACCGCCTGCTTTTTCTTCCTGGTGCCTGCGCCGGAGAATCTGCAGGAATAGGTATGACAGAGCCATGCCTCCGAGCAGGAATGCAACCTGCCAGAACCTGACAATCCCGGGTGAGGCTGTGACACTGAGAAAATCAAGGTTGATGCCGAATTGCCTGCCCAGCACAGGGAAAAAAGTACCAAGCCGGGTGAGAAGTGGCTTGAGCTGGTAGACAAACTCAAAGGCAAAGGCAAGCGGTATGATCGCATGGGTAAAGAGCTCTCCCTTTTTCACAGTTTTGTTTTTCAGTTTTGCAAAGGATACATTGCCTGCTGCCTGGATAAAGCCATAGGAAATGGCGATGCAGAGCAGCAGGAGCAACCCATACAGCAGCCAGGTCGAATGGGTGTTGGCTTCCAGGGTCTGCACGAAACTTGTATGTTCAATACCGCGGAATAATTGCGTCCCAAGGATTACCGGCACAAAGATGGTGGTGACCTTTTCAGGTTTGATGGTGGCCCATAATTCATGGCCGGGCATACGCAGGTTCAAGGCAGGAGAATCATTCGGACATGTCTTGACACAATTGCCGCACAGGATGCAGTTCTGGTTCGAACTTAAGGAGAACGGACCCTGGTACAGAGGACATCCCTTCGTTGTTTCATTGCCCTTGTAGCAGGAGTTATCCTTGCAGGTGCTGTTGCAGATACTGCTGTTGGAGCGCCATTCTACTATGGAGCATCCGGAGAAAATAGCAGCCAGGCGGCCGAGGGGGCACAAATACCTGCACCAAAGCCTGCGCTCATAGAAAATACCGGAGAGAACGGCAAAAGCGGCAATGGACAACAGCAGCAGACCTGTGGCCATGGGCGAATACGGCATCTTTGAGGCTGCTTCCGCCCATATGATCACCCCCAGGCCAATGGCGCTTAGATAAATGCCATGATCCCGTATTAAAGCCGGGACCTTGAACTTCTTTTTTCCTACCCGGTTCAGCAGGTCATTTACAGCGCCCATGGGGCAGACAGAGCACCATATGCGGGCCCCGACCAGCCAGCTTACTGTAAGCATCGGCCACCACATGGCCCAGACGAGCAGAACCGTGACATTGCTGTCCGGAGACCTGCTGCCGAGAAAGGCCAGGATAAAGATAAGGCTGAATACAGAAGCGGTCACTACCTGCAGCCCAAGAGGATAGAAGCGGCTTTTGAAAAAAGCTTTGACCCTGGCGGACTGCAGAAGGTTGATCGTGTATTTACCTTTGGGAGGAGCGATGCCTATGAAAACATCCTCCGGAATGAGGTATTCACCCTGGGCCAGGTTTATGGCCCGGCGGATAACGATCTGCAGTTCATCCATGTTGCCGGGCCAGTCATACTCCATGATCCTCTGGTAGGCTTCCGGCGAAATACCCTTGATAAGTTTGCGGTCAGGCGTTTTAAAGCATTCCATGATTATGATGAAATCCACCAGAAGGCGCAGGTCGCTCTTGCGTTTCTTGATAGGGGGCACGGTCAAACTGTTGGATTTCAGCAATTCCAGGAGCTTGTTGTTAAATCGTTCCTCTGAGACAAATTTTTCAAGATCTTCTGAGGTCGTGGCGATAATCCGGGCATTGGAAACAATAGACTTTTGCCCCCCGACTGTCATAAAGGTCCCATCGAGCAGATAATTGTAAACTTTCTCCTGGACACCTTTTGTCAGTTTGTCTATGTTCCGGATAACAACGGTCCCCTGGCGGCATATCTGCAGGAGTCCAAGACCTCTTGTCTTGGAAAAGGAAAAAGCCCCTTCCTCATGGCCGAAAAGAACACTGCTTTGGGCCATTTCCAGTTGCAGGGTGTTCGAGTCTGTATCAGGTATGGCACCGTAGCCCTCAATGGTGATATCCTCAGCATCCATGGCGAGAAACGGTGCTGAAGCGCGGCCGCTGTTTTTATGGATCGTGCCGGCAACAACAAGCTTTTCAGTGCCAGGGTCGCCCTGAACCAGGGCCGGCAAGTCGTTTTCTGCTGCCTTGTTTATTTTTTTCCGCAGGTTGTTGATCGTCCGTGTCTGTCCTATGAGATCAGGCAGAGAAAGTTCACTTTCCTGGCTGACGAACTGCTGGTAGGCCTTTTCCTTTTCTTCGGCCCTGATAATCTCTTCATCTTTCTGGTTCAATCGGCTGGCAAAACCTTTAATGAGAGCCAGGGAAATGTCCGGGTGCGATTCGATCAGGCTGTGGAATTCCTTTTTTGAAAAGACGAGCAGACTCGTTGGTGTTGTGGTTTTGGCAGATGCGGAATGCGGCTCGCCTGTGAGAAGGGATACCTCGCCAAACCCCTCGCCTTCTTTCAGATAGGCAACTATGCTTTCCTGGCCATCGGCTGAGGTCTTGAATATCTTGACGCTACCTGAAATGACAATAAAAAAACTTTCCGGCTCCTCACCCTGGCTGAAAATAACGGAGTCTTCAGGCACAATCCTGAACTGTGCCCCCTCAAGTGTTTCCAGGAGTGTTTCCTTTGAAATGTTCTGAAAAAAAACTGAATTAGAAAGGACATTCAGGTGCATGAGGGAAATTGCTTTATCAATATCCTGTTGCGATATCTCTTGTGAATCCATGAGAAGAGAGCCGAGAGGCTTGAAAATGCCCTTGTTATGGAGTTGTGCCTGTTCCTGCAACGCATTATCCAGCAGCGCTTTATCGCATATATCATTTTCAATTAAATATTCGCCTAATTTTTTCATTGCAAAACCTTCATCAGGCTGTTTCTTTAATACTTGCTTCATCTGCTGGCATTATGCGTGGATGCGGCTGCAAGTATGCCCTCCTGCACTGGACATAGACCACTGTAAGCACTGCACCCATCAGACCGTCAAAAAACGCAGCCAGGTATATCATTGCCGGTGCAGTTGTTAATTGCGCGTTGGTTATGAGAAATAAAACAGCAACGGTCTTGGATAAAATAACGAGCAGGACCAGGCTGTAGAGATTTTTAAGATTGAAAAGGGGATAGAGGTAAAAAAGTCCTATTAAAAAAAGAAATATACCTGACTGCCGTACGAAGAAAAAATTTTCAATCTTTGCTGCAAAGAAAACCTTGTAAAAGATTTCCGTAAAAAAATAGATGGACAGTCCGAGCAGGATGCTATGAATCCCGACGAGGGATAGGATTAAAGCTGCCCAGAAGAGGTTTTTTGAATTGGTATCAGGCCCTGAATTGCTCATGATGCTCTCAATAGAAGCTTAAAATTTCTTGATTACATACTATTCGTACACGTGTTCTTTCCTGTTCACTCCATGAGAAGGGTACACGCGTGGCACAACTAAACAGAATATAAATCTCTCAGATCCGAAGAACTGATGATTGCAATAAAGGCACAATTGGAAATTTTATTTGCTTGAAAAAAACAAGTTGTTTTTGAATAAAAATTTCGTGCAGAGAGGCAAAAAAGGCAGGATAGGCATGGAAGGAGTCAATATTTGAAAATGTTGCTGCAATGACAGATGTCTTGAGGTTTTCAGGAATGGTATATCTTGCTAATTGAACATGGAGGTGGCTGAGAAATTGGCCGGAACCGTAGACGGGTTGGGTTTTGTTAGAATTGTTTGCAGACGCAGAACAGGTAGCCTTGAGTAAATGGTTCAGGTTATAATTTTCAGTATAAACATCACCTTTTTCAATGCTCAGCATGCACATTGAATGACCGTAAAGCGTATTGGCAAAAAATATGAGCAGGAAAAGGGTTGCCAATTTTTTCATATGTCTTCCGAATTGTCAGTTAAATCAAGGTGCCACATACACTAATTAATAAAGTTGCTTTCTTGCAAAAGCTTTTTATTAAATCCATCCCTTATTTATGCAAATTCATCATGATTGTCATTTGATAACCATGAAAGGGAAAAACACCTAAAACCTATGCATTGTATTGATAATAATATTTAAATTATTCCCTAAATTAAATAGATTGTCAAGAAATTTCATATGATACATTGTGGTATAGCAACGGATTGCTGAAATAATTTCACAGCAAACCAGGACATTACAAAAATCTACTTTGTTTGACACAATAGTAACCGTTGCAAGCCTTTTTAGAAGTTTCCCTATTCAAATGAAAACCCAATATTTAGCCAATATATACACTATGCAAATGCCTTTGAAGGAAACTCCTTTATTGTAATGCATCATTTTTTTCTGTAATAATGTATAGTTAATTTAATATAAAGAAAAGTCAATCGATCGACAGGAGGATTTTATAGAGTATTTTTTTGTTAGGCTGGAGGGGAATCTAGTCCTTTTGTAGTATTTTGTTTTGGTCAATCACAATTGATTAACGTAAATGAATTTGAACTCAGCTCCCCGTAAAAATTTAGACATTGCAACCAGGGCTATGTAATGCTTAAATGATAAACTGCCAGCATTAAAGAGTAGGGCTTTCAATTTTTATAAATATAAACTGCTGTTAACTAAGATTAAATACACCTAAAGGACTGGATTCTGCTCCAGCCTGACAAATAAATACTCTATAAAATACTCCTGTCGGTCGATTGACTTTTTCCCATACTACGTTAAGTATTTAACTGTTAGAAAAGGTTTCACTGCACTATCATGGAAATTTTCCCCCTACTCCTGAAGTAGGTTGATTGCTGTAGGAGGATATAAATATCACGGTGTATTGAGCCTGTTGCATTAACTGCAATTTCAGGCTGATACAGTTGCGCTTTATTGATGAAGGGTTTTGGGGCTGATTTTGCTTGGCAGCCTATGGAACGGAATGTACATTAATAAGATTGCTTTTTGCATATACAATAGTTCAAATTTATTTTAAACGTGCTCAAAATAAACACCTGTTGATTATTTGAATGGCAATACATTAATGCAATGACGCCTCCCAAAACGAAAAAAATTCTGTCACCTTGAATTTATCATCACAGGGTGAATGAATGGAAACAAGAAACAACAGTGCTAAACAACCAGATAAAGGAGACAGGCGCAAAGCTCTTAACCGCAGGCGAGATGAGGACAGGAGAAAATCGGCTGACAGGAGAGGCAGCCAAGACAGACGCCTGGGCTGGGGTAAAGTAGAAAACCACCTCCTGCGGGGAGCGCTGGCTGCAACGGCTTCAATCGTCTTTCAATTCAGTCGACCTTTCACAATTATTTTCGGCTATGTTGATCTTTTGTTAGCCAGCAGCAAGGAAGAACATACAAAAGAAAAGCTCATTATAATAAAAGAGCAGTTAAATATAATTTCAGAGATACTTGATAATTTCAGAGAAGTTGACAATTTTAAAACGATAGATTTTGACGGTGTGGATATACTGGATACAAAGAAAATGCTGGATGGGGAGCCCAATGAATTTGACCGTAAAATACTTTGAACCGGAACCTGCTCAGCCCAAGGTGTTACCGTGTTAAACTTGAGTAACATGGAGGTCTTGCTCTTTGATTGCAGAAGCGACCAATTAATGCTGCTGGAAAAAATTCTGACGCGCATCGGCTGTAAGGTTTCAGCGGTCATGAGAGAATCCGAATGCCTCGCGAAACTCATGAGTGGGCCATACGATCTGGTGATATTCGATCACGCTATTCCAGGGCTGGATGTTACTGCTTTTGTTACTCAGGTTGAAGCAATTGATTGCTGCATGCCCGTTGCAATGATGGTTACACTGCCAAGCAAATTTTATGAGGATAAATACGGCTGCTCAGGAATTGATTTCCTGATTTTTAAACCATTCGGATATAAAGAGGTTTTGTGGTTGGTCAGTGAGGCTTTTCAATATTCACTGAAATTAAGGAAGGCCTCCTGAAAAACTAAAATGCCTAATCGGTTTGCCTGCTGTTGTTGATTGGCAAAACAGCCCCAACCGGTGCAATAATATAACCTTCAGACGTTAACGGTCGATTAGTTTAACTAATTATTAACAATTGCTAACAACAAACCAGGGGAGGAAGTGATGAACAAAATAACAAAAAAAGATAACGGAATAAAGAATTCCATCTCCAAGCTTTTTATTCTGAGAGATTCATGCGTGGGCACCAGCATTACCCAAAAAGACAACCCGAACATTATCTGGTTCGAGGGCGCGGCAATCTTGCTGGAGGAAGGTGTTGACCAGCTGAGGTCGGCGAAGAACAAAATGGATAGCGGCGGCACAGACGCTAGCAAAGATTTCAGCCTCAGTGTGAAGGATGCAGTCTCAAAACTGATTGTTTTGAAAAATTCATGCCGGGGTGACTCAAGTTTAGATGAGTCGGATGAAAATACCAACTGGTTTGCAGGCGCCGAATCCATAATCTGTGAAGCAATTGATCAGCTGCAAAAGGCACTTCAGGAAACTGTTACACAGGCAGTTGTTACAGCAGCCCCTAAGGCCGCAGATGATTCCGGGGATAATGATTCTGTTGAAGCGGAGAAGCAGGCTGCTGCAGGTTAATTAATAAAGAACATTTGCAAGGACTCGCGATGCTTTCTGCTTAAAACTCTTTGGGCTATTCGCTTGTTTCCTGAAATGAATCTACTGAAGAATTGATAACATGAATATCCCTTTGAGGAAAAGGGATGGTTATGGATTGCTCTTCAAAAGCCTTATACGCTGCCTTTAACAGGTGGTGCACTTGCAATCCCTTGTCCCTTGGATCCTTGACCCAGCAGAGCAGTTCGAAATTTAAAGATGAATCTGCAAAGGCCCGCAAACGCACCCGTGGTTCCGGGAATTTTTCTATATTGCTGTTTGCATCCGCCACAGCCAGAAGAACTTCTTCCACCTTTGCAAGATCGCTGCCGTATGCAACTCCCACGGGAACCCTGATACGGAATCTTGGGATCGGGGCACTTTCATTGATTATCTTTGAATTGGCAATAATGGAGTTCGGAATGGTTACGATGACATCATCTCGTGTCTTAATCCGTGTGGAACGGATGCCTATCTCCACCACTTCACCCCTCTCACCGGTATCTAAAATAATATATTCACCCACCTTGTAGGTATTGTCCATGAAGATGGAAATACCACCAAAGAAATTTGCCAAGGTATCTTTGGCTGCCAGGGCCACAGCAATTCCTGCAATTCCGGCCGAGGCAAAAAGCGGCGTTAGGCTGATCCGCCATATAGAAAGCAGCCAGAGAAGACCGGCAATGATAACAACTACCCTGAGGAGATTTTTCAGGAGCATGAAAAGATCCTTGCCAATCTTGCCTTTTTCGTGGGCTCCGGCCATGTACTCTTCAACCATCCAGTTGAATGTCCTGATCAGGGCAACCAACCAGAGGATAAGGAGAACACTTTTGGTAACCTGGGGCAGGATGGCCTGCCAGGGGTCACTCAGGGGACTTACAGACAGGGCATGCAATACACCAAAGCCAAAAACCGTCCAGCAGATTGGAGCATGCAGATATTTAATGAGCTTATCGTCAAAACGTATCTTTGTCTTTAAGGCAGTCTTGCTCAGCACGCGGTCCAGGAAGAGATCTACAGCCTTGGCTAGGAGAGCATAGATAGTAATAATGACAAGTCTTTGAAGCAGAATATTTTCCTGCAGGATGGCCCATTCATTTATAAAGGCAGAGAGTTGCATAGTAATAACGTTTCAGTTCTTAGTTTGCTTATTGGGCAAGAGGTAATCTAGTCAGCGGCTTCTTCTTCAAGTTTCTTGGCTTCATCTATCAGCATGATGGGGATATCATCCCTTATTTCATATACAAGTCTGCAAGATCTGCACATTAACCCATCGGCTTTTGCAGTTAATTCAACCGGGCCTTTACACTTGGGGCAGGCCAGAATATCAAGCAGTTCCTTCTGGATCATAATTACACCTCATAACACATTATTTGAAATTTTACTTACCGTTCAGCAGTTCCTTAGCATCATCCTGAAACTGCATATCATAAAGCATTTTATACACACCGCCCAGGGGAAGCAATGAGTCATGTGTCCCCTCCTCGACTATTCTGCCCTCCTGGATCACAATTATCCGGTCAGCATTACGGATGGTTGACAGCCGGTGCGCTATGACAAAGGTTGTTCGGTTCTGCACCAGATTTTCTATGGCCTGCTGGACTTCCCGCTCAGACTCGGTATCAAGAGATGATGTGGCCTCATCAAGGATAAGAATGGGAGCATTCTTCAATATTGCACGGGCAATGGAAATCCTCTGGCGTTCACCACCCGAGAGCCTGGCACCCGACTCACCAATAACTGTATCAAAGCCTTCCGGCAGCTGCTGGATAAAACCCAGGGCATGGGCAGCACGTGCCGCATCTTTAACCTGCTCATACGTTGCATCCGGGCTACCATACGCTATATTATTACGTACGGTATCGTTGAACAGAATAGTCTGCTGAGTAACAATCCCTATCTGCTTACGCAGGGAATTAAAGGTAACCTCCCTGATATCCGTGCCATCAATGGTAAGCGAACCACTGCTCACATCAAAAAACCTTGGTATCAGATTGACCAGTGTAGACTTACCGCCACCGCTTGAACCAACCAGAGCCAGGACCTCACCGGCTTTTACCTTTAAATTTATGCCCTTTACTACCTCTGTATCTTTTTCATATTTAAAGCGGACATCTGTAAATTCAATTGCGTCCTTAACGGGTGGAAGCTCAATCGCATCTTTTTTCTCAGACACATCAGATTTTACATCCAAAACTTCAAAAACCCTCTCTGCAGCAGCAATGCCCTGTTGCAGCACATTGTTGATTGCACTGACACCCTTGATAGGTTCATAAATCATAATCAGGGCAGTGAGAAAGGAAAAAAAAGTCCCTGGCGTCGATTTGCCTTCAAGTACCTGGCTTCCGCCATACAAGACAACCAGGGATATACCGACTCCACCTAAAAACTCCATCAAGGGCCGCGAAATCGCTCCAATTTTTGTATCCCGCATAACAATAGCAAAGAGCGCATCAAGTGTTTTTGCAAATCGGCCCTCCTCGTATTTTTCCATGCAGAAGGCCTTAACAATACGATTGCCTGTGATGGTCTCATACAGGATATTTGAAACCTGGGCTGTTGTCTGCTGACTCCCTCTGCTGAGCCGCCGGTGCCTCCGGCCGAAATTAATTATGGGATATATAACCAGCGGCAGTGATATCATAGCAATCGAGGCCATACGCCAGTCCTGATAAAAAATAACACCGATGAGAAAGAGA
>Ga0210140_1000242_pt1 | contig 9535 bp, 10 predicted proteins | sample China_Bullhead_C_3_FD_184858 | JGI IMG/M metagenome (GOLD analysis project Ga0210140, IMG submission 184858) | Wetland microbial communities from San Francisco Bay, California, USA, that impact long-term carbon sequestration -... | ecosystem: Environmental > Aquatic > Marine > Wetlands ...
GCGGAGTTTATGCCCCGTTTTTAGGGGTGCTGCTCTGGCGGCGTGAAATGGCGTCAAGAATATTCTTTACAGCGAACAAAAGATTATTTTAGGGTCAATTTTTAATCCACCTCTTTTAGAGGTGGTCGTCAAATTGTTCAACCGGTGCTGGCAACTACCTGCAACCCGGGGTGTGAAACATATTGCCCTGAAAATAGTTCCTCGCCGCACAAGAATATGTTTTACATCTTTGCTGTAGTCATAGTTTAATTGTGCCAGGGGTGATTGTAAAACATAACAACAACAGGTAAAGAAAATTCTGGGAAGAAAGAATGGAAAACTACAAACTGGTGCTGCCGGAACATCTGAACCACTACGGATATCTTTTTGGCGGCCATCTCCTGAAGTGGGTTGACGAAGTGGCCTGGATCGCGGCAAGTCTTGATTATCCGGGGTGCAATTTTGTCACCATCGGCATGGATAAAGTGGAGTTCAGAAAAAGCGTGAAACAGGGCGCCCTTCTCAGGCTGGAAGTCAACAGGGCCAGGGAGGGAAATACCTCGGTGCAGTATACTGTCGAAGTATACAGCCATGATATTAAAAGCGGCGAAGGTGAGCCGATTTTCACGACCAACACGACCTTTGTCTGTATCGACGACCAGGGGGGAAAGTGCAGGCTTTACAAGGAATCAGGGTAAATACAGGAAAGAAGTCACTCAGCTGTTCAGTATGGTAGGGCCTGATGGCTGCAGGCGCGGGCGTTCTTGCCCGAGATCGGGCTCCCCGCAATACGTGAGAATCCACTGCCTCGTTTTATCCCGGAGGATGAGTCCGGCTGCCCAACCGTCCTGTTCCAGGTCCGACGCCGTTTCAGGGTGTATGGGGCTGCCGATTGTCACTGATATTGAGCCGTGACGGGGAAACCACGAGCCGGACCGCAGTATGGAGCGGGTTCCCCTGATGACAATGGGCACCACCGGGATGTTGAGCCGGGCCGCAGTCGTAAAGGCCCCCATCCTGAATGGCAACAGGCCGGGCATGCGCATGATCGTGCCTTCCGGAAAGAAGCAGAGAGAGCGGCCTGCGCCCCCCTTTTCAGTCACTATTCTGGCATCTTCCAGACCTTTCTGCTGGTCAAAACGCTCAACAAACAGGGTGCCAATGCGCTTCAGGAGGAGATGGAGGATGGTTTTGGCCTTGAGTTCCGCCTTGGCAACGAAGCTGATGGGACGGTTCAGAACTGCGGCGAGTACATAGGAGTCCAGGTAACTGGCATGGTTGGACACAAAGACACAGGGGCTGGTTGCACCCGGCAGGTTGTCAAGGCCGTGCAGCGTCATCCTGGTGCTGCTGAGGCCGGCAAGAATCTTGACCGCAAGCCGCATTACCGACCAGCGGAGTTTTTCTGCCGGCAGGGTTAAAACCAAAATACCGACAACAGGAGCGAGGAGACAATACAGCAGCCAGCACCAGGAGGCATAAAGTATGGCTTTTGTCTGCCGGACGCTGCTGTGAAACCTGGGCTGCAATCCCTGCAGGGTGAAGCGGGCAAGTTGCAGCCATACCGCCTGCGGCGCTTTGCCGACCAGGCCGCGTTCATAAATGTCCCTGCTGGCGTTGCGCCTGATCTTGCCACTGGAAGTTTTTAACACCGTATTAGGAGGTGCCAAAACCACCTCATCCGGCGGCGAGCCGATCAGGTCGGTGACAATGGTATTGATTGCGACCCTTAGCTGCTCCAGGGCCGGCCCCTCTTTTTTCCTGGTTTCAGCCAGGACAACCAGGCGCTCAGTGGAGTTTTCAGAAGATTTGGAACCGAAGACCGCGACGTTGCCGTCACGGATTCCTTCAACCTTGCCGATGGCCTCCTCCATTTCCACGGGGTAAATATTGCGGCCGGCCCTGATGATAATATCCTTGGAACGCCCTGTTATATAAACGCTGCCTGCAGCCATATAGGCCTTGTCACCAGAATCCAGCCATTCGCCGTGGAAGAGTTCCCTTGTTTTTTCAGGGCTCTTGAAATAGCCCGTGGTTGTAGAAGGCCCGGTAAACTGCAGGCTTCCTTCCATGCGTTCCGGAAGTTCCCGGTCCGTTGCATCTACTATCCTGATCTGGTGCCCTGGCAGCGGCTCTCCGCAGCAGACAAATTCCAGCCAGCCTGCTGCGGATTCTGCGACCGGGACCGCCCTGCCGGTTTCCATGAAGGTATCGCGTTTGATCCTGTCGATTGTGGCGCCGCTTCCAGGCTTGGGGAAGGCAAGCCCGACGGATGATTCCGCCAGGCCATATACAGGCAGCATGGATTCCGCTTTGAAGCCGTACCGGGAAAAGCGCTCGATAAATTGCCTGGTGGTGACCGGGTTGACTGTTTCGGCACCGTTACAGGCAATTCTCCATGAACCCAGGTCAAGTCCTTCGATTTCCCTGTCATCTATGCGGCGCAGGCAGAGTTCATAGGCAAAATTCGGAGCAGCGGAAAGTGTGCCCCCGTACTTATGGATTGCCCAGAGCCAGCGCTGCGGCTTGGCGATAAAGGCAAGGGGCGCCATAATGATGAGGTGACAGGCAAAATGAAGACTCCCCAGCCATGCCCCGATGAGCCCCATATCATGGTAGAGCGGCAGCCAGCTGACGAATACGTCCTCAGAGGTTACATCCAGCATTTTGGCCATGGCCCGGATATTGGCCAAAAGGTTTGCATGCGTAAGCACAACACCCTTGGGCATGCCGGTGCTGCCAGAAGTATACTGCAGAAAGGCGATGCTATCGCCTGTGAGCATGGGTTTCCGAAAAGCTGGGAGAGCCCCGGCGCCGGCCTGGAGTAAATCGGGCATGGTCACAACATGACGCAGGTTGACAGCCCGAGTGTGCATGAACCTGGCAAAGCGCTTGGCCTCCTTCACAGTCACCATGATCCGGGCCAGGCAATTATTTGCTATGGCACTGTGACGGAGAAGGTGCTCTTCGATCTGTTTGAGCCTGCCCGGAGGATACACCGGGACCGGGATCCCGCCTGCCAGAAGAACACCGAAAAATGCGAAAAAGTATTCATGTCCCGTCGGGAGCATGATAAGAACCGATTCGCCGGGAGCCAGCCCGAAGTGCTGCAAACCGGAGGCAACCAGTTCAGCTTCGTTCCATAACGCCCGATAGGTGATAACATCATCGGTGTCCCGGTCATCACTGTAAAGGCGGATATGGGGCCGGTCCGGATGGTTTTTTACGTGCCACTCGAGAACCTCGACCAGGGTTTCCGCCATGAGCGGGGTTTCTGCAATTTCATCGAGTTTTATGGCTGCAATTTCCCGGGCCACTGTTTCTGGTTTCCCGGCCCCGGCGCTTAAGACTGCCCGCAGAAGGTCACGGATTGTATCAACTGTGGCCAGGATCTGTTCCGAGAGTGAGATATTGAAAGATCTTTCTATACGTGCCAGAAGTTCGACCTGGGCGAGGCTGTCCAGGCCGAGGTCACGATCGAGGGAGCTGTCCAGAACCGGTGTGAAGGTTTCTTTCTGCCCGGGATTTATCTCAGCAAGCAGGCTCCTGACTATTTCAAGCAAGCGCTCAGCAGTTTCTGCCGTTGTGCCGGGAATAATTCCGTCTTGTTGGTTTGCCATTTTTGTTCATCCAGCGCGGCGAGCACCTGCACCGGGAATTCTTACGAACCACGTTATATTAAAAAATGGATGTTTTCATCCGGGATTTTTATCTGTTGGCTTTTTTCAGTTGCCGCCTGCAGCTCAAATTCTGCAATAACAGGGAGGTGGTCGCTTGCCAGCCTGGTTATACCCATCCAGCAGCGCTTCCGTCTTATGAGTTCCATGGGGCCACGGTAGAAGATCTTGTCAAGACCCCCTGTGGGTGAGAAAGAGGGGTAGGTGAGGTAGGGATTGTGATAGCCGCTGCTGTGATTGGAGGCGCATTCGAAGTTCAGGATATCGGTAAAGATCGGGGCCAGCCGCGTGCGCCAGTCATTTAGATCACCACCGACCAGGCAGGGAGCATCGGGAGCCAGTGTGGTGAATTCCTCGGAATGGATAAGCAGGCCGACCTGGCGCACCCTTTCCTGGGAGGAAAGACCGAGGTGCAGGTTGAAGACCGCAATATTCTGCACAAAATCAAGGGAGTTGTTTATCTCTATAGTGGTGTGCAGGCAGCCCCTGGCTTTGCGCTTGCCGACAGTAAGGTTAATATTCCGTGAACGTGTGATGGGGAATTTACTGAGGGTGGCATTGCCGTATTTGCCCCTGAAAAGTTTGACATTAAGGCCGGTCGCAAAGTGAGGGTAGCCGGCAGCCTCAGCCATTTCTCTGGCCAGGTCAAGCTTTCTCGAGCGCGGCACACCGACGTCAACTTCCTGCAGGAGTACTATGTCGGCCTGGTGATGATTGATAACCTTGGCTATTCTCTCAGGCCTGAAGAGCCGGTCAACACCGATGGCCCTGTGCATGTTATATGAAAGAACCCTGATCAGCATGTTTTTGCGACTAGATCAATATACTACAACATTTTTAGCTTCCAGGTACGCGTCGACGAGGGTGGGCCCGGCAACTATCTCGATACCCTGCAGCAGGTCTTCGGCAGCAATCTTCCGCGCCCGGAGGCAGGGTTCACAGGCATAAAGCTTTCCGCCTTCTTCCTTGAAAATTTCCATGAGCTGCTGTAATGGGGGAAAGCCCGTTGCATGGATATGCCTGGCATAATCTTTCTTGCCTAAAAAAACACCTGTTGACTGTAAGATTATGGTAGCCTCGGCATCCATTGCCAGGGCTGAATTCCCAAGGGCAAAGGGTATTGTTGCCTTGTCCGGTTTTTCATCGGCGCTGGTTACGACAAAGATCAGTTTATCTGCCATGGCAGAACTCCTTGCGAATAGGTTAGGAAAATTTTGTTTTCTAAGTTTATCATAAGTACCCTTGACAACCTGTCAAGTAACAATACACGACCATATTACCAGGAGTCAGCTGTCGAATACATATATTAATTCGGCGTATTCTTCTTTTTCAAGGTTTTACTGCGGGTTGCTCTTCCGGGAGACAGCGTTATTGTTAAAAAGATTATTAACGACCAGGCCCGGGATGCTGTGTTATATCCGCGGCGGAGCAAAAAAGGAGGTAAAGCCGGGAATGGCTTTTAGGGGCTGGGGGATTTTTTCGTATAATCTTCTGCAAACAAAATATTTCAGGGAGTGCAATACACCGGCAGATTATGGTAAAAAGAAAGACCATGGGTGGATGGACAGGCAGTTTTTTATATACACACTACGACCAAGGTGAAATACTATGAAAATCATTAGCAAATCCGCACTGTATGTATTTGCGGCCTTAACAGTTTTGCTGTTCATGGCAGCCTGCAGCGGCACGGCTGACATAGGGGAGGCTCCATCAGATGCAGTCTGCAAATCCATTGTTGATGTAAAATGTGTACAATGCCACTACAAGACGCGCATCTGTGATTCCCTTGGCACAAAGAGTGTCGGCAAGTGGAAGCAGAGCATAAAATTTATGATAAAACAGGGGGCGCAACTAACCGAAGATGAACAGAACAAGGTGGTAGCCTGTTTGAGTTCCCTGCCCAGGGGCTCTGAAGTTGTCTGCAAATAGTTCCGGCAGTGGGTGAGCCAGGGATCAGCAGGTAAAAAAGAGGTGCAGAAAACAGGGATTTGAAACGTGCAGTTAATATTTTAAAGCAGGAGGGGTACATGGGAACAGGAACTACTGTGTTGCTTGTTATTTTAGCCGTTATTGTATTTGCTATTTTCTTTTTTGTGGCAATCTACAACAAACTGATCCAGCTGCGGAATCGTTTCAAGAATGCTTTTGCCCAGATTGACGTCCAACTTAAGCGCCGTTATGACCTTATTCCCAACCTGGTTGAAACTGCGAAAGGCTATTTGAAGCATGAGCGTGAGGTCCTGGAGTCTGTGATCAAGGCCAGAAACCAAGCTTCGAGTGCCGTGGGAAAAGTTTCTGCAGACCCGGGGAACACTGAGGCCATGCAGGGGTTGATCGGGGCAGAGAGTGCTTTGAGCGGCACACTTGGACGGTTGTTTGCCCTGGTTGAAGCATATCCTGATTTAAAGGCCAATCAGAACATGATGCAACTCAGCGAGGAGCTGACCACCACGGAAAACAAGGTTTCTTTTGCCCGGCAGGCATTCAACGATGCCGTCATGGCTTACAATATTGCCCGGGAGGTCTTTCCCAACAATATCGTCGCCAATATGTTTGCCTTTAATGCGGCCCAGCTTTTTGAGATAAAAGTTGAGGCAGAAAGAGAGGCTCCGAAGGTTTCCTTTTAATTTGCCGGGGCCTGTGTCGTAATCCATGGATTTTTTTGCCAGCCAAGATGAGGCGCGCCGGAAAACCGGTCAGCTGCTTTTTTATTTCGTTCTGGCCGTCATTCTTATTATTGTTGCCATCTATGCAGCGATAACGTTTATTTTCATCTACCAGCAAAGCCGGCCCGGCCCTTTTGATCCCGGCAGGCTCTGGAATCCGGACCTGTTTGCCGCGGTGGTAGGTGCCATCCTTCTTGTTGTTATCTCCGGCTCTCTCTATAAGATAGCTGTATTGCGGTCAGGAGGGGCCCGGGTTGCAGAAATGCTCGGCGGCATGCTCATCCCTGCGAGCAGTGATGCGTTTCTCGAAAAACGTCTTTTAAACATTGTCGAGGAAATGGCCATCGCTTCAGGTGTGCCGGTCCCCCCTGTCTACCTCATGGAAAAGGAAAAGGGCATCAATGCCTTTGCCGCCGGATTTACACCGGATGATGCCGTGATCGGTGTTACCAGGGGAGCGCTTGAAACCCTTAACCGGGAAGAGCTCCAGGGAGTTGTCGCCCATGAGTTCAGCCATATTTTAAATGGTGACATGTGGCTGGATCTCAAGCTTGTCGGGTTTCTGCACGGGATTCTGCTGATCGCCCTGATAGGGAGATCCATCCTGCGCGGCTCCAGTCGAAGCCGGAACAACAAAAACAGCGGCGGAGCTGTTGTTTTCGGCCTAATCCTTTTGATCCTGGGTTATATCGGTGTTCTTTTCGGCAAGCTCATAAAAAGCGGAGTCTCACGGCAGCGTGAATATCTGGCCGATGCATCGGCTGTACAGTTTACCCGCAACCCGCACGGCTTGGCTGGCGCGTTGAAGAAAATCGGCGGGCTGGCCTCAGGTTCCTTGATAGAACACAGCAAGGCCGAAGAAATAAGCCATATGTTTTTCAGCAACGGCTTGAAGGCCAGTTGGGTGGGGGCATTTTCAACCCATCCGCCACTTGCTGAGCGCATTACCCGGCTGGATCCTGCTTTTGACGGCACATTTCCTGCGGTTGTCCCGAAACAGGCGGCGGCTCCGGGTGCGGATACGATTGAGACAGAAGAGCGGCAGCCCCTGGATAAAATTCCCCAGGGGGCAGCAGCCGTGATTGCCCTGGCGGTTCTAGCAGCTGACCCCAAGAATATTACCAGGGATATCGGTACACCGATCCGGGCACACATGGAATATGCCCGCAGGTTGCTTCAATCGCTGCCGCCGCAGATACGCGAAGCGGCAAGCGATCCCTTTGGTGCCTGTGCCGTAATTTACGGGCTTTTACTGGATAAGGATGAGGAGGTGCGTGGCAGGCAGGTCGAACAGCTTAAATCCTCTGCCGATCAAGAGATATTAGCGGCAACTGAGAAAATTATTCCGCTCATGCTGGCCCTGGAGGAAGACGCGCGTCTGCCCCTCATGGATTTGGCCATGCCGTCTCTGCGTTCCATGTCCCTGGAGCAGTTCCGAAAATTCGAAGAAAATACCGGCAGACTCGTCAGGATTGACGGCAGGACCAGTTTATCCGAGTATATCCTTGTGCATGTTGTTGTCAGGCGCCTTGAGAAGAGCTTTATAACAGCGCAGCGCTCTGTAACGGTAATTGATTCCATCCAGGAAGTGGCGGAAGAAATTTCGGCTTTACTGTCACTGCTGGCAAACATCGGGCATGATGATGATGAGGCGGTTCGGGCCTTTGCAGGTGCTGCCGCAACGTTTAAACAGCAGGTGGCAACATTTCACTACCTGACTAAGCAGGAATGCAAAGAAATCAAGCTCGATACTGTTTTAAACCGCCTGGCACAGCTCAACCTGAAGGTAAAGCAGTCGCTTATTACGGCTTTTTTCCAGTGCCTTGTCCATGACCAGCAGATTACAATGAAAGAGGCTGAATTTTTCCGCTTGCTTGTCTACGCCCTTGATACCCCTTTGCCTCCCTGGGTAAAGATCTGACCTTGTCTGCAATAGAGTTGCAATTCTCATCTCATGGCTGAAGCGGCAAGCCCCGTTAGCTCATCCACTCACAGAAATATGTATGAAAATGCTCTCTGCCCGAATGTTGATCCGGCATTGCGCCCATAAGGACGGGAATGCCTGTGCGCGGCCCCGGTTTATTGAAGATAAAAGGCCAATTTTGGTAATTTGAGCGCCACTATTTGGTCATATTCCCAATTTTTCAGAGTCACTCGTACAGGTGCAATTTTCAATAATATTGCACAACATTTTAATATTATAGGAATAATTTTGTTTTTCAGGGAATGGCGCGTTTTTTGCAATTATATTGTCAGAGGCAATGGACCAGACAAAAAGAGTCTACAATCAGGGGTATTCTTTGCATCATGGACAGGACGTACACCATAACATTTCTGGACAGGGTCCGACACCGGTTGAATCCGCTGCACATTTACTGCAGGCTCACATGCCTGGGAGTTTCAACCAGGGTTGCAAGGGGTATCTGTAAGATCTACGAGGTGAGCCTTTACAAAATATTCCTGGGCAGATGAAGGCTGACCCCTACTGAAGTGGACAGAGTTTTTCCAATATTAAGGTGCTGCTATGAATGAAAACAGAATGCATGAACTTGCGAAAGGCCGTGTCGCACAGATCAAAATGGCAGATATCTGCAACAGTACTGTAATAGGTATTTTTAGCCTATGGCTTATCTGGGTGGCATCTTCCGTGCTCATCCGTTTTGTCCGGTAATAATTGATACCGCGTTGAAAGTGATTTACCTGTAACCAGGTTTTCATATCTTCTCTCTCGCACCGCAGGTGGCGTTCATGTCACCCGCGGTGTTTTATTTTGTCTCTTATACTTTCTTGCAAAAATATGTCTAAAAGTACTATGCTGCCCGAGTTCAATTATTTGCAGCAGGTAGAAAAGTATACATATAACCGAGACACGGGAGGTAAGAGATGATGGGAAAGTGTGGATATGCAGCATTGCGGCAGATGTGCCAGGTAGTGCTTCTGGTATTTCTCTGCAGCGGCTATGCTCTTGCTGACGAGGTAATTCTCATGAACGGCGACAGATTGAGTGGTAAGATTATTGATATCAAGGATGGTATTCTGACCCTTGAAACCGGCTATTCCGAGCCTGTCAAGCTGAAATTTGAAGCCGTGCAGCAGATGAGCAGTACAGAGCCGGTGGAACTCCATTTACATGATGGCGAGGTGCTGAAGGGGGAAATAACGACCAGCACAGACAGGCAGGCTGCGGTTGCGGCAGGGCCTGGCAGGGAGGCA
>Ga0210140_1000251_pt1 | contig 9406 bp, 7 predicted proteins | sample China_Bullhead_C_3_FD_184858 | JGI IMG/M metagenome (GOLD analysis project Ga0210140, IMG submission 184858) | Wetland microbial communities from San Francisco Bay, California, USA, that impact long-term carbon sequestration -... | ecosystem: Environmental > Aquatic > Marine > Wetlands ...
TTTCTGAAAATGAAGCAAAGTTTTTCAATACCACGGCGAAAAAAATGCAAGTTGATGGAATACCGAACTACTATGGATACCAACGTTTTGGAGAAGACAGCCGTTCCTATCTACAGGGAAAAGAGATAGCCCATTCAGGTAAGCGTCTGAAAGGAAGTAAAGAAAAACTGCTTGTTTCAGCGTATCAAAGCTACCTTTACAACAAATGGCTGGCTTCAAGAGTAAAGCTCTCTGCCATCATTAGGGACAATAAAGTAGAAGAAGCAGCAAAAAAACTCCAATATCCTATGGATTTGGTTAAAGTCTTGGCTAAACAGCCTCAATTTTTCAAACTCTTTCTAGGTGATATCATCATGCCTTATCCTTATGGGAAAAGTGATTATGTCAAAGAGATGCAACAAAGTGCCCAAGCCTTCGAACAAAGGAAGATCTCCCCTACAGGACTGCTAAGTGGAGCCAATGCACTAAGAGCCAAAAGTGATGCCTACCATCTCGAAGAAGCCTATGATGATACGGACTTAAACAGTCTAAAAGGGGACAGACGTTTTGCATGGATATGGCCTAAAGATGTAGAAACACAGTATGACAGCAACACTAAAAAACTTACGGTCGAGTTTTATCTGCCTAAAGGTTCGTATGCTACTACATTTTTGGAAGAGATCGGGAAGTTTTCTTTGAAGGAAATCTAAACGACATAGAATCACTAAAACAGATTTTATGTTCAGTTTGCATATTAATTATACAAGGCTTCATATAAAACCATTGCAATAAAAGATATAATATATTATCTAATATACAAGGAGATATGAATGCATTTTACATTTGGTGATTATACGATAAGAACACATGAACTCGATCAGAAACTCTCTGTTCAAGTTACGTCTGAGTTGGGTGAGGTATATTTGAACGATGACGATCAACGTACAAGCAGCTTTCCTAATGAAGTCTGTTTTCAGATCAAGAATCCTCCCAAAAAACCTGAAGCAAAAGGGTTGAAAAAATTTATTTTTGGTGACTATACTTTTATTTTGGGTGTCAACTATGCAGGTGAACTTTTTCTTTTCCATAGCGTAAAACTCACTATCGGGAAGAAACGCATCGAGGGAAAAAATACACTCACCTTGGCATTTTTAAAAGATATTAAAGCTACATAAGTGGTTTACCTCCTGGTAAATACCGCTTAACAGGAAATTATTTCCTACCTCTCCCACGTTTTTTATCCTTCTTATCCGTCTTTGGTTTAGCTGCATCGAATGTTTTAAACCCGTCACGTTTAGTTGTTTTACGTTTTTTACTTTTGGGTGCAGTAGCTGTCTTGGTTTTCTTTTTACCAAAAGCCCCATCTGTATTTTTATGTTCATTGGGGTTTTTACGTGCACCTTTTTGTTTAGGTATCACTTTAGGAGCATACCCTTCTAATTTCTCTTGAGGAATGCTTTTACCCATAAGACGTTCCACATCTTTAAGTGCTACCATTTCTTGAGGTGCAATAAGCGTAATGGCCAATCCTTTTGCCCCTGCCCTTCCCGTACGTCCTATGCGGTGTATGTAGTCTCCTGTAACATGAGGAATATCATAGTTCATGACTACACCTAATGCTGGTATATCCAGTCCTCGAGCTGCGATGTCAGTCGCAACAAGTACACGTACTTTTCCTTCTTTAAAACCTTCCAATGCTCTAGATCTCTCTCCAGAACTTTTCCCTCCATGAATGACCGCTGTTTCAAGTCCTGAGAGATTTAATTCTTTGCTCACTTCATCGGCTACTTCTTTTTTACGTGTGAAGACAAGCACTTGCTTATAATTGCGTGAACCTATGAGGTAGGAGAGTAACTCTGCTTTCTTCTCTTTCTCAACAGGATAGACTATCTGCTCTACAGTGTATGCAGAAGTTCCCATACTGTCCACTTCTATGAGTTTGGGTTTTTGGAGTATCTGTTCTGCCAGTCTTTTGACAGATCCCGAAAGTGTCGCTGAGATCAATACATTCTGTCGTTTATTCGGGAGGTGCTGAAGTATCTTACTTACTTCATGTACAAAGCCCATATCCAATATCGTATCTGCTTCATCTAACACTAAGTAGTCAACACTTTCCAGGTTGATATTTTTTTGCCCTATATGTTCCAGGAGACGTCCACTTGTAGCGACGATAATGTCTACACCTGCTTTAAGTCTGTTAGCCTGTGATGTTAAGTTTGCTCCACCATAGAGTACAATACTTTTCAAAGGTAGGTACTTTCCATATGCCGCTATACTTTCATGTACCTGTTTGGCGAGTTCTCGCGTTGGTACCAAAATGACTGCTTTAGGATAATGTTGTCCTTCAACAAAACTTTTACTTAGATCTTGGAGTATAGGCAGAGAAAATCCTGCTGTCTTTCCTGTACCCGTCTGTGCACCAGCCATAATATCTCGACCGGTGAACATAGCTGGGATCAGTGCTTTTTGTATAGGCGTAGCAGACTCATAGCCTTTCTCATTCAGTGCTTTTAATATCTCTGAAGATAATCCAAGTGTAGCTAATGACATAGCATCCCTATTTTAGTGGTTTTATTTTTCACTGTCTAATCTACGATTCAGACGCATTTTAAGCTTTGCCACTTCTCTCATATCTGCATCACTGTCACTCTCATCAACGATCTCTACACCAAGAATCGTTTCTACACAGTCTTCAAGTGTTACGATACCCTCAGTCTGGTCATAGCTGTCAAGGACGAGAAACATATGCTCTTTTTTCTTAATGAACAGATCAAGTGCTTTAGATACAGGAAGGTTTTCTGAGATTTTAAAAATGTCTTTTTCTATCGTACTTAACGCTACAGTATCATCTTTTAGACCTTGTTTAAAGATTTTTTTCGTCATGACTATACCTGTAATATTTTCAATGCTCTCATCGTAGACAGGTACTCTTGAAAATTTAAATATCGCCGGTTCACTCTCAACAATATCTTTAATGCTTCTACTTCCATCTAAAGCAAAAACAACTGTTCTCGGCGTTAATATATCTTTGATCTTTATCTTATCAAGAAGAAGGATATTTTCAATCACATCAGATTCTTGCTCTTTAAGCAGTCCCTCATCTTCACTATGCAAGGTACTCTGTATGAGTTCTTCTTTCGTCAAACTGGTTGTATCTACACCTCTACTTATACGATTGGTCACAAAGAGTGTTAAAATGATAATAGGATACGTTATCCAAATGAAAAAATGAATCACATATGCCGCCACAGGTGATAAAGATTTCCAGTACACTGCACCTATGGTTTTAGGAATGATCTCAGACAAAAAAAGAATAGCAAATGTCAAGGCAATAGATACATAAAATACCGCACCTACTCCATAAATACTTTCAGCCTGTGCCCCCACAGCAGCTGCACCCAAAGTATTGGCAATCGTATTGAGAATTAAAATAGAAGATAAAGATTTATTTATATTAATTTTATGTCCTCTTAAAAGTCTTCCTGCAATAGGGCGCTCTTTTTCAAGCACTGAAACATACGCCATATTGATAGAGAGTAAAACAGATTCTAAAATTGAACAGATGAAGGATATCAACACTGCTAAAGTAAAATAAAGAATTAACAAATCCATGTATAAAAAAATACCTTTATAATAATATCAAGGTCGCTAGACCCAAGAACGAAAAGAAGCCTACAACATCCGTCACCGTTGTAAGTACCACAGTACTTCCAATGGCTGGATCAACTTCCATTTTTTTGAGTAACAATGGCACCATAGCACCAAACAAACCCGCACTCAATAAATTGATGACCATAGAGAGTGCAATAACGATGCCAAGCATCCCTTTATCAAACCATATTGAGGCTATTATACCCATGATTATAGCAAAAAGGAAACCATTTGCAAGAGAGAGTATGACTTCTTTCTTTATCGTACGAAATGCATCATGCTGTGCAATATCACCAAGCGCGAGTTGACGTACGACAACCGTAAGACTTTGTGTCCCTGCATTACCACCCATAGAAGCCACGATAGGCATCAAAATAGCCAAAGCGACAATACTTTGGAGTGTATCTGTGAAAAGGCCTATCACCAATGAAGCGATAATTGCTGTGATCAGATTCACACCCAGCCATACAGCACGTGATTTACCCGCTTTAAAAATATCTTCATCTTCTTCTGCATCATCATTCACACCCGCCAAGTGGTACATCTGATCTGTTGCCTGCTCGTTGATAATGTCATAGATGTCATCTGAAGTGATACGCCCAAGAAGGATACCATTATCGTCTATGATAGGCATAGAAGATAGATCATACTCTTGAAACTTCTGTACAATATCACGGATATCATCATGATCATATCCCATAATAGTCTTATACTTTTCAGGGTTTTCGTTAATATTCTCTTCTAGTGTTTGATCAAAATTAAAAACCAGAAGATGGTCTAAACCTATCCCATAACGTAAATTGTGTTCTTCATCTGTCACAAAAAGATAGTTCACATTTTCAAGTTCATCTTTTCTTCTTAATTGTGCAAACTCTCTTATCACATCGTGTACTGTATGATGTAAATTAGCGGTATATACTTCTACTTGCATATACGCGCCTGCTTCATTGTCATCATACTGTTTAAGCTTTAAAATATCTGCTTGATCATCTTCATCCAACTGATTAAATACAGCTTTAGCTATGCTTTTATCAACTTCTTCAAGCTCTTGCATAAAGTCTGTTTGGTCATCACTTTCGAGGTCAGCAAGTGAATCTGCAAGTTCTTTTGTTGTAAAAGACTCAACAATGTCTTCAAAATATCTGTCCGGAAGTTCCAATGCAACATCTGCAATAAGTTCTTTAGGTATGGCTTGTAATGCTTCATGAAAACTTTTTTCGTTTAGATCTTTAAGAATATTAGCTATCTCTGAAGGATGCAGTTCATCATGAGGATGATCATTTAAATATTGGGTGAGTTTATCCATAGCCTGTACCTTTGAAGCGTTGTATTGTGAAATTATACTTTATTAAGTAAATAGAATGGTTGAATTACTAAAAGAGTGCTAACGTAATAGCGTTAAAATAAGGTGTAAAACAAATGAGGATGTTCCTCATTTGTTTTATTTTGCTGTTGTATCACACTTTTGAGTGGCGATACATGCTGGACAAAAGTTTGTAAGCCCTGCAATAAGTGGGATAACACCAAGGTAGAACCATGCGTTTCCTGAGTATACACCGTAACCGATAAGTGCCAACCCTACCACAATTCTGATAGGTCTACATGTTGCTCTCCATTTATTTATATCCATATTATTTCCTTTGGTATATTTGTTGATATTGTATTATAAATAACTTAAGATTATATAATAGTAAAGATATCCTCATATTAAGAAGCCATGAAGGATGATTGGTTCAGCTTAAAAATGTATCAAACTTTTAAAGTGCAATGAACTCTCCCGCTTCTTTCTTTATCTCCTGTTGTATCATCAAAGCATTTAAATAGTATTCTAATTGTTTTCTCTTCACTTCCAATGTTCCTATTTCACGTTGATTGATCTGAAACAGATCACTTGAACCAACTTCATATTTTTTATTTTCAACTTCTTCAAGCGACTCAACGATTTTAGTTTCTTTATACCCTAGATCTATATTTTGATTGATAATATCCAATGAATACATTAAATTACTTAGATTCGTTTTCAATTCTAACAGTAATCGATTTTGTTCTTCTTCAAGTTGCATAATACCTTTTTGTATTTCGATCATCCTTCCCTTATAAGAGCGTCTTTCTAGTGGAATATCAAATTGTAATCCAACTTTTATACCCTCTCCATAATGTATATCATGCACTCCGTATGCAAAAAGATTTAACTTGGGATACTCTGATAAACTATTATATGCTGTATCTAGATCCAATTTAGTCCTTTTAGACTCCAACGCTTTAAGATCCGGTCTACTCTTTAATGCTTTACTCATCACATTTTGGAAAATTACTTTTTCCTTCTTTAGCATTTTTAATGATGGAAGAACATACTTCAGATCAAATTCTTTTTGTGACATGTTTAGATATTTTAAAAATATCTGTAATGCCTGACTGTAATTGTTTTTTGTTCTGAGAACTCTTTGCTCACGACTAATGATATGCTGTTTTGATTCGAGTATTGCAACATCGGAAAGATCTCCAGAACGTACTCTTTTCTCAATAAAAGTATTTCTTTTTGTCGCTTTATGCAATAGTCTTTTCTCAAGCTTTAGAACTTCACTATAATAGAGAAGTTGATAATAGGAAGTGACAATATGAGCATACAAGTTTCTCAAATTGTTTTGTGATTCGAATGTCGATTGTGTAGCATTAATTTTTGCAGCATCAAGAGTGTATTTTCGTTCATTCATTTCGTTCAATAGTGAAAAGATTGGTACTTTCACTCCCACACGAAATTCCCCTTCACTGCTTGTTTTAATATTGTTATATTCTTGAATACCCTCAGCCTTCCTATACCCTACAATAAATTCTGTACCGTTTTCTGTTGGCTTGCTCAAAGAGATATCAGAAAATTCACCTGTACTTATCGGATACTCTTTTTTATCATAGTCAAGAGATAATTTCGTATCAAAGCCTCCTTGTGCGGATTGAATACGTGCTGCATCGATATATTGTTTTCCCACTGCACTGTAAATATAGGGGTTTTCTTCTGTTAAATAGTGTTTCATATGATCCACTGTAAAAATTTCTTTAGAAAAAGCATCATGAGAAAAAATACAAATAACTATAAAATATCTTAAAAATGTTTTTTTCATTCTTTTTTCCCCGGTGTGACCATGTTAGTAGGGAATGCATTCATTAAGCGCCAAAGTTCATACCAGATCGGTACACGTGATAAGGCAACCCATGCAGTTGCAGTTGTACCCACTCGAAGTTTTTCATTAGAAGGCCATGGTTCATTTGGATCTTCAACCACATAGGCATAGTAAGCACCTTTCTCATGTAATATCGGATCAACTTTCTTAATAATTCCTCCAAAGGTACCAAATCTTATCACCGGCCATCCAGGAATGTGCAATACAGGCCATCCATGAAATCTAATTCTTACGGATAGCCCCTCTTTCATCAGCGGCATATTGAAATCTGATACCTTTAGTAAAAGTGCACTTGTATTGACATCAGGTGAAAAACGTATGATAGGCTGGCCTTTTTTGATATACGTGTTCTTATCATTTTCCAAAATTCGCATCACAAAACCATCTTTTTTTGAAACCACTGAGGAGGTTTCATATCTGGCTATCTCTGTCAAATGTTTTTCATAATCTCTTTTCAAAATATTTAAGCGTGTTTCCACTCCTAACATATTGTTTTCAAGTGTTCTTATCTGATTTTCAATTTCTTCTAAAAAATGTTGTTTTTCTTGTTGAATGATTGATAGATGACGCTTCTGAACCTCTATATCAATTTCAATTTTATCTAGTTTTGTTTTTGCATTGATATATTGATTCTCAGTTTTTTCATAATTCTTTCTTGATTCTATTTTTTGAATATATAGTTGCTTTATTCTAGTAAAATGATTGAATAAGACTTCATAGTTTTTCTTTTCTGCTTTATATTTTAGCTGTAGACTTTTCAACTGTTCCTCTGCTTGAATATAACGCTTATCATAGAGCTCCATACGTATTTTTTTCTGATTAAGAAGACTGATATCTTTCTGTTTTAGTACAATGAGTTCATTTTCTGTATTTTGATGTTGCTGTTCGAAATCCTCTTTCATTTTATACACACGTGTTTTGTAATCTTTATCGGGATCAACCATAGTAAAGAGTTTCATCCCCTTGTGCACATGTTCATTCTCTGAAACATAAAAGGTATCGATAAAACCATCAATAGGAGCAGAAATAGACTGTATTCTCTGAGTGGGATCATACGCGATCAATGTACCTTCACCCTGAACTGTTTGTCTCCAGGGTAAAAAAAGTACTGCTATGAAAAAAAGTATAAGAAAAAAAGTAAAACGTCCAATACGATTTACAAAAGGGTTTGTCTCAACAAGTTGCAATGAATCAAACTCAAATCTATCCATGCTTCTTATCCTCCAACCCTACTGACAACTTATTGACTTTATAGAATCCTTCGATCATATCATAAATATAATCAAGCTGTTTTGCAAATCCTTTTAATGCATAAGTAATAGATGTAACAATAATTTCAGCTGCAACAAATTCCCCCAAAGGCAGGCTGCCATTAATGACAAGATAACCTCCTATGATCAAAAACATACTAAAAATGAATCCTTCTGCAAAAAAAGTAAATCCCAATTGTCTGATAATGATCTGAAATAACTTTTTCCTAGCCTGTACATACCTACTTAAACAGGTGTTAAACTTTGCCAAGGTTTCTTTGTCAGTTCCTTTTTCTTCATTGATATGCTGTAAAAAATAGATGGTACTGTGTTTTGCATCCGAACGATCTAATGCACTTTGTGCTGCATTGTGTCCAAGAAAAAACAACAGGATGATATAAACAGAAAAAAAGAGTGTTCCTGCAGCAAATAGGATCGGGTCAAAAGCAAGTAACAAAAGAAGACTTACCACGATTTTGATCACAAGTCCTAAGCCATCAAGCAAAAGAATAGGAAAGAACTTTTGAATCGAGGTAATATCAAAAAAATAGTTCATTAATTTTCTATATTTGATCTCATCATCATAATCTTCGTGATTTAGACTTAATGCTTTTGTCGCAATCTCTATGCCTTCTTTAAGAAAAACTTTCTGTTGAAACTTTTCAACAATATACTCTTTAAGCAATTGTAAAATGGTAATAAATATAAACAAGATAAGTACTATTGATCCTAAAATAACTATAGATAACGAGGCATGGGCCAATACACTGTTGATAATAATGGCTGATGCAAGAGGAATAGATAAAACTAGAATTGCATCAATGATAGAATAATACAATAAATGAAAAATATTTTTTCGATCTTCTTTAATGATTTTTTTTACATAATTGATAACAATATCATTTAGGTTCATACCTAGTCCTTTATAATTACAACTCATATTTTGATCAAAAAACTAAAGTAATCATATAATAAAGAAGATTAATGTTTCTACGTTACATTACCATCATGACCCGAGTTCAACACTCATCATACTTTATACTTGTATCAAAATAACACAATAATATAACAATTTATTTATGAGTGTCGACAGCAGAGTGAATTATGTAATTTTCTTGTAACAAAATATAACTAAATAAAGTCACCTTTTTCCGAGGTTAATCCTTTTTGCATCAGTTTTGAAATAAAGGAACTGATACGTTTATCTTTCGTTGGTGCGATGGTATTGATCAAGGCAAAGTGTTCTACACGTTTATCTAAAAATCCTGTATCAAAGATACCTTTTTGGAAACTCTCATCACACACAACTTCTTTATGGAGTGGAATGTTGGTTGTCAGACCTTCTAT
>Ga0210140_1000252_pt1 | contig 9399 bp, 7 predicted proteins | sample China_Bullhead_C_3_FD_184858 | JGI IMG/M metagenome (GOLD analysis project Ga0210140, IMG submission 184858) | Wetland microbial communities from San Francisco Bay, California, USA, that impact long-term carbon sequestration -... | ecosystem: Environmental > Aquatic > Marine > Wetlands ...
CCGGCCTGACCTCGCCGAGGGCCGGTAAACACCTATACATCGCGAGCAATTCCGGCGCTACGATTCCGCCGCCGGCCGGGCTCAGGAGCCCTGATGTAGAGGTTGAACGCAGATGGATCTAACTGCTCAGTGGGTGGGTTACGCTGCGCTTGCGGTGTTTGTGCTGGCCTATGCGCTTGTCATTTCCGAGGAGTACACCAGCCTCCGCAAGTCCAAGGCCGTCATTCTCGGCGCGGGCATCATCTGGGCGATGATTGGCTACCGTTACGCGCAGGGCGGTTTCGCGCACGAGGCCGAGGAGGCGGTCCAGGAGTTCGTGCTCGAGTTCGCAGAGCTCTTCCTTTTCCTGCTAACGGCGATGACCTACGTGAACTCGATGAGCGAGCGCAACGTATTCAATGCGTTGCGGGACTGGCTGGTTCGCCGAAACCTCTCCTACCGGGCGCTGTTCTGGATCACGGGCACACTCGCATTCGTGCTATCGCCGCTGATCGACAACCTGACCACCGCCCTCGTTATGTGCGCGGTTGTGCTCGCGGTCGGCAAAGGTAACTCCCGTTTCATCAGTGTCGCCTGCATCAATATCGTGGTCGGTGCGAATGCGGGCGGTGCCTTCAGCCCGTTTGGCGATATCACGACGCTGATGGTGTGGCAGCGTGGCATCGTGGAGTTTCAGACCTTCTTCGCGCTGTTCATTCCGTCGTTGGTGAACTTCCTGCTTCCGGCGTTGGTGATGTCCTTCGCAGTGCCACGGGAGAAGGCGATCGGCAGCGCGGACAGAACGCAGATGAAGCGTGGCGCGAAGCGGATCATGTTTCTGTTCGCGTGTACGATTACGACCGCCGTGTCGTTCCACAATTTCCTGAACCTGCCGGCTTTTCTCGGCATGATGACCGGCCTCGCATACCTCAAATTTTTCGGCTACTTCCTGCGCATCACGCACGTCCCGGTGTCGACCGATGTTCCACAGTACGGTCAGGCCGGTGACATCGTCCCGTTTGACAGCTTCCGCGAGGTCGAGCGAGTCGAATGGGACACGCTGCTGTTCTTCTTCGGCGTCATCATGTGCGTTGGCGGCCTGAGCTTCATCGGCTACCTGGAGCACGTATCGGCCTACATTTACGGCGAACTGGGGCCAACGACCGCCAACGTGCTGGTGGGCGTGATGTCGGCCGTCGTCGACAACATACCGATCATGGTGGCGGTCCTCGAGATGCATCCGGTCATGGACACGCAGCAGTGGCTGCTGGTCACGCTGACGGCCGGCGTCGGTGGCAGCATGCTGTCCATCGGCTCCGCCGCAGGCGTCGCGCTGATGGGGCAGGCGCGCGGCGAGTACACGTTCTTCCGCCACCTGAAGTGGACCCCGGTCATCGCGCTCGGCTATGCCGCAAGCATCTGGGTGCACCTGCTGATCAACCGCGGCCTCTGAGCGCTGCTGGCTGAGCCGCTCCCGACCCCCCGGGGAATACGTACATATACGAATGAGAATGATTGTCATTTGCAATAAGCTCCCCTAAGCTATTCAAAACACCAGGCACAGGGATCCAGACAGTCATGAACATTCGCAAGGCCATTTCGCTGGTCACGGCGCTGTTGCTGGCCTCGACGGCAAGCCAGGCGCAGCAGGCACCCGCCACGATCGAAGAGCTGTGGGAGATCGTGCAGCGGCAACAGGCCCAGATCGACGAGCTGCGCCTCGAACTGGGCGAGGCTCGGGCAGCTATGGCTGCCACGAACGAACGGGTCGAGGAGACCGAAGTCCGCGTCGAGGCAACCGGGGACTACGTCGAGACGCTCGCGGCCGCGGATACCGGCGCGCAGAAGACGACCATCGGCGGTTACGGCGAGCTGCACTACAACAACACGAAGTCTGACGCCGGCGACAGCGACGAGATCGACTTCCACCGCTTCGTCTTGTTCTTCGGCCACGAGTTCTCGGATCGCGTGCGCTTCTTCTCCGAGTTCGAGCTGGAGCACTCGCTGGCGGGCGACGGCGCGCCGGGCGAGGTGGAACTGGAGCAGGCTTACGTCGAATACGCGCTGACAGAGAACACCTTTGCGAAGACAGGCCTGTTCCTGCTGCCGCTCGGCATCCTCAACGAGACGCACGAACCCACCACGTTTTACGGTGTCGAGCGCAACGACGTCGAGAGCATTATCCTGCCGTCCACCTGGTGGGAGGCGGGCGCCGGTATGAACGGCCGGCTGGGCAACGGTTTGAGCTGGGATGCGGCCATACACTCCGGTCTCGCGATGCCGACGGAGGGAGGCAGCGCTTTCCGCATCCGCAGCGGCCGCCAGAAGGTCGCCGAGGCGATTGCCAGCGATCCGGCTTACACGATGCGCCTGAAATTCACAGGCATGCGCGGACTCGAGCTCGCGGCGAGCTACCAGTACCAGGCCGATCCGAGCCAGGTGGCCGGCGACGGGCTGGACTCCGGACAGCTGTTCACGGCCCACGCGATCTTCCAACGGGGCTGGTTCGGGCTGCGCGCACTCTATGCCGGCTGGAACTTCGATGGCTTCGCCGTCGAGGCAGCGGGTGCAGACAAGCAGGACGGCTGGTACGTCGAGCCGAGCCTGAGGTTCTCGGACAAGTGGGGTATCTATGCCCGTTATGAGGATCTCGACGCCGCGCGCGACCAGGACAAGTTCACCCAGAGCGAATTCGGGCTCAACTACTGGCCCGTACCGGGGGTCGTGTTGAAGGTGGACTACCGCGTGCGCGATCATTCGCTGCCAGCGCTGGCGGTCCGCGATTTCGATTCGCTCAGCCTGGGCTTCGGCTATAACTTCTGATTCTGGTCTCGATCCCATGTTGCGTCTGTTTTTCCTGCTCCTGTTGGTAACCCCGGGCCCGGCACTTGCCGGGCCCGGCGGCGAAGCCGGGCGCTACATGGAAACGGAGGACTACGTCCGCGGCGCCTTTCCCGGCGGATCACCGGCGCCACGCACGCTATGGATTTCAGGCGATCTTCGCGACGCCGTTGAGCGCGTGCTGGGTCATCGATTCGCGGCGCTGCGGCTGCGTTACTGGCACGATGGCGCGAAGAGCGTCTGGATCCTGGACGAGATCGGCAAGGAGCTGCCCATCACCATCGGCGTTACTGTCGCAGGCGGTGCGATCGAAAACGTGCGCGTGCTCGAATTTCGCGAGAGTCGCGGTTGGGAGGTACGCTACCCGTTTTTCACGGATCAGTTTGTGGATGCTCGGCTCGAAGCAGACGGACGGCTCGACCGGCGGATCGACGGTATAACCGGCGCTACGCTGTCTGTCGGTGCCGTGACCCGCATCGCTCGTGTTGCGCTGCTTCTTGATGACAATATCAAGACCCAGGGCTAGGGGCAGCGCCCGCCTGCGCATCTGGCTCCGGCGAGGCCATCGCTGGCTCGGCGTCGTGCTCGTGTTCTTCGTGCTGCTGCTGAGCATCACGGGCATTGCGCTGAACCATGCATCGGACTGGGGTCTCGACCGCCGTTATCTCGCGTGGTCGTGGCTGCTGGATGCTTACGGCATCGAAGCGCCACCGCCGACGGCGAGCTTCGCGGACGGCGGTTTTCGCGCCACCTTGCTTGGCGAACGACTGTACTTCGATGGCAGGGAAGTAGCGCAAGAGGTGACAGGCCTTTCCGGGATTGCCACATTGGACCCGCTGGTGCTCGTGGGTGCGCAACGAATGGTGTACGTCATTACGACGGCCGGAGAGTTCGTGCAGGCGATCGACGTAGGCGCCGAACTGCCGGGGCCGATCGAACGTGTCGGACGTGCCGGGGACCGCGCGTTGCTTCAGAGCGACGGGAAACTGTTCCGCAGTGATCCGGATATCACCGGGTTCGAGCCCTGGGACGGCGAGTCGCGGGACGATCTGCGATGGTCAGCCGCGACACCGCCGGAGGCGGCGCAGCTGGAGACCATCCGCGCCAGCTACCGCGGGCGTGGATTGACGGTGGAGCGAGTTCTTGCCGATCTCCACAGCGGCCGAATCTTTACGGTTACCGGGACAGTCATCATGGACGTGGTTGCATTGTGCATGATCGTACTGAGTATCTCGGGCCTGATCATGTGGATGCAACACAACCGACGCGAAATCGAACTCGAGCGGCGCAACGGCGGGCAGCGCTAGCCGTTATTCGTCCGGTACGAGAGTCTCGCCTAGGGCGCCACGCGAATGACGCGGGAATCCCCGCGGTCGCGCGGGTCCGATGCAGGCACCCAGTCGCCATCCCTGCGCCAGACGATCTGCACGTCACCGAACTCCCACGGGTGCGGCTCCGCACGGTAGCCCATCTCCCCGAGCACCGACACGGTGGCCGGTGGCAGCGGGCGCGTGACGCTGTAGGTAACCAGGTCGGGGGGCAGGAGCTGGTGGTGAAAGCGTGTCGCCCCAACTGCCTCGAGCGGCGTCATGCCGTAATCGAGGACATTCACGATGGTCTGGAATACTGACGTGAATATCGTCGAGCCACCGGGGGTGCCGACGACCATCGCGACCTCGCCATCCTGCAGCAGGATGGTGGGCGACATGGACGACAGCATGCGTTTGCCCGGCTGGATTTCGTTGGCGGTGTTGCCGACCACACCGTATTTGTTCGGCACACCGGGCTTCACGCTGAAGTCGTCCATCTGGTTGTTCAACAGGAAGCCCGCACCCTCGACGACAACGCCGCATCCGTATTCCCAGTTGAGCGTGTAGGTGTTCGAAACGGCGTTGCCCCACTGGTCGACGATGGAGTAGTGCGTCGTGTCCGGTGATTCGAGCCCCGGCTGCACGGCCTCAAGCTGCGAGATCTCGTCCGGATTTACCTCGCGAGCGCGAGCCGCAACATAGTCGTCGGCGATGAGCTGCCCGATGGGATTGTCGACGTAATCGGGGTCGCCCAGGTATTCGGCGCGATCGGCGAAAACACGCTTTTCCATTTCAGCGACGAGATGGATGTACTGCGGTGAGTTGTGCGGTACCGCGGCGAAGGCATCGGCGAGCTTGTCCTTCATCTTGAGGAGCTGGATAACGGCAAAACCGCCAGAGCTTGGCGGCGGTGCAGCGAGAATCTCGTAATCGCGCCATGCCGTCCGCAACGGCTCGCGCCAGACGGCTCGATATCGTTCGAGGTCGTCGGCAGTAATCAGCCCGTTGCTGCGCTGCATCTGCGCGACGATCAGCCTGGCCGTCTCGCCGCGGTAGAAATCATCGGGGCCGAGTTCCGCGATGCGCCGCAGCGTCTTGCCGAGTTCGGGCTGCCGGAACGGACGCTCAGTGGTGATACTGCCGAAACTGGCATAGAAGTTGGTCGCGTCGCCGAACCAATCTTTCTTCGAGTGAATGTCGTCGACCAGGGCTTTCGCAGGCAGAAACCCTTCCTCCGCCAGCTTGACGGCCGGCATTACGAGATCTTTCCAGTCCAACGTGCCGTAGCGCTGGTGGGCTTCCCACAGACCTGCAATTGTGCCGGGCACGCCGGCGGCCTGCGCGCCGATCAGGCTGGCGTTTTCAATCACCTCGCCGTGCTCGTCGAGGTACATGTCGCGGTGTGCGGCGAGCGCGGCGGTTTCCCGGTAGTCGAGAAAAGCAGGCGCGCCGTCCATGTAGATCATCATGAAGCCGCCGCCGCCAATGTTGCCGGCATCGATAAACGTCACTGCCATCGAGAATCCGACCGCGACAGCTGCATCGACGGCGTTGCCGCCTGCACGCAGGACGTCCTCGGCAACCTGCGCGCCGTACTTGTCCGGTATCGCGACGGCGGCCGTTGCTGGAGTGGTTGCCGCCGTATCGGGTTGTGCCTGTCCGGCAGGTTCGTTCCGCTGGCCGCAGCCAGTGACGGAGAAACAGAGCGTGGCCGCCAGCAGGGTGGCAGCAAACCATCGGCGAGTTGTGATCATGGGCGCAGTGTACTACCGGACCTGCAGCGTCGCCCGGGCGACGCGTCGATCATCAACCGAAAATCCACCAGCCGGTATCGAGGTCGTCTTCGCAGCGCTGTAGTTGCGCGCCCCACTCGCGGGCGCGGTAGTCGACGCGGCGCGCCGTGTCCTTGAGCCAGCCCTTTCGTTTGTAGGTGCCGCGCTTCCAGCCGCTCGCACCTTCGTGGTAGGCGAGGTACTGGTTGTAGGGGTCCCACTTCGAAATCCCGACCGCCTTGTACGTGTTGTGCGTGTACCAGCCGACGAAGTCGATGGCGTCGTCGAAATCGTCGCGGTCGGCGAAGCGCCGGCCGGTGTCTTTCCTGTAGGCATTCCACGTGCTCTCGAGCGCCTGCGCATAACCGTAGGCGTCGGACGGTCGCTTCCAGGGAATGAAGCCGAGCAGTTTGGTTCGCGGCGGTTTGGCGTCGAACTTGAACGTCGACTCCTGGCGGATGATCGACATCTGCACGTGCGCCGGGGTGCCCCAGCGTTTCTCGGACTTCCTTGCGGCTTTGTACCAGCCGCGCTTCTCTTCGAAGATCGCACAGATATTCTCGACGTTCTCGGGCGGCGTCGTGGCGCAGCTCGCGAGCAGCAGCAGCGTCGGAATGACAGGGAGTATCAGCGCCGCCGCGGTCCGGCCGGCAGGCTTATTCCAGTATTTTCTGGGAAGGTTCCGCACGCTCTTGTTTAAATTAGTAAAATTACTCCAACACGAAGTATAGCCGGGTCGAAACGGCGCCGCGACCCTGCCGGCGGCCAGCGCCTCCTGCGAAATGCCGTTCCGCTCGCGGCATCGGTGGGGTAACTCGACCGTCGTTCGCCAACTTCCGTCAGTTACAATAACGGGTCCGTTGTGCGTTCGACCGGCACCTCGTTAGCGTCTATCAACTCGGCAGAAATTCCTTGATCAAGAAACTGGCATTAGTACTGGTACTTCTTGCGCTCGTTTTCGGCGGGGTGTTCGGCTGGAAATACCTGCAAATGCAGAAGCAGGCAGCCGCCAACATGGGCCCACGCCCGGCGGTCGTATCCACCCGGAGAGTCACGAGTGAGCGCTGGCAGCCCGTGCTGGAAGCGATCGGCTCCATCACTCCGATGCGCGGCGTGGTGGTTGCGGCCGAAGTGCCGGGGATCATCCGCAAGATCTATTTCGACTCGGGGCAGCATGTCGACGAGGGAGAGCTCCTGGTAGAACTCGACGTCGAGGTTGATCGCGCGGAGTTGGATGCATTACAGGCCGACCGGCGCCTCGCGGAAATCACCCGCAACCGTGTTGCGCAAATCGTCAGTGACAACCTCGGCCCGCGATCGGAACTGGACCAGGCGCAGGCGCGTCTCGACCGCACCGAAGCAGAGATCGCCGCGAAGCAGGCGATGATTCGCAAGAAGGCGATTCGCGCGCCCTTCGCAGGCGAACTCGGTATCCGCATCATCAATCCCGGCCAGTACCTGGCACCCGGCGATGAAATCGTGCAGCTGGTCGGGCTCGACCCCATCTACGCCGAGTATTCGCTCCCGGAGAGGCACCTGTCCGAGCTGCACGTCGGCCAGGCGCTCACGGTCAGGGTGCAGGCGTATCCCGAATCCGTCTTCGAGGGCAGCATCTACGCGATCAGTCCCAGCATCCAGACCGCGTCGCGCAGCGTGCGGATCCGGGCGCTGCTCAGCAACCCCGATGGTCGGCTGCGGCCGGGCATGTTCGCGGAGGTCGACACCTTGCTCGAAGAGCGGGACAGGGTGCTGACATTGCCGGAGCGCGCCGTGACCTATAACCCTTACGGGGAGTCGGTCTTCGTCGTCAACGAAGCGGACGGCAAGAAGACCGTTGCGCTGACGCAGATCAAGACCGGCCAGGTCCGCGACGGCCGCGTCGAGATCGTCAGCGGCCTCGACGAGGGCACCGAGGTCGTCAGCGACGGCCACAACAAGTTGCGCAACGATCAGGCGATATCCGTCGACAATTCCGTGGACCCGGATGCGCTGACCCCTCGGCAATGAAGTTCACCGACCACTTTATTCGGCGCCCGGTGCTCGCGAGCGTCGTCAGCCTGCTGATCCTCGTGATCGGGCTGCGGTCCCTGACCGCGCTGGAGGTGCGTGAATTTCCGGAGATCAGCAACACGGTGGTGACCGTCTCCACGGCCTATCCCGGCGCAAGCAGCGAACTGATCCAGGGCTTCATCACGACGCCATTGCAGCAGGCGATCGCCGAAGCTGAAGGCATCGACTTCCTCGTGTCGCAAAGTACACAGGGCAGCTCCGTCATCCAGGCCTACATGGAGCTCGATTACGACCCGAATGCCGCGGTCGCCGAGATCCAGGCCAAGGTTGCCAGCCGGCGCGGGCAACTGCCGGCCGAGTCCGAGGACCCGGTCATCGACGCGGCCACGGGCGACCAGTCTGCGCTGATGTACATCGTCTTCTACAGTGACCAGATGAGCGCGTCGGAGACGACCGATTACCTGCTGCGCGTCGTGCAGCCGAAGATCCAGGCCGTGAGCGGCGTCGCGAGAGCAGAATTGTTCGGCGGCCGCACCTTCGCGATGCGTGTGTGGCTGGACCCGAAACGGATGGCGGCACTGGACGTTTCGGCGGCAGAGGTCGCCGCTGTACTCAATGCCAACAACTTTCTTTCGGCAGCCGGGCAGGTCAAGGGCACCTATGTTCTGACCGACCTGTCGGCGACCACGGATGTCGCGACCGTGGAGGACTTCCGGCGGCTCGTCGTGCGTCGGGATGACCGCACACTCGTCAGGCTCGAAGACGTCGCGCGCATCGAACTCGGTTCGGAAAGCTACGATTCGGTCACCTGGTTCAACGGTTCGCCCGGTACCGTCATAGCGGTCGAACCGGCGCCCGGCGCCAACCCGCTGTCGGTCGCCGGCCGAGTCCGCGAAACAATGAAGGACATACAGCGCCAGCTCCCTGCCGTCATGACGGCAAGGGTAGGCTATGACGCGAGCCAATACATCGAGGATTCGATTGACGAGGTTTTCAAGACGCTCGCCGAAGCCCTGCTCATTGTGCTCGGAGTCATCTACTTGTCCCTCGGATCGATGCGCGCGGCGATCGTGCCAGGACTCGCTGTGCCGTTGTCGCTCATCGGTGGCGGCTTCCTCATGTTGCTGATGGGTTTCTCGGTGAACCTGCTGACCCTGCTGGCCATGGTCCTGGCCATCGGCCTGGTTGTCGACGACGCGATCATCGTCGTCGAGAACGTGCACCGGCACATCGAGATGGGCAAGTCGCGGTTCGACGCGGCCATCGATGCGGCACGCGAGATCGGCATGCCGGTCATCGCGATGACAACGACGCTGGTCGCGGTCTACGCGCCCATCGGCTTCATGTCCGGGCTTGTCGGTACGCTATTCACGGAATTCGCTTTTGCCCTCGCCGGGGCGGTGGTCGTGTCCGGCGTGGTCGCGCTCACGTTGTCGCCGGTGCTGTCGGCCAAGGTTCTGCATCGCAAAGGTGAGCCCGGCCGTTTC
>Ga0210140_1000257_pt1 | contig 9230 bp, 6 predicted proteins | sample China_Bullhead_C_3_FD_184858 | JGI IMG/M metagenome (GOLD analysis project Ga0210140, IMG submission 184858) | Wetland microbial communities from San Francisco Bay, California, USA, that impact long-term carbon sequestration -... | ecosystem: Environmental > Aquatic > Marine > Wetlands ...
TTGCTGTGCGATTTAAACTCGTACCGCCGAACGGCTGCCGGTATGATTCGGGTCATGAACCTGGATTACACCGATAGGAACCCGGAACTCGGGAGCCTGTATGCGCAGCATGTCGAAACGATTTGCCGGCGCCACGATCATGCGCTGGAACGCGCGGGAGCGTCGCACGCCGTAATCTTCTCCGGCGCGCCGAAGTTCGCGTTTCTCGACGACAACACGTACCCGTTTCGCGCCAATCCACATTTCGTCGGCTGGGCGCCGCTGACCCGGCTGCCGCTGTCCTACATTGTCTACACGCCGGGCGAGAAACCCGTGCTCGTCTATTATCAGCCGCACGACTACTGGCATCCGGTGCCCGGAACCCCCGATGGCTACTGGACCCACTACTTCGATATTCGCATCGTGCATGAGCTCGACCAGGCGGCAGCACACCTGCCGGCGGACCGCGACAAATGCATCCTGATCGGCGAGATCGACGACGCGAAGCACGGGTTCGGAATCGACCGGATCAACCCGACGACCGCGGTCAATATCCTCCACTACGCACGCGGCTCATCCAAGACGCCTTACGAACTCGCCTGCATGCGCCTTGCGGCAAGGCGCGGTGCGCTGGGACACCTCGCGGCGGCCGCGGCGTTCGACGAGGGACTGCCGGAGTTCGCCATCCACCAGGCCTACTGCAACGCAACCAGCCATGCCGAGAGCGAATTACCCTACAGCAACATCATCGCGCTCAACGAGCACGGCGCCATCCTGCATTACACGGATCTCGATCGCGTACCGCCGCCGGAGTTGCGCTCGTTCCTGATCGACGCCGGCGCCCAGGTGCACGGTTATGCGTCCGATATCACGCGCACCTACAGCAACGGAGACGCGCGATTCTCCGAACTGATCGCCCTCATGGAGTCGCTGCAGCAGACGCTCGTTAGCCGCATCAGGGCTGGCGTCGATTTTCGGGAACTGCAGCTCGAGACGCACCGCCTCACCGCGGATGTCCTCATCGAATCGGGACTCGCACGCGGCGACGCTGACGCACTGCTTACCGAAGGTGTGACCAGCGCATTCATGCCGCACGGAATCGGGCACCTTCTTGGCATCCAGGTGCACGATGTCGCCGGATTCATGGAGAACGAGGGCGGCGCGACGATCGATCCGCCGAGCGGCCACCCGTTCCTGCGGCTGACGCGCGTGCTCGAGGAAGACATGGTCCTCACGGTCGAACCGGGGCTCTACATCATAGACATGTTGCTCCGCGACTTGCGCGGCTCGCCCGCGGAGACCTTCGTCGACTGGGATGCCGTCGAGGCTCTGCGGCCCTTCGGCGGTATCCGCATCGAGGATAACGTGCGGGTGCTCGCGGACGGCTGCGAAAACCTCACTCGCGACGCATTCGCCGACCTGCGCTAGCCGCTGCCAAATCCCCGTAACCCGACCGACGTCGCACGGCGGCTGCACGCTTCAATAATGTGCGGCAACGGTCCCGGTCTGCGCAATCATGGTGCGAAGGTCGAAATCGACGCACTCGATCCTGCGTTTTTATCTATTAAATTCAATCAGTTGAAAAAGCAACGCGGGTGCCGCCCGTGGCGCCAATCTGGTACGCATCCTGCATTGATTTGCCATGACTCCGATCAACCGAAATCTATCCCTGCGCGGACTGCGAACGTTTTGTATCGCCGCTGAGCAGGAGAGTTTCCGCGAAGCTGCAGACAAGCTGTTTATAACGGCTTCGGCCGTCAGCCACCAGATCAGGAACCTCGAAGACGAACTCGGCCAGAAGCTGTTCGAACGCACGAGCCGATCGCTGGCCCTGACGGAAGCGGGGCGCTCGCTGCTGGACGACATACGGCCACTGATCATGCGCCTCGACGAGGTCGCCGCGCGGCATCGTGTGTCCGCGACCCGCAGCACGCTCAGCATCTCGGTGCAGCCGTTTTTCGCCAGCGAAGTATTCATTCCGAGGCTTCCGGAATTCACGCGCAACCACCCGGACATCGACATCAAGGTCGACACGAGCGACGAATCGGCGGAAAAACATCCCGCCACGGCAGACGTGTCCATACGCGTCTTTCGCGCAGCGCCTGCAGGCTTCAGCTCCGACCGGCTGTTCCCTCTGCGGCTGATACCCGCGGCCTCTCCCCAACTCCGCAGGAAGATGGTGGTTACCGACACGTCGATCTCCGGTGACGTGCCGCTGCTTCTCCACGACAGCCGGCCGAGCGCGTGGCGACAATGGTCACAATCCTCCGGTGTAGAGGTGCCGCGAGACGCGAGCATCATCCGGCTCGACTCCATGATCGCGATAGCGCGGGCTGCCGAACGCGGCCTCGGCGCCGCACTGGTCCCGGTCCAGCTCAGCGACGCGTGGTTCGAGAGCGGCAGCCTCGTGCCGCTCTCCGACCACGAGTTGCTGACGCGCGATGCGTATTACTTCGTTTGCCGCAATGACGATGCAGACAACGAAACCATCCGCACACTGAGACACTGGGTGTTACAGAATTTCGTCGAGTTCTGATGAATTTTTTTCAATATTCAGGCGATTTTTTTTCGTTTGCGGCTGGCCGCCACCGGACCTACTGTTTCCGCGACGAAACGATCCGCGACCTTGACGTCGCAGAATCCTTCAATCGCTTGGAGAGAAAATAATGAACTCGATAAAAAAGCCTGCCCGGCTCTTACGGCTGTCACCGCCGCTCGCGCTTGCGGCATCCCTCGTTGCCGCAGGACCGCTTGCTGCCGAGGAAGCGAAGCCCGCTTACACAATGACGGTCATCGTCGACGCTGCGCACGGCGGCAAGATTGCCGCAGGAAAATACGAGCGCGCGATCGAAAAGATAACCGCCGGTAAGAGTTCCAGGGACGCCTACTCGAAGCAGACGAACCTCTGCGTCGCGTACACCAAGACGGGTGCGCTCGAGAAAGCGACTGCAGCGTGTGAGGCGGCCCTGGCAATAATGCTCGACGGCAGGAAACCGCGAAGAAACGTCCTCGCAGCCATGCCGTCGGAGAAGCACGATCGCGTTTATCTCGCTCTCGCGCTCTCCAACCTGGGTGTCCTGCACGCGGCCAAGGGCAGTACCGATATTGCGCGCGAGACCTTCCGGGAAGCCGTTGAGCTGGATACCGGCCTGTCCGCGCCCAGGATCAATCTCTCGCGTCTCGCAGGAGAAGAGGCGCCGAGCGCCTGAGCAGCAACGATCATCGATCCCCCTCGGACATTATTGTCCGTCGATGATCACCCCGGCGGCCCGCATCTCCCCCCTGCGGGCCGCCATTCTTTCAGGCGCCGTTTTCCGGCGGCATACCCCTGGCCTTCGCCTTGAGTTCCTTCTTCACCCGTGCGCCCTTGCGTTCGAGCATCGGGCGTAAGGCCCGCCCGAGCCACGGCATCAGGTAACTCACCGTTGTCAGGATGCCGCTTATCGCGGGCATCGCCAGCTCGCGCTGCTTGTTGCCGCAAAGATCGAGGATGGCCTGCGCCACTTCCTCTGCCGTGCTCATGGGCTGTGAGAACGTCAGGTCGGAGGTCTTGTCGATATCGGCCAGGATGAACTGCGTCGAGATGGGACCGGGTGACACGACAGCGAGCTTGATACCCGCATCCCGGATCTCCTCGGCCAGCGAAAACGTGAATGCCCGCAGGCCGAATTTGCTTGCAGAGTAAGCGGCGCTTCCCGGCACCGGGGTGCGCCCCGCCAGGGAAGCTACGTTGATGATCGCGCCCCCGCCCGCGTCACGGATATGCGGCAGGGCGAGGCGCATCAGCATGATCGGCGCCCTGAGATTTACGTCGATCGTCCGGGCCAGCTCGTCCGCGGTGACGGATTCGACGTAACCGCGCGCATGGTAGCCGGCGTTGTTCACGAGCACGTCGATCCTGCCGAACTCGAACAGGGTCTTTTTAAACAGGTCGACGCAGCTGTCTGCATCGGACACGTCCATCGGGAATATCTCTACCCGCGTCCGGTCGCGCAGCTCCGCGGCTATCGCTTCGAGGTTCTTGCGGTTGCGGGCCACCAGCATCAGGTTGGCGCCGGCATCGGCAAAAAGCCGAGCGGCTGCGGCGCCAACGCCTTCGGAGCCACCGGTGACGATGACCGTCTTGTCATTGAAAATCATCGGCGCATCTTATGCGATGCGCGATCGATCTAAAAGCCGATGATGCGCTTCATCCTGCGCCAGAGCGACGACTCCCAGCCATCGACTTCGAGCTGTTCCGGATCGAATTTTATGGCTGGCAACGTCGTGTCGGGGCAGACCTGCTCGTTCGCGGCAGCATCCTCGGGCCGCATCTCGAGCCTGCCCCTGCGGCGATCGGCTCCGTCGGTCAGGCCATCGACCGCGAGACTCAGGTAAGGCAGGACCTCGTCGTCGACGATATCGTCGAGAAATACGGCATCCGGGTCGAAGGTTTCCTTCGACAGGATGACGCAATCATCGAATGCCCTGTCCTTGCTGATGGCGATCTCCCCGGATTCGCAGAATTATCACTTTAGTGCGCCCGGTCATTATTGGCTGTGAGGGGCCTCACAGCTGGTGAAATTTCCCGTTTTTATATTTATTTTCAATGACTAACGACCATCTCCGGGCGCGGATAAGGGCTTATGTAAAATCATTTTCACGCCATTTCGCGCGTCCTGCTGACCGGCTTCGGCGGCTGTAACGATTTGTAATGCGTGATATTTTTTCGGCGCCAAGGAGTAAACTGTCGAGCTCTGTTCGAGTACCGGTGGCGCCGCGCGGCCGATTCCCGTGAAGATGCATAGCCTCAAATCCTTAATAATAATGGCGGCAAGCCTGCCGCTATTCGCCGCCTGCAGCGACGATCCGCAAAGCCGGCCAGCCGGTGCCTGGGGCGCCGCTGCCAGGGTGGTAACGGAGCGCATCGAATTGCGGCCCCTGGTCGATGAAATCGAGGCGTTGGGAACCGCAAGGGCCAATGAGTCGGTCGAAATCCGCCCGCGCGTCACGAGCCTGGTCACCCGAATCCTGTTCGAGGAAGGACAGTTCGTCGAAGAAGGCGATCTGCTGCTCGAACTGGAAAACAGCGAAATCCTGGCCGGACTCGCGCTTGCCGAAGCGTCGCTCTCGGAAAGCCGCAGCCTCTACAACCGCAGCAAGGAACTCGAGTCGACCAGGGCGATCTCGGCGTCGAGCCTCGAGGCACTGCTCGCCCAGGTCAAGGTGGACGAGGCGAACGTGGAGGCGGCGCGCGCCAAGCTCAGGAACACCCGCTTGCGCGCACCGTTCTCGGGGCGCATCGGCCTCAGGCGCGTGAGCCCTGGCAGCTTCGTGAATACGGATACCATAATCACGACGCTCGACGATGTGAGTGTCATCAAGCTGGATTTCTCGGTCCCCGAGACCTTCGTCAACGTCATCAACGAGAACATGGGCATCGTCGCGCACAGCCTTGTGTTTCCGGACCGCGAGTTCCGCGGCAACGTAGCAAGTATCGATACGCGCCTGGACCCGGTGTCGCGAGCCGTCGAGGTAAGAGCGGTGATTCCGAACGATGACGGGCTCCTGAAGCCCGGCATGTTCATGACCGTCGATCTGCAGCGCGATCGCGGCGATGTCCTGATGGCGCCGGAGCAGGCGATCGTGCCGGAGGGATCGCGGCAGTACGTCTTTGTCGTAACGGACGGCCTGGTGGAAAAACGCCTGGTACAGCTCGGGCGCAGGATCCCCGGCTTCGTGGTCATTACCGAAGGCATCGCCGCCGGCGAGAGCGTCGTAACCGAGGGCACACACAAGGTCCGGGACGGCGCGCAGGTCGAAACCTCCGAGGCCAAGACCGCCTCGAGCAGCACGCCCGCCACCGGCAGTTGACCCCATGCTGATCTCCGACGTCTCGGTCCGCCGTCCGGTATTCGCAGCGGTTATCTCGCTGATCCTCGTCATCGTCGGCGGAATGTCGGTGGGCAGCATGCCGATCCGGGAATTTCCGGACATCGAGCGGCCGATTGTGTCCATCACCACCGACTACCGGGGTGCCGCATCGGACATCGTCGAGCGCCGCGTCACCCAGGTACTCGAAGACCAGCTGGCAGGGATCGCCGGCATCACCAAAATCTCGTCGGTCAGCTACGACGAGCGGTCCATCATCACCCTCGAGTTTACCCGCGACCGCGACATCGACGGCGCAGCGAACGACGTTCGCGACCGGGTGTCGGGCGTCCTCGGCATGCTGCCGGACGAAGCCGAGCCGCCGCAGATCAGCAAGCAGGACTCCGCTGCGGAAACATCGATGTGGATCAGCGTATCGAGCGACACCCGCTCGATCATGGAGGTCTCGGACTTCGCCGAGCGCTACATCGTAGATGCATTGTCCGCGGTGGACGGAGTCGCGCAGGTCCGAAATAGCGGCGTGAGGCGCCCGGCGATGCGCATCTGGATCGATCCGAAGCGTCTCGCTGCGCGCGAACTGACCGTCGCGGATATCGAGGATGCCCTGCGCAGGGAAAATGTGCAGATCCCGTCCGGCCGTCTCGAATCCACGGCGCGCGAGTTTACGCTCCGGACAAACACCGGCTTCCAGTCGGTCGGCGATTTCGAACAACTGGTCCTCAAGCAGGGCGCGGGCGATTACCTGATCCGCCTCGGGGAGGTCGCCGACGTCGAATTCGCGCCGGAGGACGCGCGCACATACTCGGCTACCGATGGCGGTGCCGACATGAGCCTCGGCATTATTCCCCAGGCACAGGCCAACCTGCTGCAGGTCAATACCGACGTCACAAAACGTCTCGACGAACTGCAGGCGACAATGCCGCCCGACATCGAGCTGGCGATCAACATCGATACCGCGGTATTCATACGCGCCTCCCTGATCGAGGTCGGCAAGGCATTGGCCATCGCCCTGGGTCTCGTGCTCATCGTGATCTATGGCTTTATCGGGACCGTGCGCGCGACCATCATCCCGGCCGTGACAATCCCGATATCGATCGTCTCGGCGTTCACCGTCATGGCGAGCCTTGGCTATTCGATAAACACATTGACGCTGCTCGGCTTCGTGCTCGCGATCGGCCTGGTCGTCGACGACGCCATCGTCGTGCTGGAGAACATCGTGCGGCGCATCGAGGGCAAGGAACCGACGCTGCTCGCGGCCGTGAACGGCAGCCGCGAAATCGGCTTCGCCGTGATCGCGACCACGTTGGTACTGATCGCGGTAATCCTTCCGGTATCTTTCATGCCGGGCAACATCGGCGACATTTTCAATGAATTCGGCATTTCGCTCGCCGCGGCCGTAGCATTCTCGAGCCTGGTCGCATTGACGCTCGTGCCGATGCTGACATCGAAGCTCTTCCACGACAATCGCCTGCACCGCGGCCGGGTCGCGCATTTCGTCGACGCGATGTTCAAACGGCTGTCGTCCTGGTACGAGGGCGTGCTGCGGCGAACGTCGGCGCGCCCGTTCGTGGTGATCGTCACGGCGCTCGCCCTGTTGCTCGGCAGCCTGCTGCTGCTCAACCGGCTGCCCGCTGAATTCATGCCGCGCGAGGACCGCGGGCTCGCCATGGCAATGATCAGGGCGCCGGATGGATCCAGCCTCGACTACACGGTGGGCTATATCAAGCGCGTCGAGGAAATCATGCTCGCTGACAAAGAGAAAGGCGACGTGCTCCGGGTGCTCGGGCGTTCCGGAAGCTGGCGCGCGGGCGCGGACGTGAATGTCGGCCGGGTGGTCGCACCACTCCAGGTCTGGTCGAAGCGGGAACGTACGGCGCAGGAAATCGTCTCGAACTGGAATCGTCAGTTTGCCGAATTACCGGGCGCACAGGTATTCGCGTTCGCGCCGGGCGCGTGGGCGATCGGCCAGAGCTCGCGGCCGCTCAATATCGTCCTGGGCGGCACTGACTACGACCAGCTTGCAGAGTGGCGCGACATCGTCATGGAGGAAGCATCGAAACTTCCCGGCCTGTCCAACCTGCAATCCGACTACAACGAGCGCAAGCCGAAAATCGACGTCTTCGTCGACCGCGACCGGGCCGCCGACCTCGGCGTATCGCTGTCCAATGTCGGCCGGACCCTCGAGACGATACTCGGTTCGCGGGTGGTAACCACCTTCGTCCGCGACGGCGAAGAGTACCGGGTCATTCTCCAGGGCCTCGATGAGCGTCGGCAGACGCCCAGCGACCTCGAGACCATCTACGTACGCTCGCAGACCTCCGGCAGCCTGATCCCGTTGTCGAACCTGGTGCGGCTTGAAGAGATTGCCGGCCCGGTCGACCTGCGTCGTTTCGACAGGCTGCGCTCGATAACGATCAGCGCCAGCCTGGAGAACAACTACTCGCTCGGCGACGCACTCGCCGAGTTGGAGCGTATCGTGCACGACAACCTGCCGAATTCCGCCCGCCTCGGCTACGACGGCGAGTCCCGTGACTTCAAGGCGACGGGAAGTTCGATCTACGTGACCTTCGTTCTGGCGCTCGTTATCGCCTACCTCGTGCTCGCGGCGCAGTTCGAGAGCTTCAAGCATCCGCTGATCATCATGACGACCGTGCCGCTGGCCATAACCGGCGCGCTCATCGGCCTGTGGGTGTTCGGCTCCACGATCAACATCTACAGCCAGATCGGCGCCATCATGCTGATCGGGCTCGCGGCCAAGAACGGCATCCTGATTGTCGAATTCGCGAACCAGTTGCGGGATCGCGGCGAGGAATATCGCGAGGCAGTCATCCAGTCCGCAAAGACCCGCCTGCGTCCCGTATTGATGACCAGCATGTGCACGGCATTTGGCTCCGTCCCGCTGCTCCTCGCTTCCGGTGCCGGCGAGCTGTCACGCCAGTCGATCGGCGCCGTCGTCTTCTTCGGCGTCACTTTCTCCGTGCTGCTGACCCTGGTGGTCGTTCCGGCCGTATACGTACTGGTTGCGAAGAACACGCACTCGCCGGAGTACGTATCGCAGCTCATCGAAAAACTGGCGGCATCGACGAAGAACCGCCAGGCATCGGAGACCTGAACCGGCACCGGCCGACGATCGCCATGCTAAAGCTGCTCCTTGCCGGTATCGCCTGTTACTCTGTCCTGGCGCTCGTGGTTTACCTGATGCAGTCGCGCATGCTGTATCTGCCGGATGTTCCGGGACGTTCGCTCGATCGTACGCCCGCCGCCATCGATGTCGGTTACGCCGACGTGGCGATCGAAACGAGTGACGGCATCCTGCTCCACGGCTGGTTCATCCCCGGCGACTCGGACCGCGTACTGCTGTTCTTTCATGGTAATGCCGG